>ERZ802819.93-NODE-93-length-53089-cov-13.8426_pt1 | contig 53089 bp, 48 predicted proteins | sample MGYA00345647_ERZ802819 | MGnify/ENA primary metagenome ERZ802819 (study PRJEB30503, sample SAMEA104212355) | marine metagenome | biome: Westerlies Biome; feature: [SRF] surface water layer (ENVO:00010504) within the epipelagic zone...; material: water (ENVO:00002006)...
CACCAATAAAAGTAATAGGTATAGCAAAAGAATCAAATTTTCTTTCAATCATTGAAAAAATTGCATTTGTCTTTTCATCTGCATCGTATGCAGCTCTTGCAAGCTGTGCTGCTTCTTCAACAATAATTAAACCACTATTTCCATTAAAAAAGTTTTCTTCGTCAAATGATCTTCCAAAATCATTGTCATTAACCTCAAGAAGATTGTTTGGCCATATTCCATTAGAATGAGTATAATAAAAAATTCTCTTTTTAAAAGTCCTATCTCTCTGCTGAATTCTAAGTCCACTCTTCAATTGAAAGTTTTCAAAATTAACTTTATATGACAAATCTATACTATTATTTGTATCATCTCCATCAGCCCAAAATCTTGAACCAGGTGACGTACTACTTACATCAACAGTGTAAGGATTTAATGCGCTTTGTCTAGAGTAAGTATGAGAGGAAACATCTGGTTCGTACAATGAGGCAGAACCTAAATTTATTGACCAATCAAGTTCGCTTGGATTTGAAGAATAAAATATACTATTACCTTCAAGAGATAAATTTGATAATGCTTTTTCACTATAATAATGCTGAATAGTTACTGCGTCCTCTAAATTTTTAAGTAGCCCGGAAGCATAAGATAATTTATCACTAGCTTTATGACTTAATAAAAAAGATAATTTAAACTTATGATCTTGTAAATATTTAAAACCAGTACTCATATTTAATACATGGTTTACATTATAAATAGATGTTTCTCTTTGGAGGTTCAAATATCTTGATAGTACTGTATTATCATAATATCTACCAATATTTTCGTCCTCAAAATCATAAGAATTGCCAAAGGAATAATTTATAAAGTATCCATACTCATAATCATCATTAGAACTATTGAACTTTTGACCATTTTCAATACCAAATGAAATCTGAGGACTGGTACTTTTTGACTTAAAACGATAATTTTGTTTAAATTTATTTGTATTTATTGATAGTAATTCACGCCACTGTGAAGAAGTATAGTTTTGTGGATTAGTTGATCCAGATGTTAATGGATATCTAAACTCTGACAACCAAAAATCTTTTGGAACGTCAGGCATTTTATTATCATTTCCATCTATACCAAAGAAATTAATGCCATTATTAGATGTTCTAAATCTACTATTATCAATTGATGAAATTGTTCCAGCGCCAAACTTTAGCTTCATTATTTTTTTATCTGGATATGCTAAAGTTTTAATATTTACAACCCCTCCAGCAAAAGTTCCAGGTAGGTCAGGAGTAAACGTTTTTTTTGCACTTAATCCAGAAATAATTGAAATGGAAAAAAGATCTAAAGGAACAGCTCTTTTTTCAGGTTCTGGGGTAGCTAAATCAGAATTATTTAATTGCGTATTTGTATACCTATCACCTAATCCTCTTACAGCAACAATATTATCAACTACAGAAACACCAGTCACTCTTCTAAACGCATCTGCTGCATTAGAATCCCCCGCTTTTGACATTCTTTCTAAACTTATTGCATCTTCAACATTAGATGATTCTTTTCTGTCAATCATTATGCTTATATCGCTACCATCGACTGCTTGACCAGTCACCTCAACACCAGATAACTGCACGGCATCTATTGATAAAGCAATATTAAAATTATTCTGTCCTTCGATTAGACCTATTGAGAATCTTTCTGACTTATAACCTATATAAGAAACATTTAATACCACTTTACCAGGTTGAATAAAAATTGAATATGAGCCATTTAAATCAGAGGCTGATCCATTATTTGAGTTTTCAATAATGATATTTACACCAACTAGTGCTTTTCCGGAGTCCTTATCGGTGACAGTACCAGTTAGAACAGATAAATCTTGACAAAAAATGAAACTTAACGATAGAAATAATACCCCAAATATTCTCAATTTTATATCTCCTTTAAAATTAAAGAAAAGATATAAAGCTTATGTTAGGATTATGTTTGAATAGGTAAAAATATTTTTACAGAAGTTCCTTTGCCTATCTCACTGTCTATGGTAATATCTCCATTGTGTAGATCCAGAATTTTTTTTACAATTGGTAATCCCAAACCTGAACCTCCATAATCTCTACTTCTTGAGGATTCTTCTCTAAAAAATCTATTAAATATATTCTTAATATTTTCTTTTTTTATACCTTTTCCATTATCAATTATTTCAATAATGCATGAATCTTGTTGACTGTACAACATAATATTAATCTTGCTATTTGAATTTGAATACATAATTGCATTTTTTAAAATGTTGGATAATGCATTTTGAATAAGGCTTATATCAACCTCTAAATTGCAACAATTAAAATCTTTTGGCTGTTCAATAACTATATCTTTTTTATCTGCAAGGTGTTTCACAGCTTCAACCGAAAATAAAATTAAATCACTTAAATTAATCCCTTCTTTTTGAAGATTAAAAACAGAATTGTTTTCTAACATAGATATCTGCAGCAAATCATCAATTATTTCATTCATTCTCAAAGATTGTCTAATAATGATGTCTCTAAAAGGAGTTTCTGAAGGAATTATTTCAGAAGCTGCTAAAATAGAAGTGATTGGCGTTCTAAGTTCATGAGATACATTTTCAACAAACTCTCTTTGAGAGTTCTGTGCTTGTGTGATAGATGATATATCATTAAAAACAACTAAATATTTTGTCTTAGCGGATGCTTCAACTTTCAAAAAAGTTACTTTTGCATCAAAGGATTGAGAAGCATCAATAAAAAAGTCTTCTTCAAAGGTTTTAATTTCATTTTGATTTTCAATAGCTTTCATTGATTGCTCAATGAAGTTTAATATTTTGGGATTTCTAACAATACCTGATATTGGTTTTCCAATGAATGCATCAGATAAAGAAAATATTCTTTTTGCTTTATCGTTATAAAAAATTAAAAATTTATCTTTATTTATAGAAATAACACCCGATTGTATAGTATCAAGAACTGACTTTAAATCATTAATCGAAGTATTAATCTTTTTCATCATTAAACTTATATCCTATACCCCTAATAGTTTTAATATATTTTTTTGCAGTAGATAATTTTTTTCTTAATCCTACAATTTGAAAATCAATTGTTCTATCAGTAGCAGGATAATTATCTCCTCTAATAGAGTCAATTATTTGAGATCTGGTATATACCAAACCAGGATTTTGGGCAAGCATACTTAAAATTTCAAACTCACTAAATGTTAAATCTATTATAGAATTATTTATACTGACTTGATGTTTACCAATATCTATTTTTAAGCTATCAAAGTTTAAAATTTTTGAATCTGTTTTTTTGACTCTTCTCAAAACAGCAGCAATTCTAGCAGAAAGAACTGAACCAGAAAATGGTTTAACTATGTAATCATCTGCTCCCAATTCCAAACCTTTTACAATATCAGCTTCGCTTCCTTTAGCTGTAAGCATTATTATCAGAAGATCTTTTAATTTGGGGTCACTTTTGATAATTCTACAAATATCGTATCCACTAATACCTGGAAGCATTAAATCTAAAAGAAGCAAATTGGACTTATTATTTCTAAGATACTTTAGTCCAGATTCGCCATTTGAAAATGATTGTACTTGATATCCTAAACTTAAAATATTATATGAAAGTAGCTCGCGGATGTCTTTGTCATCTTCAATAATTACTAATTTTGTATTTTTTGTATCTGACATATAAGCTCCGGAGGAGAGACTCGAACTCCCGACCTGGTGATTAACAGTCACTCGCTCTACCAACTGAGCTACTCCGGAATATGTGAAAGAATTTTTCATATTATTATGAAAAAAACAAGAAATATTACACTTCAAGTTCGATAATTAAATCTCGTGATAAATCAAATTGTGCATGCCTCTGAACATCTTTTGAGATAATCACACCATCAAACTTAGAGACCGATCCAAGATTAGCATGGGTAGATTTTAATCCACCTAAATACCAACGCTTATCACTGATATACATGAGGTCCCCTACATTGCCTTTGATTTGATCCATATATTTTTGTGGAAGACATATTTTATTATTTTCATCCTCAGATACAATAATTTCGCTTCCAGGAACTGTAATAGTAATACCAGCATTTGGATTTACCTTTGCCCCCTTAAAGTGCTCTGCTCCATCTTTGATTGTCCAAAGAGTAAGTCCTTTAATATGGTCATAATTTTTTGGTGGTTTTGTTAATAAAGTGACAATGACTCCAATGGACACACAAGCTACTAAATTATATAATGCTCTGATATAAGAATAAGGTTTTTCTGGAACGAACTCGGTACCATGCGCAAATGGAGTGATTAATTCAAAAGGATAAATGATACCTAAAACAATGAACACAGATCCTAAAACAAAACTCAATACAGCTGCTTGGGCAGAAAAACGTTGCCAGAAGATTCCTAGGAAAATCATAGTTACCATTGGAGGAGTTACAACACTATGAAATGCTCCATGCGCTTCATAAATGGTGCCGTATTGGGCAAATAAAAATGCTGCACCAATTCCTATTATTGTTACTCCGGCAGATGTTAACATTGATACTCTTAAACGGGTTTTTTCAGAAGGATTTTTTGCTCGAGGTGTATAAATATCATTTACAACCACTGCTGCAGATGCATTAATTTGAGAATCTAAGCTAGACATCAATGCTGCTACTACAGCTGCAACTAAAAATGCGAATACTGCTTCTGATGACGCAACAATACCAGCAACAACTGTAAAAATACTATTGGGGTTTGTAGTCTCAGCAAGCACTTCTGGTGATGTATTAGTAATGGCTCTTGCAACCCAACCAGCATTCGATACTGCAATAGTGGCAATTGGTAAGAAAACTAATACGTTCATCATTGTTGCTCTACGCGCATGTGCTACAGAGCGTGAAGATAAAAAGCGCATAATAACTGCCTGATTCATAAAAGCAAATCCAACAGATCCAACCACGCCATCTTGCCAGAATACACCTACAAAATTAAAGTCAGGCGGTGAATTAAAGTCAGCTAATGGTAGTTTATTAGTTGTAGATAAAGCATTCCAAAATATATCAAATCCTCCTAGATATGCGATACCGAGACCAAAGATTAAGAGCCCCGCAAAGAGCAGAACTACTCCCTGTAAAAAGTCCGTAAAGATAATAGCTGTCTGCCCACCTAAAGAAACATAGATTCCAGAAATTAATGCAATGGTAATAATGATTGTTTCAATATCCCAACCAAGAATGGGCTGTAATAGTGAACCTAGGGCTAACAAACCAATTCCAATATAACCTATTAGATATAGAATCATTGTGAAGGTTGATAAATTTCTTACTGTAGAATTAAATCGTCTTTCAAAATATTCTGGGATAGAATTCACTTTCATGTAATAAATAATTGGAATCCAGCCAAATAAAAGGAGTGGCATGAAGAACCAATCATTCATATAGGTCATTGTAGAAGAAAAACCATATTCAAATCCTTTTGATGCATATTTTGCAAAACTATGCGAACCTACTCCAGTGGCTAGCATTGACATTCCAATTAACCACCAAGAAAATCTTCTACCACCAAAGAAAAAGTCTTCTGTAGATTGATTATTACGTGCAAAGAATAAACCTGCACCTAATACAAAGGATACATAAAAAACTAGGATAACCCAGAATAATGAGCTTGTAGCAATTTCAGGAGTCATCGTATATACCTACTTAATAATAATCCAGTAATAATATATCCAGCCAAAATAACAAAATAAAGCTGTGGGGCATTATTGAGAGCAGCAATAGTCATAATTAAATGGATGGAGGTTACATAAATGAATCCCCAGACTAGTGCTACTACAAATGTTTTATACTCACCCCAAAGAACCTCATATCCATATGCTTTAAAGATTGCAAACAATCCTCCACCAAAAATTAGTAACCCAAAACTATATTGATATAAAAATGGGAGCCATGAATGTGAAAATAAATCCATTATCCTAATGCCTCAAAAGATGGTTTTAAAAGGTCGTATGTATCATGCAACCCTTGCGCTACAACTTTAGTTGATCCTACTACTGGCATAAAACTTGTATCTGAAGGCCATCGTGGTACAATATGAAAGTGTAAGTGACTTTCAATTGACGCACCTGAGCCCTTACCTATATTTGCACCAAAATTAAATCCTTCACAGTATAAGTGTTCTCTTAAAATAGCCATTGTTTTCTTTGTTATTTGCATAATTTCTGACAACGTATTATCGTCTAAATCTTCTATTGCATTCTTTTCTTCGTATGGAACCACCATAAGATGCCCATTATTATATGGATAATAATTCATAATTACATAGCATGTTTTTGCGCGGTAAAGAATAAAGTTTTCTCTGTCTTCACTTTCATTTGGCTTATCAGAAAATATTTTTTGTGATCCATCTTTATTTCTGATGTATTCCATTTTCCATGGAGCCCATAGATGTTTTTTATGCGACATACTCATTATCTGATTCAATATTATCAATCAGATCCCTTAATACTGGTTTAATATATACATTATCTAAATCCATTTTACTAAAACATTTTGCTAAGATATGTAAACGTTGCTCTAAAGGTTTATGCTTATTAATTACTACAACATTATCAGCAAATAACAGACAGCTATCACCATTAAAATCGCCTTTATCTTGAATAATCTTAATATCAAATTTATGACTTAATTCGATAAAATCATCTAGAAGCTGCTGATATTTTTTATTTTTTTTCTTATGTGTCACACTTAATTCCTGTAATCTCACTACTACTTCTTATTTTTTCTCCTAAACCATCTACCATCTCTATGTTATACTTTTTCATGACAGCCGTCTCTGGAATTTCTTCCAGGCTTCTATCTCCCCCATTAGCAAAGATATCTGGTTTTAAATGCTCCAAACTTTTACAAACACTCTTGTCTTTATCAATACTGAGAAACACTTCATCAACGCAGCGTAGAGCTTGAACAATTTCTAATCTATCTTGCTCCGGCATAAATGACTTTCCTTTTTTTAATCCGGCCTGATAATCACTGTTTATAATCACTACTAATTTATCTCCTAAACTCTTAGCCATTTTTAAGTATTCTAAATGCCCTACATGAATTGGATCAAAATACCCACTAACTGCTACAACTTTCATTACATAGTCTCCTTTTCATAGTTCCAAATAGGTAATTCTAGCTCCCAATTTTCTCGACAAGATAAAGAGTCAGAATAAACGCTAAATTCTTCTGCTTGTATTTTATTTTCAAAAGATCCTGTATCTAATTTATTGTCATTATTTCTATCTTCATATACTAACAATTGGTATTTACCTCCTACAATGTCATTAATTACATATGAACCATCTAAAGAAACAGTTTCAACGTAAGAATGGGTATCATTTTGTAATAATACCTTGATAGGATGGAGAAATTTTCCTGTTAATACACCTGATACTTTCGCTACTCTCTTTTGCTCTTCACTACTCTCTAAAGCTACATCTAGACTATCAGTTTCTAGTATTTCTTCTTCAGAGGCCTCATGTATAAAGAAATTTATCTTATCTAAGTTGCCCATTTTTGTCGATAATATATTATCATGATAAAATGCATATTGCCCTTTAGTATAATCAATATTTGATCCATATTGCTCTACTGCTAGAACGGAGAAATCTTCTTTGGGTAAATAATTGAAAATAAATTTATTTTCATCATTTGTATTTGCAATGTAGTCTGGACTTGTATCAAGCATAGTAGAATAATCTATCTTTCCCCTCCAAAGAAGGATAGTTGATTTATTAAAATCACCATAAACATGTCCCTCAATTTTACTACTATTAAGTTCTGTGCTCGTCGTAAATGGGATCATAATATCATGATCAATAGGAATGCTGTGCTCATCAGAAAGGCTGCTATCAAACACTATCATGTAAGTCGTATCATCATTAAGGTTTTCTGGAAGCATCACATCAATCTTATCTCCTCTAAATTCATATCTTATCCTCTCTGCAACCATTGGATATACTTTAATAGAATTTTTGATAGAACTTTCTTTTAAGTACTCACTAAAACGAATTGATACTTTTTGATTAGAAGAAATACTTGTTAATTTTTGTGGATTAGTACTAATTAGTGTTGGAGGAATTTCATCTACAGGTCCTCCTTCTGGATTGCGAACAGATGCACAATTATTTAGTATAATAATAGCTATAATTAATAAGACTCTATTCATCTAAAGACTCAATGACATCCATTGCATGTGTTGCGGTTTTTACTTTTGAATATACTTTCTCAATGATTCCATTTGCATCAACCAAATAAGATATTCTCATAATTCCTTCATACTCTTTACCGTACATTTTTTTTAATCCCCAAGCATGATAGCTTTTAATAACATCTAAATCTACATTTGATAATAAATCGTACGGAAAATTATTTTTTTCACAAAAATTATACTGTGCTTTGACAGAATCTTTACTAATGCCTACCACTTCAATATTGTGCTTAGCAAAAGTCTTAAACTCATCTCTAATGCTAATCCCTTCTTTGGTGCAGCCACCCGTACTTGCTTTAGGATAAAACCAAATTAATAGTCTTGATCCTTTAAAATCGTCCAATGAAACATCTTTATCATTTTGATTTTTTAATGTGAATGCTGGTGCTTGATCTCCAATAGATAACATATCTTTTCCTTACTTGTCGTATCTTTTTAAATAATCCTCAGACCATTTTACAAAACTATTATTATTAATTTCAGATTTAATTTCACTAATTAAGTCAAAGTAATATGCAATATTCATTAATGTAGCAATACGAATCCCAAACATTTCATTCACCTTAAACAAGTGTCTTAAGTATGATCTAGAATGTTCTTGAGCAAATTGAATGCTACTGTTTTTATCAATAGGTGCTGTGTCATCCTTATATTTGCTATTTAGAATATTAATTGGTCCGTCATGTGTAAAAATCTGTCCATTTCTCGCATTACGAGTTGGTAGAACGCAATCGAACATGTCAACTCCAGATAAAATTGATTTGACAAGGTCTGTAGGTTTACCTACTCCCATTAAGTAACGAGGCTGATCTTGAGGCATATGCATTCCAAGTGTCTTGACCACGTCAAACATTGGTTCTTTTTTTTCTCCTACAGACAACCCACCAATAGCTAAGCCACATGTAGCGAATGGAAGCATCTGATTTAAACATTTTAATCTTTCTTCTTTATCCACTCCGCCTTGAATAATAGGAAATAACGTTTGATGATGACCATATAAAGATGATTGATCATTTAAGTATTCATATGCTCTTTTAGTCCAGTCTTCCGTTAATCTAGAAGCTCGTTTGAGCTCTTTTTTTGAACAATCAGCCGGAGGACAATAATCAAAAGCCATAATAATATCAGAGCCTAACTTTCTTTGAACTTCCATGGAAGTTTCTGGTGTAAAAAAATGCATACTTCCATCAAGATGTGATTTAAAATTTACTCCATTATCTGAAATGTCATTCATCTTACTCAGTGAGAAAACTTGATAACCTCCACTATCAGTTAAAATACTGTTTGACCAGTTCATAAATTTATGTAAGCCTCCATTTTTTTCTATGATATCTGTTCCTGGTCTTAAATAAAGATGATAAGTATTTGAAAGCATGATTTGCGTATTAATATCGTAGAGTTCTGAAGGCGAAATCGATTTAACTACTCCATGCGTTCCTACAGGCATAAAAACAGGGGTCTCAATTATAGAATGGTCAGTTTCTATTTTTCCTACTCTGGCTAATGAATGTATATCTTCTGATTGAACTGTAAACTTCAAAAGATTACCAGTCGTAACCTATAGATAAGATATATTGTGGTTTTGAATAGTCTCCATTTGGATACCGATCCCAGGCAGTATCAAGCCTTACCAAGGCCCATGGAGTAAACATTTTCATTCCAATACCAAATGTAGAAATAATCGCAGAGGCTTCAGAATCAGATAAGCCATACTTTGCTCTCACTAGCGCACTATCATCAAATTCTTCACTTGAATCCCATGCAGCACCAACATCAACAAATAAATGGCCAAAAATATTGCCAAATCTTATCCTTGCAGGAAAACTCACATCCACATAATTAACAAAAGGAAATCTAAATTCAAAATTTGCAACTGCAACATTTTCTCCTGTTCGCTCTCTATATCTTGCACCCCTTACTGGAAAAACATATTCGCTAAAATAAACATCTTGAAGCACAGAAGAATTATCGTATTGTAAAACTCTTTGAGCATAAAAACCTGAATCATCTCTTCCTTCTGTTTGGGTATCCGAGAAAATGGTCATCTGTGAATTTCCTCCCAAGAAGAATCTTTGTGGATTATCTCCCATACTCTTTCCTAGCATTAATCGTGTTGCTATGCTGTAATTCCTATTAATTTTAAAATATTTTCTAATATCAAACTTAATAGTTTGAAAAGGAATAGAATCATCTCCGACAGAAGGACTAAATTGAAATGTAAGGTACTGCTTTAATCCATCGACAGGTCCTGTGTATGAATTTGTTGTATTGTCAAATACCCAACTTACCATAGGCATAACTGCTGTCAGATTCTCTGTATAAACAGAATCATAAGTTAGATTATATATATCGAATTCCTTCACCTCGTATTCTACCGTTCTAAATGTTCCACCAAAGTCTATACGATTAAATTTAGAAAATGGATATTGTGCAAAAAATCCCAAACCATAATCTCTTAGCTTGCCTATGTAATCTGATGTCAAACTATAACCTAATGAAAAAGTATTTGCTTGCTGAAATAAGGTACCATAATAATTTATTCTATTCTTTAAATAAGCATAACTAACCACTACATCACTATTATTAAGGTCTAATACTAAATTTGTCCCCATCATGATTTGATGATCACCCATTACATCGCTCCAAGCAAGATTGGCTAGAGCTCTAGTACCAAAAAGATTATCAATAGAAGCTCTGGTTGCTATATAATCAATAGAAAAGTCTGTTTGATATGCTTTTGCTGTATATCCATCAGCAAAACGAAGTGAGTCTACTGGTGCAGTATTTTGCTCATCATCTTTGTTACTATCATTGAACCTTCTATAATTTTTGGAAAATATATATTGTGAATAATCTTGAACCTCTTCACTAGGTTTTTCTGTCTTAACAAAACGTAAATCTTCAAAAGTATCTACATCATTTCTTTCGCTATAGAATCTTGTTTCTGGGACAATCTCTTCTTCTTTATCTTGAGCTTGGCTCATGACAAATAAATCCCATCCTCTTTCTGAATAGCCAGAAAACACTAATTTATCGCCGGAGCTATCAACATCAATTTGCTGGATTCCTGTAATCGCATTAGTAATAGGAGAGAAAATTTCACTATTCATTTCATGTCTAAAAATATTATATACTCCATTATAATCTGCTGTATAAAACAGTAAATTTTCTTTTGTTAGAGATGGATAATCTTCATTATAAGGAGTATCAGTAATCTGTGTAATCTCTTCAGAAGCAAAATCATACATAAATAAATCTCTTTGAGAAAAATCTATATCAAACATATCTGGAGAGCCTTTACTTACTCCCCTATCAGAACTAAAAACAATCCTATCTCCATCTTGAGACCACGTAGGAGCAAAGTCTGAAAAAGTATCATTAGTTAAATTAGTTAGCTCTTCAGTATCTATATCCACAAGATATAAATCACTAGCATTATCTTTATGCCCTACGAAAGCTATCTTATTTTCATTAGGATGCCATACAGTAGTAAAGACTCCATCCAAAGCAATAGGTATTTTTTCATAATCACCATTCTGAGTATTCACCATAATAATAGAATCTTCTTTTCCGCTCTTAGAAGCAAAGGCAATAAACTTACCATCTGGAGACCAAGATAATCCTGGCTGTAACCACTTAAGCTCTTCAAAGTCAGGACTAGTATTTCCTCTAATCAGTCGTTTTTTTTGCTTACCCGAGTCAAGGCTATACAAAACTAAATCCATATATCCATTTTGGTCTGTGAAGTAGGCTACTGTATTTCCATCTGGAGAAAATGCAGGACTAACATTATAAAAATTTCTTGTTTTTGATCTATCAGTAATCTTGTCTGCAAAATCAGTAATTTTTTCTCGCTTATTAATGTCTGACCAATATTCTTTTTTTAAATAATCATGCCAATCTTTTGTAAGCTGCTCAAAATCTACCCCTAAAGCATTTTGAAATCCTTTTTCTGCATTTTGAGTTCTTTTCATTTGTTGAAAAATTTCTCCAATTTTTTCTCTACCATACTTTTCAGTAATATATTGATAGACTGAATTACCGCCTTTATAAGCCAGAATAGAATAATTTAGCTGATTAATAGTAGGTAATTGTTCTTCAATTGCAAGGTCTCTCACTACCATATCAGTTTCACTATCCCAATCAGTTGAAAGAAATTCTGCTAAGCCTTCATTGGCCCATAATGGTATTTGTAGTTGTATTCTTCCACTGATAAGTCCTTGAGCATTCCCTCCATACATCATATCATTAATGCAGGCGTGCACTAGCTCATGGTGAATAACATGCTTGAATTGTGTATAAGATCCTTCAAAAGGAATAACAATACGATTCTTAAATAATTCAGTTACACCTCCAACACCTTCAGGCATATAAGCCCCTACAATATTAGTTTGTTGAAAATCATTATGAGACGAATAAACAATAATTTTTACTGGTTGGTTACTTCTCCATCTCAAGTGTTTTCCTATTTGGTCTAATGACTCTTCTGCAACTTTAGATGTAAAAACGGCAAGATCATAATTATCACCATAATAATAGACATTGAAATTAGGGCTAACAATATATTCCCAGTCAAAGGAATTATATTGAACTTTATTTTGACCAAAATTTTGACCAAAGATGATTTGACTGAATAAAAGATATATTATGACGAATTTCATATGAATAATATTAATATTGAACAAGCTTAGTTTAAAGAGTAATTTTTCCAATGCAGCTACCTTTATATTTTTTTGGGGACACCCATTTTAAATCATCACAATCAAATCAAGAAAAAGCAAAAGTAAAAAAGTTTTCAGACTTCCTTACTTTTATAACGACAAAGACCTCTGCAGGTTCCCTGTTTATTATGGGCGATTTTTTTGATTATTATTTTGAATATAAGAATCAGCAAAAAAGTGACTTTGATGAAATATTTTCAAAAATAGAGAAAATGAAAAATAATGGATTTGAAATCTATTTTATAGCAGGTAATCACGATTATTGGATTGGTAATTATTTTAAGAAGTATACCAATAATACTTTTCTTGATGATACTACCATAACTCATAATAATGCAAGTATCTATGTCACACATGGAGATGGAATCTTATCTTGGGATACATCATATCGCTTATTAAAGAAAGTCTTACGTAGCAGTATATTTATTAAATCTTACTCTCTTCTTCCAAAAAGTATTGCACAAAAAATTGCCGATAAAATATCATATGAAAGAAAAGATTCACATCAAATTGATCAGAATAAAATTGCTAGAATCCATAATGAATTAGAAAGTTTTACTAAAGAAAAAATTAATGAAGGCCATAATTATGTTATTATGGGTCATTATCATCATTCTTATCATAAGAAATTTGATAACGGCGAATTAATATTATTGGGTGAATGCAATGAGCTTAATTATAATTATGCCATTTTTGATGGTGATAAATTAAAAATAAAAAACTTTTAAACTTTATCACATAAAGTAACCATGATAGCATTCTGAGTATGCAAACGATTCTCTGCTTGTTCAAACACTACAGAATTCTTTGAATCAATCACACTATCTGTAACTTCTCTTCCTCTTTCTGCTGGAAGACAATGCATGAATAAATAATCATCTTTAGCATTGGCAATTAAAGCGTCATTCACTTGAAAAGGGGAAAATATTTTAACCCTTTCATCAATCTCTTCCTTTTGTCCCATAGAAGCCCAGACATCAGTATAAATAGCATCTGCATCCATAACGCCTTCAGCAGCATTATGGCTGATATTAATTTTAGATAAGTGCTTTGATTCTGAGAAGTTAATTGTGTCTTGATCTGGCTCGTAACCTTCTGGGCAGACGCATGTAAATTCAAATGGCAGTATTGCCGCCAACCTAATCCATGAATTGACAATGTTATTTCCATCTCCAACATATACTATTTTTAAATCATCAATATTTTTTTTCTTTGCTTCCCATACTGTAAACATATCAGTAAGTATTTGACAAGGATGATTATAATCGGTTAATCCATTGATGACAGGAACATTGGCATGCTTTTCAAAATCTAGCATATCATTATGGCTATATACTCTGGCCATAATTAAATCGTTATATCTACTGAATAATTGAGCTAGGTCTGAAGCACTTTCTCTTTTACCTAATCCAATATCTTGTGGAGCTAGATAGATTGCATGACCACCCATCCATGAAAATCCTGTCTCAAATGATACACGAGTCCTGGCAGATGGTTTTGCAAAAATCATCGCCATAGAATGATTTCTAAACGGCTTGAAATCTTCCTTTGTTCTATACTTATGCTTTAATTCAGCAGTTAGCTCAAACAAATCTATTAATTCATTTTTAGAAAAATCATCGACTTTGATGCAGTGTCTGGGGTTCATTTTAATTTCCTTTTTTTAGTATTAAGTATATTCATTGACTCTCTATATTTTGCAACAGTTCTTCTTGCAATAGAAAAGTCTTGTGTATCTAATAATTTTACAATTTCCAGATCAGATAGTGGTTTATTTTTATCTTCTAACTCAATAATATCTTTAATAGCAGTTTTTAACTCTTCTACTCCTACTACTTTACCAGACTTCTTTGTTATTTTACTTGTAAAAAAACTTTTCAAACTTAAAGTACCTAATGGCGTATCAATATATTTATTTTTAATAGTTCTGCTTATGCTTGAAATATCCATATTAATGTTTTTAGCAATATCTTCTAATTTTAGAGGATTAGGATGTTGCTGTTTTTCAGATAAATAGTCATGCTGTATATCAATAATTTCGCTTACAACATTTCTCAATGTATGCGAACGAAATAAAATTGTATCAAGTAAACTTTGTGCACTATTGACATGTTCATCAATAAATTTCTTTTCTTCTTTTGGAGTATCTTTATTCATTGCTGCATTTAAATACTCATTCGATATTTTAAACCTACTAAGATTTCGATCATTTATTAGAATAATCCATTTATCATCTTTCATCCTTAGAATTACATCAGGATTCACATGATTGCTAGGTTCATAAAGATCAATTATGGGTGCAAATTTTTTTGCAGAAATAATTTTTAATGCATTATCAAAATCAGTATCTGAACAGGATAATGAAGATTTAATAACTAGAAATTCTTGGTTAAGAAATTGCTCAAAATGATTTCTAATTATGTCTAATGCTAAATCTTCTTGGTCAGAAAGTTGCATTATGAGATATTCTTGTAACGTTTTACATCCTACACCTTCTGGATTTAACTTTTTAACAAAATTTAAAGCTCGCTCAACCTCTTCAATGCTAGACTCTGTGCTATCTGCAATTAAGTCTAATTCAGAATCTAGAAAACCACTATTATCTACATTTAATATGATTTCCTTAGCAATTTTTTTTGATATTGTATCAATTTCAGATTGGTCAACTTGATTAATAAGTTTATCTATAACATTTTTGTCTTCGGGAAGGTTTGATAAAAATAAGTCATAGTTTTCTTGACGATCAAATCCATAACCTTCATAATCTTTTGCTTTAGAGTCTTCTATATTCTTTTCAACTAAGACAGGATTTTTTTGAATTTCATTTTCTAATTCTTTCTCAATATCATCTAAGCTAAGCTCTAAATAGCTTGATTGAAGTATTTGTTTTGGAATTATAGACTGCTTTTGTCTTATCTTAGTAGAAAGCTTGCTCATTAATCTAATCTAAACTTTTTTCCTAAGTAAATTCTTCTCACTTCTTCATCATTTGCAAGTGATTCTGCATTACCAGATTTTAAAATTTCTCCACTATATAAAAGATAAGATCTATCTGTAATAGATAAAGTTTCTCTTACATTATGATCTGTGATTAATACTCCTATATTCTTTTCCTTCAATGACATAATCATTTGTTGGATATCTTCAACTGCAATTGGATCTACTCCTGCAAATGGTTCATCTAAAAGGACAAAATCTGGATTTAAAGCTAAAGTGCGACATATTTCAACACGTCTTCTTTCACCTCCAGATAAGCTAGATCCCAAACTATTTCTTAGGTGATTAATATTGAATTGGTCTAGTAGTTCATCAATCAGATTGTTTTGATCGATATCTTTTGGTAGCACTGTCTCCAGCACAATTTTTAAGTTGTTCTCTACTGTTAATTTTCCAAAAATAGATGGTTCTTGAGCTAAGTATCCAATTCCCATTCTTGCACGCTTGTACATAGGGAGATTTGTTATATCAATATCATCTAATAATATAGTTCCAGATGAAGGTCTGATCATTCCTGTGATCATATAAAAAGTGGTAGTCTTTCCTGCCCCATTAGGCCCTAACAGTCCAACAATCTCCCCTTTCTTTAAATTAATATCAATATTGTTTACAACATTTTTTTGGGAGTAATTCTTTTTTAGATTTTTTGCACTTAATATTTTACTCATTATTAATAGAACCTCTTGGTTTTGTGATTTTCCAATTTGTTAAATCGATATTAGACTCAAATCCAGTTCCATATAATGTATCAAGATTGCCAGATATAAAAGTTAGGCTAGCATCTGTAAAAATCTTATCTGCTTTATTATCCCAAAGCAATGAGTCTGTCCATAGCTGTTGCCCATTATCAGCTGCAACTATTACATCGCCAAATGCATTAATTTTGTTCTCTGTTTCACTTACAAATGCATAATTAGAAGTAATCAAAGATGAATGCTGATAATTATCATCATAAAGATCTACATTAACGTCTTCTGTTAATTTTAATTCTAGATTACTATCATTTCTTTCTAAAAGTTTTGATTTAATAAGTGCTTTAATATTTCCCTTTTCAGTTAAAGTAATTTCTACGTCAACAGATAATTGGTCATGTATATCTGTTAGGGGTTCTTCAGCTTTATAAGATTTAGAGCAGCTGATCAAAATAAAAAAGAGTAGTAAATAATAATTCATCGCAATTCAGAAAGTAGCTCATCTAGCAATTGTTCAAAATCTCCTCTAGATGCAATAAGCATATCAATAACTTCTCTGACTGCTCCTTTTCCTCCTGAACTCTTTGTTATATAATGTGCATAGCTTGCAATATATTCAGGGGCGTTTGGGACAGAAACAGCAAATCCAACCTTCTCTAAAATAGGGATATCAATAATATCATCTCCCATAAAGCATATTTCATCGTCTTCAAGATTATACTTTTTCTTTAACTCATTATAGGAATCAATCTTTCTAATTACGCCATTGTATACGTCATCGATCTGTAATTCTTCTGCTCTTGATTCTGTAGTAGCTGATTCTCTTCCAGTAATCCATGCTGTTTTAATCCCAAGATTTAAAAGTCTAAGCATTACAAATCCAACTCCATCTAAAACATTAAAGCTTTTTGACTCTTCGCCTGCAGTATCTTTGATAAATTGTCCGTCTGTAAGAATACCGTCAACATCACAAATAAATAACTTAATATTTTTTAAATTTTTATCCATTTTCTTTCCCGTGGTTCAAATAAGTTTCTCTAAAAGCTAACATTGATGCAAGGATAGGCTCTAACCTATCTAAAGGCCATTGTGTGCTAGCATCGCTTAATGCATGGTCTACATTATCATGCACTTCCATAAATATTCCATCACATCCAGAAGCTACAGCAGAATAAATTTGACCAGGAATAAATTGCCTATTTCCAGAGGTAGTTTCTTCAAAATTTCCGGGAATTTGTGCACTATGGGTAGCATCATAAATTACTGGAAAACCAAATTCTTTCATAATTTGAATAGAGCGCATATCAGATGTCAGACTATCATATCCAAAAGAATTTCCTCTTTCTGTCACTAAAATATTATTATTGCCTGCGGCAGAAACCTTATCAATAATATTTTTTACTTTGTAAGGAGATAAAAATTGCCCTTTTTTAATATTGACTACTTTCCCTGTTTTCGCAGCTGCTACTAACAAATCTGTTTGTCTACATAAGAATGCTGGAATTTGAAGAACATCCACTACCTCAGATACTGAAGCTGCCTGTTCAGGATGATGAATATCTGTCAAAACAGGAATATTAAATGAATTCTTAACTTCTTCTAATATTTTTAATCCTTTATCGAGTCCATTACCTCTAAATGATTCAATCGAAGTTCTATTAGCCTTATCAAACGAACTTTTGAAAATAAATGGTATATCTAACTTATCTGTAACCTTGAGAATTTCTTCAGCCATTTTTAGAATATGATCTCTGCTCTCGATAACACAAGGACCTCCAATAAATGGTATTTTGCTATCACCAAAAATAATATCTTTAATAGAAACTTTATTTTGAGACATAATTCTTCTCCTTTAATGATGCCTTAACAAACTCTCGAAATAATGGATGAGCTTTATCAACTCTACTTTTTAACTCTGGATGGAATTGACAACCTACAAACCATGGATGATCAGCTAACTCTACAATTTCTACCACTCCTAGATCTTTGTTTGTTCCAGAAAAAACTAACCCATTCGATTCCATTTTTTTAACAAATTTATTATTTACTTCCCATCGGTGACGATGACGTTCTGAAATAGTCTTTTTCTTGTAAATTTTTGAGGCCTTTGTTTTTGGTGCAATGTCACAATCATAAGAACCCAATCTCATTGTTCCTCCTTTAACTTTAATGGCTTTTTGAGATTCCATTAAGTCAATCACGGGCTTTAATGTTTTGCTATCAAATTCCGTACTATTGGCACCTTTTATTCCACAAACATGTCTTGCAAAATCAATAATAACACATTGTAACCCCAAGCAAATTCCAAGAAATGGAACGTTGTTTTCCCTAGCAAACTTTGAGGTTAATATCTTTCCTTCTGCTCCTCTAGAACCAAAGCCTCCTGGTATTAAAATTCCATCAATTCCTTCAAATGTGTTTTCTGCCTGTTTATCATTTTTAATTTTTTCGGTATTAACCCATATAACTTCCACTTTAGTATTATTTTCTACTCCAGCATGAATGAATGATTCAATAATACTTTTATATGCATCATGTAATTCTGTGTATTTACCACACATCGCAATCTTAACACTATGATCAGGATTTTTATATGTATATACAAAATTTTGTAGCTTCTTAATAGACGGTTTATTCTTTAACTGTAATCTATCGCAAATCATTTTTGTAATATTTTGCTCTTCTAATAGCAAAGGAACTTCGTAGATACTTGATACGTCTTTATTCTCTATAACATGGTCAGCTTTAACATTACAGAATAAAGCTAGCTTATCTTTTATATCTTGAGTTATATCATGAGATGTTCTACAAAAAATAAAGTCTGGTGATAAGCCGATTTCTCTTAATTTCATTACTGAGTGCTGTGTTGGCTTTGTCTTAATTTCACCGCTTGCAAAAATATGTGGTAGTAGGGTTAGGTGAATAATTAGTGAATTAAAATATCCTACGTCCAGTGAGAATTGTCTAATAGCTTCCAAGAAAGGCAAGCTTTCAATATCTCCTACTGTTCCACCCACTTCACAAATAATTACATCGTATTTTTTACTATTTGCTAAATTATTAATACGTTGCTTGATTTCATCTGTTACATGTGGAATAACCTGAACTGTTTCTCCTAAATATTTTCCAGAACGTTCTTTGTCTAATACTGTACTATAAATTTGTCCAGAAGTAGCATTATTATGCTTTGACATATTTTCACCTATAAATCTTTCATAATGTCCTAAATCTAAATCAGTCTCTGAGCCATCATCTAACACAAATACTTCTCCATGTTGATATGGATTCATAGTACCAGGATCAATATTTAGGTAAGGGTCTAGCTTTAAAATATTTACTTTTAATCCAGCACTTTTTAGTAGATAACCAATTGAAGAAGCAGAGATACCTTTTCCAAGGCCAGACATTACTCCGCCAAGTACGAATATAAATTTTGTTTTAGATTTCATAATATTTTAGGTCCTCTTTTACATCAATACTTCTATGTTGAAAGTCACTAATTAATAGTTTAATTGCAATATTATTATCCAATGCTCTCAATTGTTCTAGCTTCAATTTTTTTTCATTTTCGGACTGTTCAAGATTAGTAAATGTTTCTAATACTTCTTTCCTATATGCATATATGCCAATATGACGAAAATACTGGAGCTTCTTATCACTAACAGTTCTTTCAAATGATCTGGCATTATTTTCTTTATCTAAACATACTTTTACTACATTAGGATTATCTAAATCTTTTTCACTTAAATCGCTTGAAGCGACTGATGCCATTTCAACGATAGGATCATCAAATAGACTAATAAGACTATCAATAAGGTTTGCATCAATATTTGGTTCATCACCCTGGATATTTACAACAATATTACATTTGATTTTTCCTGCGACTTCTGCTACTCTATCAGTTCCAGATTCATGTCCTTTGGAAGTAAATACTGTATCACATTCTTTATTTAAATGAGATAAAGTTTCCATAGAATCAATGGCAATAACTAAATGATTTAGCAATTTAGATTGTTTGGCATTATCATAGACATGCTGAATTACTGATTTACCATTAAGTTGGTAGATAATTTTTTTTGGGAATCTAGTGGAATTTAATCGACCAGGAATAACACCTAAGTTCACTGACTTTCCTTTTTGAGAACTAAAGGTACTTCAATATAGTCGTTTGATGATTCTGGACTATTTTTGATGACTGAATCTTTGTCCAGAGATTCTTCAAATTTATCCTCTCTTAATGGACTTTTCATATCATGTACATTCACGAGCTCATCTACTCCATCTGTATCAATCTCATTTAACAAATCCATATAATCTAATATGTTGTTCATATCTTCTGTATGGCTTGCTAATTCTTCTTTTGAAAGAGAGAGGCGTGAAAGTGATGCTATTTTTTCAACTTCTTTTTCTGATACTTTTTGTTTTTTTGACATAGTAAAATTGCTTAAAAGAATTTATAGGATAAGTATCGTTCCATCAAGAAAAAGGAGCTCTAAGCTTAATCATAGCGCATTGAATCAATAGGATTTAGTTTTGACGCCTTAATAGCGGGATATAATCCAAAAATAATACCCATCGATGCGCAAATTTGTAAACTGTAAAATACCCAATCAAAAGGGATTACTGGTTCCTGCTGTAAGAATATTGCAACAATACTTCCAAATGATAATCCTAAGATAATTCCAACTACTCCCCCAAGAAGAGAAATCAAAATTGCCTCAATTAAAAACTGTAGGAATATATCTATTCTTCGGGCACCTAGCGCTTTTCTAATTCCGATCTCTTTGATTCTTTCAGTAAGAGATACTAACATGATGTTAGCAATCCCTATTCCTGCAACCAACAATGAAATACCTGCAATTAATCCAACAAAAATTGATAGTGAAGAAGTAAAACTTCCAAAAGTATCCATTAATTGATCATTTGTTGCGATATAAAAATTATTTGGGTCACCTGGTGGAATTTTTCTTATAGCTCTAAATACACCAATAGCCTCGTCTGTAGCATCTGCCAAACTATCCATAGATTCAGCTTCCAGAATAAGTTGAAGATCAGGTCTTCCTCTCCAGCCTTTTGTACCAAAATACTTCAAGAAAGTGCTAATTGGAATACCAATCATACTATCCATATTTTGCCCTAAAAGTTCACCTTTCGGTTCGGTTAAAGCAATTATCTCAAATGGTATATTATCAATTTCGATTGATTGACCAACCGGGTTAGAATATGGAAAAAGTTGTTCTTTAATATAATAACCTACAATAGCAACTCGACGAGAATTTTCTACATCAATATCTTGTATATTTCTTCCATCAAGAATATCATATTTAGAAACAGATAAAACATCTCCATCTGAACCCCAAAAACTTGCAACTCTACTTGTTAATTCTTCTTTTCCAACAGATATAGTTCTATCGCTAGGCTCTTCAGCTGTAGTGGCAGCCATATTTGTTGTTAATGTAAGAGTACGTTTTAATTGTTCATATTCATCCCATGTAATTCTTGGAATTCTTCCTTTACGACCAACGCTGGGTCCAAATTGAATATCAATAGGATTATCTTTTGTAATATAAAAAATATTGGTTTTCATATCACTGACCAACATCTCAGTTTGTTTTTCAAATGTAGCTAAGACGGTCATAATTGCAATGATTGAGGAAACTCCAACAGTAATACCCATCAAAGTCAGTGCAGTACGTAATTTTGTTTGACCAAAATAGAGTAGGACACCTCCAACGGCATCAATAAGGTAATTAAATACTCTATTCATCTCTTAGGGCATCTATCGGATTTAAATTTGCTGCAGTTCTAGCAGGTATCATACCAGCTAATACACCAATTACTACGCAAACGATAAAAGTATAAAAAACTAAAATAATATCGAAACTTACCGGAAGCGTAGAACCATTAAAACTTGCAATCGGGAAAGAAGAAATACCAAAAACTGTTAGTCGTATAAGTAAAATCCCAACAGATCCGCCAATAATTGCAATAGCAACAGCTTCACTTAAAAATTGAGTTAGAATATTAAAGTTTGTAGCGCCCATTGCTTTTCTTAAACCAATCTCTCTTGTTCTTTCTCTGACTGAAACAAACATTACATTCATAATTCCAATAGCAGATACAACTAAGGAAATTCCTGTGACTAGAAATCCCATCCCAGCAATAGCATTTTTCATATCATTAAATTGTGTTTGATAAGCATCAGCAGAATTCACAGCAAAATTATCATCATCACCTGGAGGTATTTTTCTAGCAACTCGCATAATCATTCCTACTTCTTCTTTTGCTAAGGGAACATTATCTGGATTAGTTTTTAATACTAACTCATCGAATCCCCATCTAGTCAAAATACGTTCGAATGTTGTTGAAGGCATAAGCACAAGAGAATCGAGACTTCCTCCAGGAACCATTCCCATGCCTTGTTTTTTTAGCTCACCAATAATTTCGAATGTTACATTATTCAATCTGATTTTCTTTCCAATAGGATCTTTGCCTTCAAAAAATCCATCTCTAACACTTGCACCAACAATAATTACTCTTCGCTGTAATTCCCATTCATTTTGAGAAAAGAAACGTCCATTAACAATCTCTGTTCCGCTGAGCATATCTTGATAGCTTGGGTACACTCCATTAAGTTGGACCCACGAAGCCTTATTACCAAAACTTGCTCGAGTCCAAGTATTTTTTTTGATACTTACATCAGTTACATATTCACTATATTGGTTGATATACTCCAAAGATGATTCTTCAATTCTTGGACGATTTCTGTATTTCCACCAATCAAAATCAAAAGACCAAGGCCACGTACCTACATATATTTTATCATTTCCATAATAATCCATGGATTTTGCAAATTCCTTGTCGATACTGGAGATTGAAGCGGTTACTAAACTAACTGTAAAAATACCAATAGTTAAGCCAGTTGAAGTCAGGATAACTCTGGTCATATTAGACCTAATTGAAAATAAACCGATTAAAATATTTTTAAAAAAACTATTCATCTCTTGCAATTTTTCCGTCAAAAATATCTATTCTTCTCTTTGAAAGTTTTGCAACAGATTCTTCATGTGTAACCATAATGATAGTATTCCCAGCTTTATGCAATTTGGAGAAAAATTTTAATATATCATTTCCACTTTTTGAATCAAGATTACCAGTTGGCTCATCAGCTAGAATGATAGATGGTTTATTAACAAGAGCTCTAGCAATTGCAACCCTCTGTCTTTGACCTCCGGAAAGCTCATTGGGCTTATGTGTCATTCGATCTTGTAAGCCAACAACACTCAAAGCTTCTTCGACTCTTTCAGTTCTATCTTTTTTTCCTAAAGAAGAATAAATCAAAGGAACTTCAACATTTTGCATTGCATTTAATTTTGGCAAAAGATTAAATGTCTGGAAAACAAACCCAATTTTCTCATTTCTAATATTTGCAAGCTGGTTATCATTCATTTCTGATATTAATTCACTATTAAATTTGTAATCACCTTTTGTTGGAACATCTAAACATCCAATGATATTCATTAAAGTTGATTTACCTGATCCAGATGGACCCATAATGGATATATAATCATTTTCATAAATACTTAACGATACATTATCCAAGGCTTTAACAACTGTCTCTCCAAGATGATAAATTTTTGAAACAGATTGTATTGCGATAATTTCTTTTTTGTTTTTAGCCACGTTTACGTCTTTGCATGGAGTTTTCTTTTACTTTCACAGCTGCTCCATCAAATAGCTCTCTACTTATGGCAATGAAGCTTCCTGTAACAATTTTTTCACCCTCTTCAAGACCTGAAAGAATTTCATAGTCTCTGTCACCTACAATACCAGCTTCTACAACTCGTTCCTCTACTGTATTATCTTCTTTTAATACAAACACTACGGTTGATTTAGACTTGTTACCTGAACTTCTTTTCATTTGAGACCAATCATTCCCTCCTGAAGAAACTTCTACGGACATTGATGGTTTTTTGCCCTCAGATTTTTTAGAAGGCCTCGGAGTTGTTAATGCTTGAATTGGTATAGCAATCGCTCCCAATCTTTCTTCCGTAATAATATCAACTGTGGCGCTCATCCCTGGACGCATTCCATCTTCCACATCTAACATTTGAACCTTAACCTGAAAATTTGTGACCTGTTGTGATGATCCACCACTTGAAGTAGTGGCTGCATATGCAACTTCCTTAACAATGCCTTTAAATTTTTTATTTTGATAAGCATCTACTTGAATTAATGCAGTATCATTGATAGAAATATCAGCAATATCATTTTCATTTACGTTAACATATACTTCCATCTTTGATAAATCAGATAATTTCATTAAGACAGTTGGGCTAAACATACCTCCTTGCGCCAAATCACCTTCTTCTCCATCTATAAATGTAATTGTACCATCTTGAGGAGCAATTAATCTCAATTTTGATAATGCATCTTCGTCTTGAATTAATCTAGATTGTGCACCATTAAAAGAACTTAATGCTGAAGCATATGAGGAATTTGTAGTCTCCATTTCTTGATCTGAAATAAGTCCCTGCTCATAAAGTTTAGACTGTCTTTCTTGTTGTTTCTTCCTTTGTTCAAGCTGAACCTTTGCAGCTTCTAGGCTTGCTCTTGAAGCTTCTGTAGCCGCGCTTTGTTGCTCATCATCAAGTGACATTAAAAAATCACCTTTCTTTACAACATCTCCTTCTTTAACAGCAATCTTAGTAATATAAGTAGTACTATTTGCACTAAGTTTTACTTCCGTTTCAGGAGTTAATACTCCATCAGCTACTACTTTACTGCTTAAATTTTTGGTGCCAACCTCTTGAATAGATACTTCAAGTGTGCTGTCATCATTGTTTCCACCAAAAAAAGAAAAGGCTAAAGCGATAACTGCTAAAACACCAAATGCTTTCATTTTATTCTTCTTCAATATTTCTAAAAACTTTTTCACTATAACTCCTTATTCATATTTTTTATCTAATGTTCCAAGCAAGTCATCTAAACTTGCCACTTGAATCGCTGCATCATATTTTGTTCTTACTAAACTAGAACTAGCTTGGATTAATGCCAGCTGCGCATCAAGTAGCTCTAAAATACTTGCCGAACCTAATTCATATCTTTGTTGTGCTAGCTTTAAATCTTCCTCTGCAGAAAATAATACTTCTTCCTGTATTGGAATAATTTCTTGATAATTATTCAATGTATTAATCAATGCATACAAACTAACTTTGGCAGATTTTGTACCTCCACTTAAACGCGTTTCAGCTTGATTTAGTTGTAATTTTGATATTTGAATAGAATTTCTATTTCTAAACCCAGAAAAAATAGGGATACTTAATGTAATATTAGCGCTTTTAATATAATTATCATCGAAATATGTTCTTGTAATTTGATCAGCTGAAGATGCATTCATACCAATGCTCATATTCACACTAGGAAGACTAGAGCTCCATGCTTTTTTCACAGCAATCTGAGCACCTACAATCTGATTATCTAGTATATTTAGATCAGGACTATTTGATAGCATTAAACTATAAGCCTCATCAAATGTCGGTACAGACAATATAAGATCCATTTTTTGCTCAATAATAATTGGTACATCACTATCGAGCAAGCCCATGCTATGTCTTAAAGATTTTTCTGAATTCTTTTTACTTAATTCTCTAGAAAGAAAGCTAGACTTTGCAGTTCCATAACGTACGGAAGCTTTTAAGAAATCTGTTTTGCTTACAGCACCTAAATTATATTGATTTTGGACTAAATCTAATTGCTTCTTCGATAGCTCTAAATCTTTTCCTGCAATATCAAATAATTCAGAATTTTTTAAATATTGATAGTAAAAAGTATGTACATCAAGAATAATACGTGCTTTTGCCTGTCTTCTTTGCTGCTTTGCAGTGTTGTATGTATTATCACTTTGCTTGAGGGTATTTATTTTTGTACCAAAGTTAAACAAACTTTGTGATAGGCTTAATCCGCCACTATACCTTTCAGAGGCTTCAGAAGAACTATTCCCATAAGTTGTTTCGCTAAAAGAGTTACTCGCATTAACAGATGGTAGCATCAGTGCGCCAGTTGAAGCGCGATTCAATCTAGCAATAGTGACATCTTGCTCTGCTCTTTTAAGCGATGGTTTATTTTCAAGCGCAATGCGCACACATTCATCTACTGTTAGCGATTGTGCTATAGATGTTGAAAAAAATATTAAAATAATTAGTATATATTTGTGCATAATCTCCTACAATTAGTTAGACATGAAAGTAGCTAAAAAGTTTCACAATAAAAAATATAATCTACGTCACATATGTATGACTTTTATAAAGTGAAAAAGTAAAACAGAAATTACTTAAACTTTTTTGCACTTTTTAACTCTTCAAGCATCGATAATGCATCAGAATGAGTATTTTTAATGTCTCCATTTAATATTGCTTCCTCAACTAATTTTTTAATTTCTCCCACCTTTTTTCCTGCAGATAAGTTGAACATCTCCATAATTTCATGCCCTCTTACAGGAGACTGAAATGCTCGCAATTCATCTGTTTCAATAACGTCTTGAATACGCTTATCTACACGATCAAAATTAGCTAAATACTTTTTAATATTATTTGGGTTTTTAGTTGTGATGTCAGCACGACATAGTAACATTAGGTCTTGTGCATCTTCTGCCGCATCCACAATCAATCTTCTAATGGCAGAATCAGTTACTTCTTTTTTTGCCAAACTAATAGGTCGTAAGTGTAAGGCAGTAAGTTTAACAATGTAGTCTCTAGTTTTGTTTGAAAATTTCATTCGCTCAGATACCTTTTTTAGCATTCGAGCACCATAATCATCATGACCGTAGAAAGTATATCCTTTCTTTTTGTCTATTCTTCTAGTGTTAGGTTTTGCAATATCATGAACTAAAGCTGCTAATCTCAAATCTAGTTTATCAGAAAGCTTTGCTGCATTATCAACTACCTCTAAGGTATGAAAGAAAATATCTTTGTGATGGTATTCACTGGTTTGATCTAAACCATACATTACTGAAATTTCTGGAAATACATATTCAAGTAATCCAGTTTCTTGCAGCACAATAAATCCAATAGAGGGCTTATTTGTGCCTAAAATCTTTAATAATTCATTTGTTACTCTTTCTTGGGATACTATAGATATTCTTTCTGCGTTATTTTTAATTGATTGTAAGGATTTTTCATCGATTTCCATTTCTAGTTTTGCAGAAAAATAGGCAGCTCTCATCATACGCAAGGGGTCATCTGCGAATGTTACATCCGAATCACTCATAGGCGTACGTAATATTTTTGCACTCAAATCTTTAAGTCCATCAAAAGGATCAATAAGCATACCCATATTATCTTTTTGTAATGAGATTGCCATAGCATTTACTGTAAAATCCCTACGCTGCAAATCTTCATTAATATCTGTCATAATAATATCTTTTGGATTACGTGACTTAGGGTCGTATGACTCAAGACGGGCAGAAGCAACTTCGATTTCACACTCATTATATGGTATACGAGCTGTAGCAAATTTTGGAAATGGTACTACGGTAGATACTTTTAATTTTTTACCAAGTTGATTAGCAAATTTAATACCATCGCCTTCAACCATAATATCGATATCTACAGAATGCGTCTCGGGCTCTAATAATAAGTCTCTAACACAACCACCAACGAGGAAAGCTGGCACTTGCATTTCTTCAGATAAATCTCTAATTATCTTAGATATGCGATATAATCGCTTATTTTGCTTAAGTGTGTCTTTAATTAAAGTCATTTTGTAAATTAAAAAATATATCTATCTATTATGCTACAAAAACTAAATAAATATATTGTATTATTTTTCTTCTTTTCGCTTTTAAGCGCTCAATTCAAAGAAGCTACGGTTTCCTTTGATGACCGCCTTCTAAAAGCAGACGAAAAAGTATCTTTGTTCCAACTACAAAACAACATTAAAAAGTTTTATGAATATACCGTTTGGAATGAAGAATATCGTGACTTAGAAATTAATATTAATGTTCAAATTCTATTTGAAGGAAACGCCAATATAGGCAGCACACAGGCATACGGTATTCAATCTTTATTCAGTAATAATAAAGATCTACATTTTTTCGATAAAGGTTCAAATTTTGTTTTAAATCAGAATAACTCATTATACTATGACAGTGTTTACTTTGATCCTCTTTCTAGCCTGCTGGGTTTTTATGGAAATATTATATTAGGTGCAGAGCTAGACACCTGGTCAAATCTAGGTGGTAATAGTCATTATGAAAAAGCGAGATCTATCGCAGTTCGTGCTAATGCTTCTAATTTTTCAAGAGGATGGGATCAGCGAATTATACTAATTAACCTATTAACTGAGAATGTTGGATTAAGAAAATTAAGATTTTCAACATATCTTGCATATGAATTGTTTGAAAATGGAGAGATAGATGCATGTGGTGAGGCATTAGATGCTATAGTTAAGAATTTGAACGAAGTAGTTGATAATTATAATCAAGAAATTTATACTAATACATTCTTAAAGTTTCATGGTAAAAAAATTGGTGAAATGATGCAAAAATTAGGTCAGAAAAAACTCCTGCAAGAAATGATTTATTTAGATTCTCAAAGAGATAATATTTATAAAGAACTTTTATCCTCAATTTGAGAAAAATATTTTTTTCTTTTAAAAAAATAATCTATCGCAATACTACCATTATAAATATTATCAAGCTTAACAATATGATTATTCTTTCTTAGTGTCATTATTTTATTTATAGAAAATAGTAACCACAACTCTGCTCTCAATATTGCAATGAATCTTCTTATATCTAGAGAAATAATCGAGTAAATCAAAGCCATCCAGTCTAATAGTAATCTCTGAAAAATTAAGAGACCATAAGAAAAGTTAAAAGAGTTCTTAAAAAATAAAATCCAAGAATTTCTATGATTTAAATAATGTGACTTGATAGTATTTTGCTTAATAGTCTGCTTACCGTAATGATAGATTAATGAATCTGGAACAGAGAAAATTTTATATCCTAGAGATTGAGCTCTCCAACATAAATCAATTTCTTCCATATATGCAAAATATACTTCATCAAATGCATTCAGCTTATTAAATATATCTCCCCTAACCATCATTGCAGCTCCAGATGACCAAAATATTTCTGAAGATTTATCATACTGACCAGTATCTTTTTCTAGCGTATTAAAAATTCGACCTTTTACATAGGGAAATCCGAAATGATCTAAGAATCCACCTGCACCACCAGCATAGTCAAAATACTCTTTATTTGTAATATTTAATATTTTGGGCTGAACTGCAAATGTACCAGGATGACTATCTAAGAAGTTTACTAATTTTTCTATCCAGCGTTCAGAATGTTCAGTATCATTATTTAAAAATAATAAATACTTACCTTGTGCATTTTTTGCTCCAATATTGCACCCACCGCTATATCCGACATTATTTTGATTGTGAATAATAACTACCTTAGAAAATAGCTGCTTAATATTTTGAACAGAATCATCTGTAGATCCATTATCTACTACAATGATTTCAAAATCTTCTATTTCAATATTCTGATAAATAGAGTTAATACAATTATATAATAGTTCTTTCCCGTTATAATGAGGAATAATAATTGAGACTAATTTCATAGCCCTTTTAATTTATCAATTTCATCTAAGAGCTGGCTTGCATCTGTATCTTCAGGACTGCGAACTATCCAATCCTGAATTAATTTAATAGCTTCATCATATTCTTCTAATTCTCTGTGACATAAATAGAGAAGAAATACTAATTCAGGTAAAGTCTGCTGCCATGATTTCCATTCTTCTACTGTAATTTTTGTAGAAGTAAATCCTTGTTTTTCAATTGCTCTTTCAATAATTAAAAAATTATCATAAATAGTTTTAAATATTATCTTTGCTTCTTGATAGTCATCTAAATTTTGAATGAATGACTTACCATACAATAAATAATCTTCCATTACTATATCATCTCTTTCTGTAAGCTCTTTTAAATGATACTTTACTCTCTCTTTATTACCAACTCCATTATAGATTTGTGAGATTTGATATTGAAGATCTTTTGAAGGAATGCTAATTACCGCACTAGGCATTTTATCCTCCATATCTAATAATACCATTTCTGCTTTTTGTAAGTTATTGTCAAGATAATGTGATATAGCTAAACGAGTAAAGCCTGTACGATAATTCTGAACTAACCTTCCAATCTGTCTATCAATGTAAACATTTTTATTAGCTAGATTTCTATAAATATATCCAGGCTGGTAATCTTTAGATATAGATAAATCTTCAATAGAATTTTTATTTGCATCATAGTCTTTAAACCAAGCTTTACTACCAACAAAGGGCAATAAATTACTAGACATCTTTTCTTGATTAATTGGAAATGACTTATTATTGATTAGTCGATATGCTAATCCTTCCATTGTTAAATAATCTTCTAAATTCAACATACTAGTTGGAGACACTGTTACGCCAAAATATATTGGTCTATTCCAGTTATTATCTTTGATTATTCTTAGCACCATTAAATCTTGAATACGTAATGCTACATCAAAATAGGTTGGTTTTAATTCCCATTCGATAATTCCCTCAGGGTTTAGGGCGTCAGATGGAGCATTAATGGATATAGTGTTAGTTGACCATTTTTTAAAATCTAAATTTTGGATTTCATTATCAGTCATGTAAATAAAAGGATCTTCTTTATCCCTTAGCTGTGTTACATACCATGGTGTGTTCAATAAACTTAAATTAACTACTCTTACATCCGTTCTAATTTTTTCAACTTCTTGAAGATACCACAAAGGGAATGTATCGTTGTCTCCATTTGTAAATAGAATTGCATTTGGATCACATGTTTGTAACATATTATATGCCATATCCCAAGCAATATAATTACCTGTCCTGTCATGTTGGTCATAATTTGCAATCAACATCCTTATTGGCATAAAAATTAAAAACAAAGATATCATAAAATAGGATGCATTGAGCTTAATAGATTTTTCTAAAAAGGTATCACTTATATAATTTATTGATCTAAATATTCCTATAGATATCCATATTGAAAAAGCCATGAAACTTGCGACATATGAATAATCTCTTTCTCTTGCTTGGGGACTATCTTGATTTAAATAAAAAATAATTGCAAGACCTGTCATAATAAATAGTACTAACAATGAAAATGCATCATATTTATTCTTTCTGAAATGGAAATATGCACCAAATAAACCCATAGCTAATGCTAGGGGTAACCCAAATTGTCTCCAATCTACTCCATCTTGCTTTGGTGACGCTCCGAAGTCTGATACAAAAGAATCATTACTAGGGCCCTTACCTGCAAATTGCCATAAGAAATATCTTATATACATTTTGTTAATCTGGTAAGTCCAGAGAAAACTTAATTGGGAAGACATATCATGGGTTATATAGTCATAATTTTGTTTGCTAGAAAATTCAAAATCTGGATATTCTGGACTACCTACTATCGAAATTTTTGATGGAAGATTATTAAATTTTCTTGGAAGGATTGACATAGCTCCATACTGATCACGGTTTAAATAGGAAATAGCTTCTTCGATTGTCTCGGGATTATTTTCATCAATATTTGGATCTTGGCCTGATCGAATAAAAATTGAAAAATATGTAGAATAACCAATAATAATTAAAAATAATGAAGTATAGACAAGTGATAAAATAGCTTGTTGTTTTTTTATACTACTATAAAGTAAATAAAATAAGACCCCTACAAAAAATAGCAATCCTATAAAACCTATTTTTGAAACAATAGCTGGGAAACCCTTTATAATACCATTCTGAATAATAATAAATGCTAATAATGAAAGACCTAATGTAATAAGTAGATTTTTAGTTGAAACTTTTGAAGTAGAAAAAAAGATAATTAATCCTATAAAAGGTATTGTTAGCAAGTTAAGTAAATGTACTCCTGTTGCTAACCCAATAACATATACAATCCCCATCAGATACATTGCACTGTAGCTCTTATCCTTATCTCTTGACCAAATTAAAATGAGATATACTACTAAAGCTGTCATAAATCCGCTAAAAGCATATACTTCAGTCTCTACTGCATTAAACCAATGGCTGTGTGTAAATGCAAACGTAAGAGATGCAACTAATGAAGACCACATTTTAAAATGCTTCTCACTGTCTTTATTATCAAGTCTATCTATAAATTGATTACAAATAAGAAAGAGCAAACTAATAGTAGCTGCACTGATAAGCGGAGAAAATATATTCATACGAAATGCAATATCTGAACTAATTGGAATTAACGTAAATAACTTACCAATTAATAAAAATAATGGACTACCTGGTGGATGGGGTATACCCAATATATATGAGGTAGCAATAAATTCTCCAGTATCCCAAAAAGATACAGTTGGGGCCATTGTAGAAAAATAAATACCGAATGTTATAACAAATAAAAATCCAGCAATTATATATTCTAATTTTTTACTATAAGATGTAAAAAAGCTCAATTTATTTTTCAGATTTTTCTTTAGTCTCATCTTTTGAATCAGCAGCAGGCTCTTCGATAGGTTTAGCGTCTTCTGCTTTTTCAACTTCTACATAGTTCATTTTTAATTCTGATAAAACTTTATCTAGATACTCTTTTTCATCATCTGTAAGACTAGCATGCATTCTATTGTTAATCATATCTAACATGTCAATCTGAATAGATGCTTGTGTTAGCTCTACTGACATCTCATTTGTCATAGGATTTTGTATTTTTCCTAAAGCTATCCATACACCATAGACTGATTGAGAAATCAGTGAATCAAAAAGTTGTTTTTCTGTATAAGGTTTTGTTGTCATTTTTCTTCCTCTAATTAACGGTTGTTTTTAAAAATAATTGTAAATATTCATTATCAAATTTCTCCTTAATCAAACTATTGATTGGAGCATCTAAATTTGCATCATTATCAATAATATCAAAAGCTTTCATTCTGGCATTTCTAATAATTGGTCCATCAGTAGTTAAGTCTGCAATTCTAAATTTAATGAATCCACTTTGTCTTTCACCAAAAAATTCTCCAGGCCCTCTTAATTTTAAATCCTCATCAGCGATTTCAAATCCATTTCTACTGTTTGTTAATACGTTTAAACGTTGTTTTGTATTAGGAGATCCACTATCGCTACAAAGTATACAATAACTTGTCAATTCTCCTCTACCTACTCTTCCCCTTAATTGATGTAATTGACTTAGTCCAAAGCGTTCACAATTATTGATTAGTATAACCGATGCATTCGGATTATCAATGCCAACCTCTACAACGGTAGTTGATACTAAAATCTGAATTTCATGATTCATAAATTGTTTCATTACTTTATTTTTTTGATCTGGATCTAATTTTCCATGCATTAATCCCACAGTTAAATCTGGAAAAATATTTTGAGTCAATAGATCAAACGATTCAGATGCAGCATCCAGGTCTTGTTTTTCAGTTTCTTCAATCAAGGGATATACAACTATAGCTTGCCCTCCTATTGATATCTTTTCACGAATAAAATTATAAGCAGTATCTAGATTATTTTTTTCGATATGAGATGTAAATATATCTGGTCGATTTTTTGGTAATTCATCAATAATAGACAAATCCATATCTCCATTATATGTTATAGCTAAAGTTCTTGGTATTGGTGTTGCAGTCATGGCCATTAAATTAGGTACAGATGATTTTTTCAGGAGCATCTGTCTTTGATTTACTCCAAATCTATGTTGTTCATCTATGATTGATAATCCTAAATTTTTGAATGCTACATCTTTTTGAAATAATGCATGTGTTCCTATAGCTATCTTTGAATTTCCAGATTTAATAGACTCTAATACTACTTTTTTTTCCTTACTTTTAAGACTTCCAACTAGTAATGAGCATTCGACGCCTAATTTTTCATATTCTGATTTGAAATTTTTATATAACTGCTTTGCAAGTAAATCAGTTGGTGCCATAATAGCAACTTGGTAATTATTTTCAACGACAACAGAAGATGCTAAGATTGATACAATTGTTTTTCCACAACCAACATCTCCTTGAATCATACGATTCATTGGATTTTCGGACAAGAAATCATCGATAATTTCTCTAAGAACTTGTTTTTGACTACCAGTTAATTCAAAGCTTAGGTTTTTCAATATCTGATTATAGTATTTAGTCTTAAACCCTATTGGAGTAAAACGATTTTCCTTTATTTTCTTTTTTCTTAAGGCGAGAAGTATTTGTAAGAAAAAATGCTCATCAAATTTGAGCCTATGTATTGATTCATCTAATTTATCAATACTATTTGTAAAGTGAATATTTCTCAATGCAGAATCCAAAGAGCAAATTTTAAAGTCTTCTTGTTGTTTTGTATTAAAATGATCCTCTATTTTACTTAAAGAGTCTAAAGCAAGATAAATAATCTTTCTCAAGTTTCTATTATCAAGACCTGATTTTTTTAAATCTTCTGTTAGTGGGTAAACGGGTATGACAAATCCAGTACTAAGTGATATTTCATTGGCATTCAACTTATCATATTCAGGGTGAACAATCTGGGTATTACCTTTATAGTCAGCAACTTTACCGTGAACAGCAATTAAATCTCCTGCTTTTAAAGATTGATAAATATAATCAGATCCATTAAACCACATCAATCTAACAGATCCAGTATGATCTGCAAGTGTCGCTGTCAAAAAGCTTCCACGCTTCATTTTTCTTAGATTAACTGACTTGACTCTTCCTACAATATTAACTTCCATATCTGTTTCAATAGAACCTATAAGCTGAATTGATGTTCTATCTAAATATTTTCTTGGGAAATAATATAAAAGATCTTTAATGGTATAAATATTGAGTGATTCTAACACATGGGCTCTTCTTGGACCAACACCCTTAATGTATTGAATAGGAGTTTCTAATAAATTAGAAGAATTATTCGGTTCCATAAATGGACATTACTTCCATTCTTTTCTGTATGTATACGTAATTAGTTCTGAGGAATTAGGTTGGATTTCTAACGGGAAGTAAATAGTAGATGCATCGTCTTTAATGTACATACTTGAAGATTCTTTGATGACCCAATCTCCAACAATCTTTTCGATAGCTTTGACTTTGATGGACTCTGAGGAGGTATTAAGTATTTGGAGTGATATCGTTGATTCTTCACTATTATTTTGACGATCAAAATTTAGAATTCTACGTTTGCCTATAATATCAAATGCTTTACCGGCATCCAATATAGCGCTACCACCTTTATATAATGAGCTTAATGTATTTTTACCAATAAAAGATAATTCGCCATCAACATTTTCTTCATAAAGATATATAGTTCCAGAAGGAAGGGGTAATTCTAAATTATTATCTTTGGTATTTTCAAAAGAGATTTCAATACTAAGTGGTTCATCTTTCTGATCACGTTCTGAATTTTCAAAAATATATTTCTTTTCATATGCAATCTGTGTCTTAGGCATTAAAGGAAATTGAATTGTTTCAAGTGCTTTTAGATTTAGATTATTACCTAAACTAAAAATATAAAAGTCGCCAAGCTGATTTACTTTTTCTGTCATACCCATTCTAGATGCTACCATTCCCATATTGTTAGATGATTTAGCATTGGTTACAGGAACAAGTCCTTCAACAACATTAATATCAACTCCTAATAAATTCATATTAGAACCATTTACTACTTCCGCATCTATACTAAGAATTGCATTAGTATCACTGCCATTTAATAATAATTTATATACTGGCTTCCAGCTAAACCCTGATGTTAAATAGGTCAAATCTGCAGTAACACTTTCTAGTCCTTCAGAAAAAATTTCCCATGAAATTTGTGGGGTAAATTTATTTTGAACCTGGTTAGTTTTTAAAGAAATATATTCAACTCTAGATCGTTGAAAAATCATAAGCCCCTTATTAGTACTTATAGATATAGACGAAGAATTTATATCTAATAGCGCACCTTGGACTACTGAATTATTTGCCGGCTTAACTTCAACTAATGAGCCAATATTTTTTTTCAAATAAGAATCTGTAGAATAAAAATTTTTATTTAATGTTTGAGAACCGACTTCTACCCCATCGATATTTAATAAAGGTGAATCAAATACAATATTTGGGGAAAGATTGTTAAAAGATGTGATATTTTTTCCGTCTTTTAAATTCCATAAAATTGGCTCTTTTATAATAGCGAAACTATCTTTATAAATAGTCAGGGTTCTATTATTTTGAACTGGTTCTAGTTCTTGAGAATTCAAGATATTTAGTGCTAATAATGCTATTAATATTTTTTTCATTTTAACATCTCAATATTGGCAATTATTTTTTCTCTTTCAATAATAAAATCATCTAATTTACTTTTTTCGTGATTTACAATTTTTTCAGGTGCTTTATCTGTAAATGCTTTATTTTTTAATTTTGTTTTAATTCCATCAATAAAACCTTCTATATCTTTCAATCTTTTATTCAATTTTAAAATTTCTTCTTTTGAATCAACGAGGTCACCTAAAGGAATATATACAACACAATTTTTACAGATTCCAACTGCAGACTGTTCTGGTTTTTCAAGATTTATTTCAATTTTTAACTCTTCTAAATTAGTTAAATCCATAATCATACTTTTTAAACTATGAAACAGTGATGCGTCTTCAGCATTTTTGATAGCAATTGATGCATTAATTTTTTTAGTAGGAGGAACATTTAATTCTGATCTGATTGTACGAATAGCTACTACCACCTCTTTCATAGAAACTACTTTATCATTATCATATGGTAAGCCTTGTGTTCTAAGTGTTGGCCAGGATGATATAATAATGTCTTCATCTGTTTCATTCTTTAAATAACTCCAAATTTCTTCAGTAATAAATGGAGCAATTGGGTGTAATATTAATAAAACTTTTTTTAGCACTTCTTTAGAAACAAGGAATGCATTATTCTTTTCTGTTTTATTTGAACTATTAAACTTGATTTTAGCAATTTCAATGTACCAGTTGCAGAATTCATTCCATGTAAAATCATAAATAACCTTTATCGCTTCGTTGAATTGATAGTTACCATAGTGCACATCTACTTTTTCAAGAGTAGTATCTAGTTTGGCAAGTATCCACTTGTCGTAAATATCTAATGAATCTTTATCTAAGGTATCACTAAAGCTTTCGTCATGATTAATCATAATGAAGCGACTAGCATTCCAGATTTTATTCATAAAATTTCTGCCTATTTCTAGTCCATTTTCTGAAAAGTAAACATCTGAACCCTGTGGGGACATTAGCATGATTGAAAATCTAGTGGCATCAGTTCCATACTTCTCAAATAATTCAATTGGATCTGGAGAATTTCCAAGAGATTTGCTTAATTTTCTACCTGTACTATCTCGTAAAATACTTGTAAAGTAAACATCCTTGAACGGTATTTCATCTAAGAACTCAATTCCTGAAATAATCATTCTTGCCACCCAAAAGAAAATAATATCTGGTCCAGTTACTAATATATCTGTTGGATAATACTGTTTAACTAATTCTTTATTATTGGGCCACCCATGAACGCCAAACGGCCATAGCCATGAGCTAAACCATGTATCTAAAACATCTGAGTCTTGCTCCCAATTTTCAATATCACTAGGTGGAGTAAGTGAGACGTGCCAATTATCTTGATTGGTATGATCTGACCCCTTCTTATACCATACCGGGATACGATGCCCCCAATACAATTGACGACTAATACACCAGTCTTGTATATTATCCATCCAATGGTTATATGTTTTTACCCAATGATTTGGATAAAATTTTATTTCACCCGATTTAACAGCATCTGAAGCAGGCTTAGCAAGCTCTTTCATCTTTAAAAACCATTGATTAGATAAATAGTATTCTATTGGAACATCGCCTCGCTCAGAATATCCTACCTTATGATTATAATCTTCTTCTTTCAATAAGAATCCTTGTGTATTTAAATCGTTAACGATTTTCTTTCTAGCGTCCTCTCTAGTTAATCCAATATACTGCTCTGGAGCATTAGAATTAATCGATCCATCTGGATTCATAATATTTAACATTTCTAGTTCATGATTTTTTCCAACATTATAATCATTTGGATCATGTGCCGGAGTAATTTTAACACAGCCAGTACCAAATTCAGGATCCACCATTTTATCAGAGATGATTGGAATAGCTTTATTTACTAATGGAAGAATTGCATTTTTACCAATCAAATCTTTAAATCTTTTATCTAATGGATTAACTGCTATAGCAGCATCGCCAAGCATTGTTTCTGGTCTTGTAGTTGCAATCTCAACAAATGTATCAGAATCTTCAATCTTGTATTTTATATACCACAACTTACCTTGAACTTCTTTAAAAAAAACTTCTTCATCACTTAATGCAGTTTGAGATTTAGGACACCAGTTTACTAATCTAGTACCCTTATGAATGAGACCTTTTTTATAAAGCTTTATAAACGATTCTAGAACAGCATTAGAATAATCTTCATCCATTGTAAAAGTGAGCTTGTCCCAATCACATGAATTTCCCAATTTTTGTTGCTGCTCAAGAATAATACCTCCATATTTTTCTTTCCACTCCCATGCATACTCTAGAAACTCATCTCTTGAAATATCTTTTTTATTAATTCCTTTATCTTGTAACATCTTTGCTACTTTTGATTCAGTAGCTATAGATGCATGATCTGTTCCAGGAATCCATGATACATTTTTTCCTTCCATTCTTGCTTTTCTAATTAATATATCTTGTATGGTATTATTTAATACATGACCCATAGTCAGCTTTCCAGTTACATTCGGTGGGGGGATTACAATAGTATAGTTTTCCTTCTTGTCCGATGGCGATGATGTGAAGTATTTTTTCTCCATCCAATATTCATACCATTTCTTTTCTAAAATGCTTGGCGAATATTTTGGGTCTAGTAGCTTCATTTTAAATAGTCTTTCAAAGTTTGGATTAAATCATTTACTTCACTCAAAGACTCCGCTTCAGCAAAGATTCTAATTATTGGCTCAGTATTAGACTTTCTTATATGAATCCATTTTTTTGGCCAACTAAATTTTATTCCATCTTCTCTATTAATTTCGTCACAATCGAATACAGTAGCAAGGGTATCAAAATTTATTGAATCGTCTATTTTAATTTTATCTTTTAAAAATATATATTGAGGAATTTCAGCAATTATTTCATTTAGAGGTCTACCGTCATTGGAAAGAAGATTTAATATCATTGATATAGCCACTAAAGAATCTCTTCCAAGGTGTACTTCTCTTAAGATTACTCCACCATTTCCTTCGCCGCCAATATCAATAGCTAATTCCTTCATCTTACCTACAACATGCGCTTCACCAATCTTAGTTCTGATAGAACCTGATGAAATATCATCAATCATTCTTGAAGTAGACAGATTTGTTACTATCTTGCTATTTTTATAAGAAATAAAGTTTTTAAAGGCCAAAACTAAAGTGTATTCTTCTCCGATAGCTTTTCCTGTATTCGAAACTATAGATAATCTGTCTCCATCGGGATCTGTAGCAAAGCCAATATCAGCACCGACTTCTAACACCTTCTTTTCTAAGTCCTTCAAATTTTCTGCAAGAGGTTCAGCAACTCGAGTAAAATTTCCATCACCATCACAATTTATCATTTCAATATCACATCCTAAGTCCTTACAAAGTTGCGGTAAGATATTGGATGCGCCTCCATTGACCGCATCTATTACTACTTTAAATTTTTTAGAACGAATACTATGAACATCAATAGATTTGGCGTCAAAAACTTTAGAAATATGTTCCTGATTTGCAGATGTATAATTTAATACACTAGCAATTGTGTCACTCTCATTTAGTGTAAGATTATTATCAACGGATACAAACAGTGTTTCACACTGATCTGGCGATAAAAAAGTACCATCTCTTTGAAGAAATTTTAAACCATTATATTCTGTTGGATTATGACTGGCTGTAACAACAATCCCACCGTCATAATGATCTTTCTCAGTCATTAATTGAATAGTTGGAGTAGTAGCTAAATCACAATTATGTACATTTACTCCATATTTGACTAGTGTATCTATAACCCATTGGGCTATATCGCTGCCTGAAGGCCTTCCATCTCTTCCAACTACACATGAACTAATATTTTGATTAGAAATGAAAGATGCTAAATACCTATCAATCATTTGGGGGCTAAAATCATCTTTAAAGATACCTCTGAGTCCTGATGCACTTCTTATTAGCATAGTAGGAGATTAGAACATTTTTTGGAAAATAGAAAGAGGAGTTATCAGACTAATTATTGAATTTCGCTAGTCTAATAGCTCTGCGAATAGTTTGTTTTTTCGCAATTCTTTTTGTGACGCTTGGTTTCTCGTAAAAGGCTTTTCTTTTTACATCTTTAAGTACACCAGAGCGTTCCCATTTCTTTTTGAAACGTCTTAATGCTCTTTCAAGCGACTCATTGTCTTTTATATTTACTTCTATCATAGTGCGGAAACTTAACGATAAAAATGAGAAATGCCAATTATCATATAATATTATTAGAAATATCGATGAATTCGTCTACAGTTAACTGCTCAGGCCTTCTTGTAAAATCTATTGTACAACTATCTAGATCTATATTGAGTGTAGATAATGAATTTCTTAGCATTTTTCTTCTTTGATTAAAGGCCATTCTTACTACTTGACTAAATTTTTTAATATTAACATTTTGAATGCTGAAATCTGCTCTTTTTTCAATGGAAATAAATGCAGATTGGACTTTTGGCCTTGGCAGAAAGACATTAGGAGAAATAGTAAAACAGATTTTGATATTAAAAAACAAGCCAGTCATAACAGTTACCCTACTATAGTCTTTCGTTCCTATTTTTGCTGTCAATCTATGTGCAACCTCTTTTTGTACCATCAAATAAGCTCTATCCCAGTGGTCGAAATGATCTATGAGCCAAAAAATAATGGGTGATGTAATATTGTATGGAATATTACCTACTACGACTGGAGAATTAATTTCTAAGTTCTTCAGGTTTACTTTTAAAATATCCTCATTAATAATATCTAGATTTAATAATTTTTCATGAACTTTTAATACTTTGATTAAATCAGGGTCTATTTCAACCATTGAAAGACTTTTTGCTACATCAACTATTTTTTCACTCAAGGCCCCTTGTCCCGGCCCAATCTCAAGGACGTTTTCTTGATCATTAACGTTAATTGTTTTTATAATTTTTTCTAAAAGATTATTATCAACTAAAAAATTTTGCCCCCATTTTTTCTTTGCAAATACCATTATATTTTGAAAAATTTTTCAGCATTTTTCGTCGTTTGGATAGCTATGTCTTTAAACTCAATATCTAGTAGCTCCGATATGAACTTTGCTATATCTTTAACATACTTTGGTTCATTTGGCTTTCCTCTATGAGGCTGGGGAGCTAAGAAAGGACAGTCTGTTTCTAATACAAAGTCTGTAAGCATAATATTTTGAATTGCAGACTGATTAATAGAGTTTTTGAAAGTTACATTTCCTGAAAAAGACAATAATACATTTAGATCTAACAACTTTTCAGCAAAGCTTAGATCGCTTGAATAGCAATGCGCTAAAGCTCTCTGAAAAGGATGATGTTTAAGGACTTCTAAAATATCTCTATCTGCATCTCTATTGTGAAAAATGATTGGCAATGATAAAGAATTAGCTAATTCCATTTGCTCTATCATGACCTTTTTCTGAATATCTTGTGGTGATATATTTCTGTAATGATCAATACCTATCTCGCCTATAGCAACTACCTTCTTACTGCTTAAAGCAAGAGTCTCAAGATTTTTAATGTAATCTTTATTTACATCTTTTGAGTCATGAGGATGAATACCTACTGAAGCATAAACATTATCATATTTATCCGCTATATCGATGGACTGCTTTGATGTATTTAAGTCCGTTCCAATACATACAATTTTTTCTACTCCATTATTAAGAGCATCTTCTAAAACATTATCTAAATTGTTGTACATGTCATCATAGTATAGATGAGCATGGGTATCGATTAATGTCATTGGATAATTCTCGGAAAGATTGGATCTCCTTTAGAAATTCTATCACCAGGCTTTAAGCCTGCCCAATCTAATTTAGATTCTGTAGCCCCTAGAGCTATCATAATTTCTTCAGATTTTTCTGGCATAACAGGAGAAAGCATTATAGCGGCAACCCTTAAAGATTCTGCCGCATGATATAACACATGTCCGGCTGCTTCTTTGTCTTCTTTAACAATTTTCCATGGTTGATTTTTTTCCATATAACCATTAACAGATCTTACAAAGCTCATAATCTCATGAATAAGGCCATCCATTTTAAAATTGTCCAGGTGTTCCTTCATATTTATATCACTAAAGCCTTCTGCTAGAACACTATCTTTACTGTTGTATTTTGGTATCTTATCGTCATAATTATTACTGATTAATGTGCATACTCGACTTACAAGATTTCCTAAGTCGTTTGCTAAATCGCTATTATATTTTTTAACAAAAGAGTCCATTGAGAAAGTAGCATCAAGGCCTAATACCATTTCACTCATTAAATAATATCTTACTGCGTCTACACCAAACTCATCGATTAGCATCAAAGGATTAACAACATTTCCAAGAGACTTACTCATTTTCTTTTCATCCGTTAACCACCAGCCATGTGCAAAAATAGCTTTTGGTAAAGGAATATTTAATGACATCAACATTGTAGGCCAGTATACTGAATGAGTAGTTAAAATATCTTTACCAATTAGATGAACATCAGCGGGCCAATGTAAATCAAAAATCTTATTATCATCTGAATACTTTGGTGCTGAAATATAGTTGATGAGTGCATCAAACCATACATAGGTTACGTAATCTTTATCAAATGGAATCTCAATACCCCACCCTAGTCTTGATTTTGGCCTTGAAATACATAAATCAGATAAATCATTTTTTAAAAATCCTAATACTTCGTTTTTTCTACTTTTAGGCTTAATAGATAGCTCATCACTGGTAATTTTTTCAATTAACTCTGATTGATACTTACTCATTCTGAAGAAATAATTCTTTTCTTTAATTTTTTTTACTTCTCCAAAAAGACCGCTTTCAACCTCTTTTTCTGTAATAAATCTTTCTTCAGATATAGAGTACCATCCCTCATATTCATCTTGATAAATATCTCCATTTTTATAAACTTGATTTAAAATATTTTGTACAACTCTTGTATGGCGCTGTTCTGTTGTTCGTATAAAATCTGAATAATCTATATTTAGCTTCTCCCACAAATTAATAAATGCTGGGGCCATTTGATCACAATGAACTTCTGGGGAAACTTTATTTTTCTCAGCTGCTTGCTGCACTTTTAGACCATGCTCATCTAATCCTGTTAAGAAAAAAGATTGTTCACCAATAATATTTCTAAACCTCGATAAAGTATCTGCTAAAATAGTAGTGTATGCGTGTCCTATATGAGGTTTATCATTTACATAATATATTGGTGTTGTTATATAATATTTTTTCATATTCTAATTTAAAGATTTATGACTATTAATAATCATATTCATTATTGATATTTTTGGAGCACTATTTGATTTCAAATTAGTTAAACATTTTTCAATTTCTTTCAACAAATCTAAAATATTAGCATTTTTATTCTTTACCAAGAAATCTTGTGATAAATCAGCAAAGCCATTCCAATTAAACGGTATAGTAATTGATGCCCTTATCATAGATGTGCATTCAAGCCATTTCTTAATAATATCTAATTCTAAATGGAAAATTTCTCTTTTACTGTTAAAGTGTAATAGCATATTTTCACAGAAAAGCGATACTTCTTCAGGAGAATGGTATTGAATGCAATTAATATATTTATTAATAATATCTATTACTGAATCTTTAGAATATTCATCTAATAAATTTATTTTTTCTAAATTATTGCTAGATAAAAATGATAAAATATCTATATCAAAATTTTTCTTTCTATTAATAATTTCTGATAAATTTTCTGATTTGATTCTTGGAATATTAATCTTTTGACATCTTGATGCGATAGTCGGTACGATATTATTAACTGTATCTGTGACTAATAAAAATGAAGTATTGATTGGGGGTTCCTCTAAAATCTTTAGTAAAGCATTTGCTGATTCAGCAGAACCTTCTGACAGAGCATGTGCATCAAAAATAACTATAACTTTCTTGTATTCAGATTTAAAGAATATATTTTTTTTAAGATTTTTTAATACTTCAATTGGGATGCGTTTGCTATTAGAAAATTTATTTTTTTTTAATGGAAAAACTAATTTTTCTTTCCAATAATTATTCCATTCTTGGTATTCTTTTTGATCCATCTTGGAGCTTTTAAATAACTTTTTGTAAAAATCACTATCTCCAGGCAAAAGAAGGAATATATTTGGATTATTTATAAATTCATTCAATTCAAATCCTGTGATTAGGCTACAAAACTTTAGTGCAAATGCTTCTTTACCTGCTCCGCTTGGGCCATGAATTAGGTATGCATTTCCTAACCTATTTTTAGATACAATAGATTGAATATGACTCCAAGAATCAGGTTGTAATTTACTTATATCCATTTTTTATCCATTGTGTTGGGTTTAATTTTTGATTATTCCCCCAAATTTCAAAGTGTATAATATTATTATTTGAAACAAATCCAATCTCCTGACCTTCTTTAACTATCATATTCTCATTAATTAATAGATTTTCTAAATGAGTAAATACTGTAAAATATCCACCATCATGATCAATAATTACTGTAGTTCCATATCCTGAGATAAATGTTATTGTTGTTACTAAACCGTCAAACACACTCTTTACCGGTGAAGTGGAAGTAGCTGCAATATCAATACCTGGATTATCTAAAGTTGTATTTAATTTAGGGTTCCATTGTGGTCCAAATCCTTTTACAATTTTTCCATCAACAGGCCAAATTAATTTTCCTTTATATTTTTTAATATCAGTCTTAATTGTTTTTAGTTTTGCTAATTGTTCTTCATCATATTTTTTCTTTGATTCTATAATACTCTTACGCAATGTCTCTAATGCATTGATTTGATTTGTTTGCTTATTTATCTCTTTCCTTATCGATACTTGCTCTTTCTTTAAATCAGATAAAAGCTTTTCTTGATATTTTTTCTTTCTATCTAATGACTTAAGCTCATTATTTTTTAATTCTTTATTTTTGTCGACATCTTTTAGTAAAACTGTAATTTCCTGCTTCTTTTTATTATTATAAAATTGTGATTGTGCCAGTTTATCTACAGTTTTTTGATTGAGATCAGAAATAATATTATAATACTTAATTCTGTAAACTACTTGGTTAAGACTGTTTGAATTAAAAATTAACCCTCTAAATTCCTGATTCTTTTTTTTATATAAATTTATTGAACGCTCCGCATATTGTTTTTTTATTAATTCCATCTCACTGTTATTAGCGGCGATAGCATTTTGTAGATTGGAGGATTGCTTGTTATATAAAGATATTTTCTTATCATAAGCTTTAATCAAATTCTGAGAGTTTTGAATATTTTTTTTTGTAATAGCTAGAATATTAGTTGATTGACGAGCTTTATTTTTTAGAATTGTAATTTCATTATTATTTTGGCTAATTGCTTTTTGTAGTTCCTTGATTTGTTTCTCAGTATTTGAGATAGATTTTTCAAAATCATTATCTTGAGAATACAAGAAAGTAATTGATAGAAAAAATAAAATTTTAAGAATTGATTTCTGTTTGTTCATTTAAAGAAAATTAAAACCTAAATTCTTAATAATGATCAAAAACTTTATAACAATATTTATATTATCGTTTATTCTTTTTCTGTCGACGTTATTTGCGCAGGATCAAAAAGTGTTACTTTTGGGTAAATGCGATAAAATGTCTACTACAAAAATGCTTAATTATCTTGATACTAGATCTAAGATTTTATTATCTATTGATAATAATATTGTAATATCTGATGATAATATATCATCTTATCCTATTATATTAATCTGCGATAATGACTACCTAAAACTAAATAATAGAGAAGTTTCAATTTTAGGAAATCATTTAAAACAAGGAGGATTATTAATATTAGATAATGTCATTTCCGACTATACCTTTTCTATCTTTTTAGATAAAATATTACCTCAATCAAACACAGAGTCTCTTTCATTAGATACATTATTTTCTGACAATCCTTTTAATATTAACTTTGATGAAGTTGAGCTGGATTTAGAGGCTATCTTTATTAATAAAAAATTGTCCGTTTTAGGAATTAAAAAGGCCAGCTTAATAAATTATTGGCAAGAAGAAAATGAAGAATTTTTTAAAATTGGCTCCAGTATAATTTTCTACAATCTAACTAGATAGATCTATCTTTCTCGGCATTGTATACTCTTTTTCTGAGTTCACTAGTAGAATAACCGTGATCTCTTGAATTAAAAATACACTTAATATTTAATTCATGCCCAGTAAAGTGTTTACCTTTATGATCAGCGCCTAATATTCTAACATCAGGGTTAATTTTTTTAAGTAAATCAATCAAGCTACTCTCTGTTGTATAAGATCTTACTTCATCAACAAATTTAATAGAACTAACTAAGCCTAATCTTTCTTTATGGGATTGAATTGGTGAATTTTTCTCTGGACGATCTATAGATGGATCTGATTGCACGCCTACGATTAGATAATCGCAATACTCCTTACATTCTTCGAACATTAATACATGTCCGTAATGGCATAAATCAAATGATCCAAATGTTATTCCTATCGTTTTATTTTTCTTCATTTTTTACTCTTTTCCAATACTCCATTAATTCATTTAAAGACAAATCATTGATAATTTTTTTATCCAGAAAAATTAGCTTTTCTAAATTGGTAAATCTACGATAAAATTTCTTATTAGCTTTTTTAAGTGCTAATTCAGAAGAAATATTCAAAAATCGTGATAAATTAACTATGGTAATTAATAAATCTCCGATTTCTTCTTCAATATTAGATTGATCTTTATTAATAATTCCTAATTTTAATTCATCGAGCTCTTCATCTATCTTACTTATTACTTGATTAATTGATTCCCATTCGAAACCCACTGCAGCAGATTTATCTTGTAGTCTATGAGACACTATTAAAGGAGATAAAGAGTTGGGAATCCCATCTAATATAGAATCTCTATTCTTCTGCTTCTTTTTATTTAATTCCCATGTTTGTTTTGAGGATATTTTATCATTGATATTATTACTAAATATATGTGGATGACGGGTAATTATTTTTTCATTAATGTCATTGATTACCTCGTCCATATTAAATTCTTTTTTTTCTTGTGCCAAAACAACTTGGAATACCACATTAAGTAGTAAGTCTCCCAACTCTTCTTTTATAAGCGAAGGTTCATTGTCTAATATAGCTTCTGCAACTTCATGTGATTCTTCTAATAAATATGGAATCAATGTCTCAGGAGTTTGCTTTCGATCCCAGTCACATCCGCCTGGTGCTCTGAGCTTTTCGACAAGCTTTATAAGTTCTTTTAATTTCTGATCAGTATTACTCATACTATATTAATTTTACAGGTATCTACTATTGACTCTTGCTTATCAAACATGACTTTTTTTAATTCATCATTATTGTCTCTATATCCCAATAAATGAAGAATACCATGTACTATCAATCTAATTAGTTCACTGTTTAAAGAAACATTAAATTCTTTACTACTCGAAATTGCTCTGTCATAACTAATATAGATTTCAGCTTCTAATTTTGTATCATTCTGAATAGGGAATGCTAATACATCCGTCAGAACATCTTCATTAAAATATTTTAATTTTAGTCGACTTAAATTATTATCATCAGAAAAAATGATATTTAAAGATATTGCATCATAGCTAGAATCCTTTAGTACTATTGTACATAAATCTTTTACTGATTGAGTATCATATTGATAGCTATCGCTTGTGTTACTGACAACTAAATCAATCATCTTTTTTTGAAGGATACTCTGGACGAGAGTGATAAAGACCTGAAAGTACAGGTAAAAGGCCTTCTTTACCGTCGCGACGTCCTTTAATTTTTTGTAAGTCACTCATTGTAAGAGGACATTCATCTAATTGGCCATCTTGTAACCGTCCTTTAATAGCTTCATCGATCATTGTTTCAAATTTTTCAAATGTAGGATTTTTAATAGAATTTGCTTGTGCTTCAATTGCTTCAGCTATCATAACTATTGCTGTTTCTTTTGTTCTGGGTTTAGGACCAGGATATCTAAATTCTTTCTCATCTACGGTTTCAGGGTTATCTGATTCAGCTAGTGCTTTTTGATAGAAAAATTCCATCCTATTTGTAGCATGATGAGTTTCTATAAATTCTTTTACAATGGATGGAATTCCATAATCATCAGCTAGCTCTATTCCATCAGTTACATGCTGTTTCAAGATCTTAGCACTCATATAAGGGCTAATAGAATCATGTTTATTTACTCCTACTTGATTTTCAGCATAATATTCAGGTTTTTTTATTTTTCCAATATCATGATAATATGCTCCTACTCTGCACAAAAGAGCTCTGGCTCCCACTGCATTTGCACAAGATTCTGCCAAGGTTCCAACTTTAACACTGTGGGTATGAGTTCCAGGTGCATCTTCCATTAATTTTTTTAATAATGGCTGGTCATAGTCCAGTAGTTCAATTAATGATAAATCAGTAGTAATACCAAATGAAGGTTCAAATAAAGGAACTAGACCAAAAGATAAAATAGGACATAAAAAACTTGCTAATGCTAAGTATCCAACGTTGGAATAATTGTAGTCAAGAAAATCGATTCCTTTAAATAACATCACTGAAAAGAATACAAATACACTACAAAAAACTAGTAGTAACATTGTCATAATAATTTGACGTCTTTTTCTCAGTCTTCTCACGCTAAAGATTGACATTAAAGAGATAAAAAATTGTATAATTGCAAAGTCTAAATCATTACCAATTAATAGAGAGATTAACAGTATTAAAATCGTAGAAATCATAATTGCAACTGATGCATCTAGTAAAACTGTTAACAGCATTGAAATCATAGCAATTGGAATAATATATACAGGTAACTGATAGCTTTGTACAATCCAAGCAAAGAAGATTATTCCATACATTAATAAACTTATTAGAATTAGAATTTTATAATCCTTGAAATAATGATTACGATAAATGAAAAAGAATGAGAACAAGGAGAATAATAGTATTGAAACTACAAAGAAAGCTCCTAAATACTCTCTCAATCTATCTGTTGCTTTTTCATATCCTAGGCGACGACCTGATTCAAATTGTAAAGATTTTAACTTTAATAATACACTTTCTGTAATACGATTATTCGTATCAACAATTAGCTCATTTGCTAAGACTGTACCTTGAAATCTAGACACCCTATCTAATCTTTCTTTTTGACGCTTGAGAGTGAGATCTTTATCAAATAAGATATTTGGCTTCGTAAACTCATTAATTAGCTCATAACTAAGAATTGATTTAATATCCAGCTCATCTTGATATATGGCATTTACTTCTTCTTTATTCTTTTTCCAAGCAGCTTCTATATCATTAAAATTTTTAACGGGACTAATTACAAGCTCACCCCCTTGAACAATACTAATATCTAAACTTTCAATATTTGCAAGAGGTTCATCGAGCAATCCTTCTGCCCATCGATTTAATGCTATCTGCTTAATTGAGTTTTTAAAGCTATCAAGATTAATTTCTTCTGATAATTCTCCAGAAATACCTAATAATTGATCCCATTGATCTTTTTCTATTTGAAAAGAATACTGCTGTAAAAAAGCATTATAGAGAGTAACATATGTTGTACTATCAGCTATAAAAGTGTTTTGGAAACTCTCAAATTCAGGCTCATACCTATATTTATATAAGGAATCTTGAGATGTGATATATTGATTATGAGAGTTATTGATGTCACTTAAATAGACAAAAAAAGTATCGATCTGAGAAATTTGTTTATCAACAAATTCTTGATCTCGATTAAAACTATACGGCACAGATTCCTTAGCTTCGCTTAAATCCTTATCTAATTTTTGCTCTGTTTTTAATACTCCAAAATCAAATGGTGCAATAATAGGTTCTGTTGCGATATCATCTAACTGATAAGCATAACGTATAGAAAATCCTGTTGGAAACGTTAAGGAGATAGCTACTGATAAACCAAAGAAAATCATCAAAGCTAATTGATTATCTTTAATAAACTTGGTTATATTTGAAAAATTAAACATTTTATTACCAGCGGATTGCAGCAGATGCCCATGTATATCCTGCACCAAAAGCAGTCAATATTATTGTATCCCCTTTTGCAAATTTATTCTGCTCTAAAGCTTCACAGATTGCAATTGGAATAGTAGCTGCTGTAGTATTGCCATATTTGTGAATATTGATAAACATTTTTTCTATAGGCAAATTCATTCTCTTTGCACAAGCCTCTAAAATTCTTCTATTAGCCTGATGTGCAATGACTAATTTTACATCATCAATATTTAGATTATTTTCCTTTAGAGCTACTTCAATAGATTCTGGCATTCTTTTTACAGCATTTTTAAACACTTCTCTGCCATTTTGAACTGGTAAGTGATGTCTATCAGCAACAATCTGTTCATCTATTCTTAGGGGATTAAAAAATGATCCGGGTGCCTTTGCTCCTAGATGTTCAACTCCTTTACCGTCAGCAAATAAATGAGTGGATAAAATGCCGCTATCATCATTTGAAGCCTGCAATACAACTGCACCTGATCCATCGCCAAATAACACTCCTGTAGCACGACCTTCAGGTGTTCTTTCAATAATTGTAGACATTATGTCTGATCCAATAAGTAGTATATTTTTATACTTTCCAGATTTGATATACTGATCACCAATTTCTAACAAATAAATAAAAGCTGAGCATGCTGCACTTATATCATAAGCAGGGACATGAGCAGAGATTCCTAATTTTTGTTGAATGATTGGTGCCATACCTGGAAAATTAAAATCAGAGGTTACTGTACCAACAATAATTGCGTCAATATCATCTACATTAATTCCAGCATTGTGAATTGCTTCTTGACATGCGGGTAAGGCTAAATCTGAATTAGCAATACCAGGTTTGACCCATCTTCTCTCTTTGATACCTGATCTGGTTTGTATCCATTCATCAGTTGTATCCATCATCTCTTCTAAATCATGATTAGTAACCACATTATCAGGAACATTAAATGCAATACCTGCTATTTTTGATTTATTCATCTTTTATACCTGCTATTTACCTATAAACTAAAATTCTTTGAGCCGATCTATAAGCCGGGTTCTGTACATTTTTCAATGCGATGATCATTCCTCTCTATCCTATATCACTATAGAACTCTAGCGATCTACCCGTTCCTCAATGATACGAGCCGTATCTTGGAACTACTTGATCTTGCACCTAGTGGGGTTTACAAGCTAGTAATGTTACCACTACTACTGGGGGTCTCTTACACCTCCGTTTCACCCTTGCCAAATAAATGGCGGTCTATTCTCTGCTGCACTAATCCATATTCTCGCGAATCCCACCCGTTAGGTGGCACTATGCTCTACGGTGCCCGGACTTTCCTCTCAAATAAATTGAGTAATCACCCAATCAGCTCATTTTGATATAATAAGGGATAGAAATTGAATTAAGAAGAAAAAAATTAAATTTCAGATTTATGTAAGAAACGGCTGCACGTACCACAATTTACAATGCTTTTAGCAAGGGCTTCATTTACAATCTGTGGAGGAATGTATCCCCCGCAACCTTCACAATTACTATCAAGAATCTCTGAGCATGCCACTCCCGATCTGGCTTCATAAATTTGTGCATACTGATCTAATGTATCTGCGTCAATACCAACAACTATACTATCGCGTTCTTTTGCAAGAGCATTCTTTTCTTCGGACACATCATCTACTTTTTTATTTAATGATTCTTTTTTAGTGTTTAATTCTTCAATAATACCATCTAGAGCTGCTTTATCTTCATCAATCTCTTTCGATAAGTTTTCTTTTGTCTCCATAAGAACTAATAATTCATTTTCTTTTTCAAAGATTATATTTTTTTCGAAGTCAATTGTGTCCATCATTGCGTCATACTCTTTATTATTACTAATAGAGCCGTCTATCAATTTATCTTTGAGAGTATTTACTTTTTCTTGTGTGGTCGCAATTAATGTCTCTGAAGTCTGGATATCTACTGAAGTAGTTTTTAATAGCTCTTCCTTGTCAGCTAGAGATTGTGTTGTAGATTCTTGTTGATCTGTTAGTTCTTGAACTTGATTTGGAAGATCGCCTAATAGTTTATTGATTTCAAATAATTTATTATCAACATCTTGTAATAAAATTATTTGATCAATCACGGCCATGATTATGTTATGCTCTTTATGTAATACTTTTTACTCATTTCTGATGCGAATATAGTCTTATTTATATATTAAAAAAAA
>ERZ802819.96-NODE-96-length-52272-cov-10.8113_pt1 | contig 52272 bp, 47 predicted proteins | sample MGYA00345647_ERZ802819 | MGnify/ENA primary metagenome ERZ802819 (study PRJEB30503, sample SAMEA104212355) | marine metagenome | biome: Westerlies Biome; feature: [SRF] surface water layer (ENVO:00010504) within the epipelagic zone...; material: water (ENVO:00002006)...
CCCAAGTTTTTTTTTTTTTTTCGCGTCGAGCGGGCGTTGAAAGCGAGCGCATTCAACATAGTTGGGCAATGGACGAGGCCTATAAATTACACGAAATCGGAGCCATCGATTTTGCTGAATACGCGGGTCGTTTGGAACAGCAGCTGGGCATCAATATGCCTTTAAGCGACTGGCGAGCAGGGTGGAACGCCATCTGGACCGAACCCTATGCACAGGTGGTTGACCAGCTGCCGGGGCTCGCACAACGCTACAAGCTGTGCGCCTTCAGCAACACGAACGCGGTCCACGCTGAGGCGTTTTATGCCCAATACCCCCAAGCACTTGAAAGCTTCAGTTCAATGTTTCTATCCCATGAGATCGGAGCCCGTAAACCCGACCCCGACGCCTTTTTGCAGGTTTGCAACAAAATGAGCACACATCCAAGAGACGTATTATTCATTGATGATAGTGCCGCTAACGCAGAGGGCGCGCGCGCCGCTGGAATTGATGCACACCACTTAGATAAAGAGCGCGACATCGCAACACTGCTTCAGAGTCTATCGCACTAAGGCGCACAACCTAGCTCCAAGCGCTGAATCAGCGCCAAGGCTTGGTCCCGATTACTCCCGCATACCAACGGTTCTGGCTTAAAGCCAGAACACACCGCAGGCCTGCGCGGATCATCAAACAACGCGCACGCAAAACGGTCATCCAAATGCAGGCAACGAACCCCCGCAGGCTTACCCTTCGGCATACCTGGGAGAGGAGAGGTGATGGACGGCGCAATACAACAGGCACCGCAGCCCAATCGACAGTCCACACGCGTCAACCTTGCCTAGGACGTGAATTCATGGGCAATGGATGCGTATTTTTCGAGCAACGGCAGCACCACATCAGCAGCATCCGAAGGCAACGAGAAGATCACTCGGTCGAAACCTAATTCCACTAATTCTGCAACCGCACGGCGGTCTGCTCCAACCCCGAAAATGCTGAATTGTGGACTACCCTTGCGCCCGCGTGCCTGCCAAGCTTCCTTGGTTTTAGCAATACCGGCGGCATAATCCACGCCGCCACTGGCCTGCCGACGTGCACGATTTTGATAGATCGGCATCCAGCCGTCCGCATACTCCGCAATACGATCATAGGTGTAGCGGGACGAGGCGCCCATCAAGATCGGTGGGCCGCCTGCTTGTTTCGGTTTCGGGTAACACCAGATTTTGTCGAAATCAACAAATTCGCCGTGAAACTCTGGCTCTTCCTGGCACCACATCTCCCGCATTGCTAGAGTTCGCTCGCGCAATATCGGCCAACGTCGCGCAAATGGCGTGCCATGGTTTTCCATTTCTTCGGCGTTCCAACCAGCACCAATCCCAAGCACCAAACGGCCGTCAGATAAATGGTCTAGCGAAGCCACCTGCTTCGCCATAAGGATAGGGTCGCGCTCAGTAACGAGTGAAATGCCAGTGCCCAATTTGAGTTTTTGCGTCACCGATGCCGCCATGGTTAACGCTATAAACGGGTCAAAGGTATGCCAATACTCTTTCGGCAACTCCGCGCCACCGGGCCAGGGCGATTTCCGACTCGCAGGAATATGCGTGTGTTCCGGCAAAAATAATGACTCAAAACCATACATTTCAGCCTGCTGGGCTAGGACCTGAGGCGCCACCGCATACTCAGTGGCGAACATGAGGAGACCAAACTGGGTCATAAGGCGGTTCTCTAGGAAAAACCCTAGCTTAACGCTTGATGGAAGGCTGGGGACAGCGCTTTAAAGTACTTGCTGCTCTAGACGCTCTAAATGCAGATCGATTTTAGCAACATAGCGGGCCGCTGCCGGACCTTTCCGTGCGTTTGGCCCAACGTTATAAGAGCCCAAAGCACAGACGAGATCACCGTCACAGCGCTCCAAAAGATGCCCGAGAACTTGCGCGCCACAGTAAACATTCTGCTCTGGGTCATTTAGATGATCTTGGCCACAAAATGCTGCCCAATAGTCTGGTCGCACTTGAGCCGGCCCTACTGCACCGACACGCGAACGCACATTCTTGCGAAATGAGCTTTCAGTCAGAACTAAGCTCGCCAAAACATCTACAGATATGCGCTGGCGCTCGGAAGCCTCTATCAACCAGTGCGAAAACTCTTCTGCCCTCACCGGTTTAATGCCAAAAGCGGAACTAATGCGTGCGCCTAGGTGGGCAACTTCCACTTTGTATGCATGCTGCCCCAATTGCGGCTTTGCAAAAGGCATCACTCTCTGTTCAGGTATGGGCGCGTTCGTATGTAACCACGCCAAGCCCACGACCAGAGACAATGCGCACAAACCCAACCTCAGGTCGAAATAGCGTTTCGCTATAGCAAAAACAACACCACGTTCCATGGCTTTCTCCCACGCCAGAACCCTATCCTTCAAGGCTCTGTCCTTTTTATTTTGCTTCCAATCCCAACCAAGCGGGCGGCATTCTACCCATCAAGCCGCGTTTGCGGAACAAAATAATGAAGAAAAAATGGATTTAGGCGTAGTATTGCAGACACTGGGAACAATAGTGAGTAATCACTTACAGAAACGCCGCCTTGTTACGGTAAAAATAGGTCTACAGATAACGCTTGATCAGGGTCTATATAGCCAAACGGTCTAAAAACGCGGCCCAAACCTCAACCTTGTAGGGATTGAAGTCTAGCCCGCCCTGAGCGCTTGAATGATTTCGCCTCGTTGCGCGTCATCAGATACAGGGAAGGACGCGGAGGTACGATCAGTGAAGGACCCATAGCGTTCAAGCATTTGCGGTGCAATTTCTGCGGGTTCGCCAATCACGCCAAATTCAGCAAGTATATCGTCGCTTATAAGAGTGCCCATTTCTTTCCAGCGCCCTTGTTTGGACATTGTATTTAGTTCGCTTTGCAGATCACCCACGCCAATGGAGTCTAAAACACCCTTGTATGCGGGTGTGGACCCATAAAACGCGATGCGCTCTTGAGCGGCTTTCTTACTCGCTGCAAATTCCGCCTCATCACGTCCTGTGACCACAAAACAAGAGTACGACAGCTCGAAATCCTCGCGCGTTTTACCGGCTTTCGCCAGACCCTGCTCAATCGCTGGCAGTGTTACCGAATTGATATAGGGCAGCGTGCTAAAAGGGTGGATGATCATGCCATCGGCTACTTCACCAGCGACTTCGGTCATCTTCGGCCCTACCGCGGCTAAAACCACTTTCGGCGCGCCGAAGTCTTTATCTTCTGGCGTGAACGCTGGGGTCATCAGGGTATGTCGATAATACTCTCCGACGAATTCCAACGGCGTGCCATCATACCAATTCGCCCAAATTGCGCGCATAGCCAATACCAACTCACGCATTTGAGCAGCAGGTGCTCCCCACTGCATACTAAAACGCTTGGTAATGTGCGGTTTAATCTGCGAACCCAAGCCCAAGGTAAATCGACCTTTGGAATACGCGTTAAGATCATGACCGATATTCGCTAAATTCATTGGGCTGCGCGCGAATGCCACAGCTATTGAAGATGCGATCTCGAGTTTGTCGCTATGTTCTGCCGCCAGCAATAACGGAAAAAACGGATCGTGATTCATCTCCGCAGTGCGGACACCATCGTAACCATCGGCTTCTAACTTATTCACGATGGAAGGTATTTTCTCTAATTGATGGCCGATGCCAGCATCTACTTTCATGTTCTTTCCCTTAACTTTGTGTTCCGCTACTAACGACCACTAAACCGCCGACAATTTTTCTATGATATTCGCTCGGTCTGCTTTACCGATATGCGCATAGGCCGCTGAGGTACGATCGACAATGTCACCGTAACGGCCAATGATTTGGTCGGGCAGAGTCTGCGGCTCGCCAATGACCGCAAATTCTTGCAACAAGTCAGGGGTAATAAGCTCGCCCATTTCCTGCCAACGCCCCTGCTTTGACATGGTGTTTAAATCAGCTTGCAACTCCCCCGCCCCTATACTCTCGAGCACAGGCTTGTACGCCGGAGTGGAACCATAGAACGCTATCTGCTGCCGGGTGGCTTGCTCGGCCTCACGCATGTCTTCTTCCGTGTTGCCGGTCACGATAAACATGGGATAACTGATTGCAAAATCTTCGCGACGTTTTCCAGACTTGGCAAACCCTCGTTCAAGGGCCGGCAAGGTTGTCTCACGCAAATATTTCTCGGTCGTAAACGCATGCACAATGATGCCGTCCGCTACTTCGCCCGCTACTTCGGTCATCTTTGGACCCACCGCTGCAAGAAACACCTTGGGCGCACCGTAGTCCACATTAGTGGGGGTAAAAAACGGTGTCATTAGCGTATGTGTATAAAACTCACCAGTAAATTGAAGCGGTTGCTGCTGATGCCAGGAATCCCATATCGCGCGCATCGCCATAATGTATTCACGCATGCGCGCCGCCGGACTTGACCAAGGCATGCTGAAGCGCTTGGTGATGTGCGGTTTAATTTGTGACCCCAAGCCCAACGTAAATCGCCCCTTTGAGTAGGCGTTAAGATCATGCCCCACGTTCGCCAAGGTCATTGGCGACCGCGCGAAGGCAACCGCGATCGAGGTCATAAGTTCAATGCGTTGGGTATTTTGCGCTGCAACCAATAACGGAAAAAATGGGTCGTGCGCTGTCTCCGCCGTCATAACCCCGGCGTATCCCATATCTTCCATTTCCGCGGCCTGGGCACCAACGGTATTCAAATCCAGACTCACTCCGCCATCTACGTACATGTTCTCACCTCCTAGAACAATTCATTCACTTTGAATCGGTTGCATCGGTGCTGCATCGTTCACAAACGGACCGCATTGCGGCCGCCCTGAACCGGACTCAGATAAAGCAAACCGATCGCAACTCTGTCCTTCGTCGCTAAAGCTGAGCCGAAAAAACAAGTCGTTCGGATGCGTGATACGTATCACCTCGTCAGGACTTAACTGCAGAAAATGCTCTAGCACCGCTTTAGTAACTATACCGTGGCTGATAATCGCTGCCCGTTCAACACTTTTAATACGTGGAAAAACCGGCGCAACGCGATTCGCTAAATCAGCCAAATTCTCACCGCCACCAGCTCTGTAACCATAAGGATCAGCGCGCAGCGCCAATAAACCCTCGCCGTCTTCCTGCTCTACTTCCGACAAAGTCTTGCCCGACCATATACCGCAATCTCGCTCGACAAGATCCTCGGAATATTCTACTGGCGCCTGCAGATGGGCATTCACCAGTTCTGCGGTTTGCTTGGTTCGGCCTGCAGTTGACACCCACAGCTTGTCGACGCCCCCCAATTGCTTGAGCACCTTACCATGGGCGTCAGCTTGGGTTCTGCCTTCTGCGGTAAGTGGGGAGTTCAAACGCCCCTGCATTCGGCGTTGCACATTCCATTCGGTTTGGCCATGGCGCAACACATAAAGTAATTTAAGTTTCATCAACGCTATCAGTCGACGATGCTACTTAAACTGGAATGCCTGAGCTGTGAACGCGGCAAATGTCCGCTCGGTATCCTCGCGCGAGGCGGCCAGCGGAGCAACAATGTGCGTGTGCACACCGCCGTCGGCATCTTCCTGAATCCGCTGCTGAATTTCTTCCTCATTACCGATGATGGCTATTTCATCGATCATTTCATCGCTCATGGCGCCCGCGGTTTTCGCACGGTCCTTCGCAGCCCAGCCCTCTGTTATTTGCGCTGCCGCGTCGCCATAACCTGCCCACGCCAGGAAGTTATTGTATACCGGTGTTGCGTAGTAAGGCCCAAATGCTGCGCGGAACAAGTTACGCCCATACTCTTTATCATCAGTACACAGCACCATGGCGCGATTAACGATTTCTACGTCTTCCGCCTTCTTGCCAGCTTTTGCGGCACCTATCGCGACATGTTCCATCATTTTCGGCAGCGCCGCTTTGGGCCATAAATTGAAGATCACTCCGTCGCCTACTTCAGCGGCCATCTCAATCATTTTCGGTCGCAAGGCCGCTAGATACAGCGGCGGCGGATTTTCCATCGGCGCTTGACGGTAGCCCTTACTGAATAGGGTTTCGCCATCGAAATCTGTTTTTTCGCCACTGAGCATGACTTTGACTAATTCGGCGGTCTCGCGGACCCGAGTCAGTGGTTTGTCCAGCGGGATGCCGTTGAACTGACCCATGATGGTCTGACTAGAGGAGCCTATACCCATTACAAATCGATTAGGTAACAGTTGCCCTATAACGTTTGCTGATGCGGCTAAAACCGATGGTGAGCGAGTATAAACAGGGGTAACCGCGGTACCAATACGAATATTTTTTGTAAGGTGTGCAATCGCCGCTACTTGAGTCAACGTATCAGGCGCTCCAGAGTCGCTGAACCAGGCATCGGGAATGCCCTGATCTTCAGCCCATTGGATGCGCGCTATGGTGTCTTCGATGCGTGGCCCAGCGGGCAACGTAACCGCTATTCTTTTGGCTAAAGCCATGTAAATCCCCTCTTAAAAAGCCAGATCAGTGGCACAGTATTAATAAACATAGATTCTCATTTTGCCCTGCCGAAGATCAAGCCGTATCCTTAACAGATTATTACTACCGGCAGGGATAGGGAGCAGCATGAGCGACGTGGAACTCACCCAAGTGCGAGAAGCACACAAATTTGATGAAGCCGCTCTGGCTGCTTACATGCAAACCCATGTTGAGGGCTTCGACGGTCCTCTAACCATTAAGCAGTTTGAGGGCGGTCAATCTAACCCGACCTTCCAACTCATCACGCCAACCCAAACGTACGTTATGCGTAAACAACCACCCGGCGAGTTACTGCCCTCCGCCCACCAGGTAGATCGAGAATTTAAGGTCATGGCTGCCCTTTGGAACACACCAGTGCCTGTCCCAAAGATGTATTGCCTATGTGAGGACTCCAGCATTATCGGCACTAAGTTCTACGTCATGGAGATGGTCGAAGGCCGCCTATTTACCGAAACGCGATTACCAAGCTGCAACAAAAGTGAACGCAGCGCTATTTATTTGGATCTTGCGCGGGTATTGGCCGAATTGCACAACGTTGATCCAGTCTCGGTCGGACTCAGCGAATTCGGTCGCCCAGGAAATTACTACGAGCGCCAGATTGGCCGCTGGAGCAAGCAATACATTGCTTCCAAGACTGAAGAGATAGAGGCTATGGACAATTTAATGGAATGGCTCCCGCAAAATATTCCTGCAGAAGCCGGCAGTGTCATCGTTCACGGCGACTACCGACTAGGGAATGTACTCATTCATCCCACTGAAGCAAAAATAGTCGCAGTATTGGACTGGGAACTCTCAACCCTTGGTGATGGCTTAGCCGATCTAGGCTATATCTGCCAGGACTACCATGGCGATGCCTATGATGATGAAGGTTTAGCAGGTGCTGATCACGCTGCCCTCGGGATTCCCACCGAAGCAGAGTTTGTCGCAGAATACTGCAAACACGCCGGCCGCGAGGGCATCGACAACTGGCCATTTTATTTGATTTACAACATGTTCAGATCGTCAGGCATTATTCAGGGCGTTTACAAACGCGGCCTTGACGGTAACGCCAGTTCTGAGAAGGCGCTAGAATACGTTGACGCAGCCCGGCTGCGCTCAGAACGCGGCTGGGCCATGGTCCCCGACAAATAGCGGCACGGACGGCCCGGCCCCCTGTCCCGCAAACACGACGCTGAACAGCATGCCACCGCGACGGCTCAATCTGCCGCCGGACAATCTTTGGTTGTGGTCGCAGCACGGTGAAGCACCGTGCCGTCAAAGCCTCACCACGCTTCGGCCAAGCGATCCAACTTGAAACTAGAGCATTTCCTCTGCGACGACCTGCAGCGCCGCTGGGTCTTGACTGCCCAATAACATGTTTGAAACATGGCCCTGAGCACCCGCGGCTTTCCAGCGCTGAAGTTGCTCGCGGATATGCTCCGCTGGCCCTACGAGTGCACATGCATCGATAAGTTCCGCAGGAACAGCGGCCATTGCTTGGTCTTTGCGTCCAGCAAGGTAGTGATCCTGAATTTCTACAGCGGCATCCTCAAACCCTAAACGCTTGCAATAGTCGTTGTAGAAATTTTTGTCGCGCGCACCCATTCCGCCAATATATAACGCCATCATGCCGCGCACAGGTATTCGGCACTGCTCAATGTCATCGCCCATAACAAGCGTAACGAAGGGCGCGATATCGAATTGAGTGAGATTTTTCTCCTCAGTTTCTTCACTGAGATTAGCGTTCGCCAACGCAAAACCCTTCTCGATGGGGTCGGCAAATACGGAATATTTGTCCGGATCCATCCAAACGGGGAAAAATCCATCAGCAACCTCAGCCGACGCCGTTACACCGTTGTTAGTGATCGTTGCAGCGTATATCGGAATGTCCTCTTCGCAATGCAAGATACTCTTCAACGGCTTACCCAGGCCTGTTGCGCCTGCACCTGTGTAGGGCAGGTTATACATGGAACCCTCAAAGGATAGTGGCGCCTGTCGAGCAAAGATTTGTTTCATAATTTGCACATATTCGCGTAAACGACTTACCGGCTTGCCATAAGGCACACCGTGCCAGCCTTCCACGACCTGGGGGCCCGAGGCGCCTAAGCCAGCGATAAATCGCCCACCCGATAGTTCTGCCAAACTCATCGCGGTCATGGCCGCCATAGCAGGTGACCGGGCAGGCATTTGCATAATCGCGGTGCCGACTTTAATGCGATCTGTCTGCGCCAAAATCCAAGCAGCGGGTGTGACCGCGTCCGAACCGTAAGCTTCTGCGGTCCAAATTGACTCATAGCCTAAATTTTCGGCGTGCTTGATGGCGTCGATTGAAATGCTGAACTTGCGGCCAGAGTAGCCGGCTAGAATGCCTAGTTTCATAATAGTTGTTTTCCTTAATGAGCGGAGTGAGTGTCTAAATACCTGATAATATCCATTGATTCGTACATCCATTCAACGTCGTCACCCCGCTGAATACGCAAACACGGGACCGTGCCTCGACCACCGCCTTGCAGCAGTTCTTTAAACGCCGACGGGTCTCGAAGCGTGTCCCGAAATGCCATGTCGATGCCACGCTGTTGCAAAAACTGCCTTACTCGAGCACAAAACCCACAGGTATCAGACGTGAAGAGTTGGTAGCTTTCTGGTCCAGACATATTTTCTTTTCCTATGCTTTGTAAGCCTCGCAGACTAATACCTGTAGATCATTACGGTCAATAACGTAACAATACGCGCGTTGTCGCGACGTCAAAATAGGAGCTTTAAAATGCCCGCCGCCAAACGCAAATCCGCCGATCGCGTAGCCGCTACTCGGTCTATTTTTCTCGGTCTTCTTGGAGTCGTCGGTGCCGTTCTCATAGGCCTTGGTATTTATTATTCCAGCGGCAGCAGTCACAGCAACATTCCGCAACCGGGCACTGACTTCGAAATCATCGAAAATGCCGATCGACCTCGATCAAAAGGCCCTATCGAAGTTGCAGAATTCTTTTCTTATGGCTGCATCCATTGCAAAAACTTCGACCCTGATTTTAAAGAGTGGGCCGCTGGCGCCGCCAATGATGTTTTGGCCATACGCCGCCCGGCGACATTTTCAGCAAGCTGGACTCTACTGGGGCAGGCCTATCTCGCGTTGGAACACGCAAACGCCCTCGAAGAGCATCACGAGCGGCTGTTCAGCGCAATTCATGACACGCGAAAACGATTCACCACTGGTCAGAGCATTGCAGATCATTTGGACAGTCCAGAGTTCAGCGCTGAGGACTTTATGCGCGCATTCAACAGCCCTTCTGTAGGTCGCAAACTTAACCGCGCCGCCGACGATACGCGGCGTTATCAAATCAATAGCGTGCCTACCTTAGTGGTTGCAGGAAAGTACCGCGTAAGCATGCAAAACGGCACCCAGCGCGCGCTCCAAGTTGCGGACTGGCTAGTCGGGCAAGAACGCGAGCGAGTTACCAGTGTGGACTAAGCCCGCGCGAGATTGCTCTGCCGTGGATGTCCACCACTACCAAGTTAGCGCCACGGACAAACCTACTTGCCGCGGTGCACCAAGCTGCGTCCACGTTGTATCTGTATAACCATTGCGCGGATCGTTACCAAAATAAAAGCCCCGCACCGGGTAATCGGCATCGGTTAAATTGCGACCCCAAAGTCGTGCAGAATATCGACCAACACGGTATCCAATCGCAGCATTTACCAGCGCATAACTGTCCGCCTCGGCACTATGGCTGTCAGAAAAGTAGTATCCATCTTTCGCCTCAAGGGCAAGACTGGCGAACCAACGCTCAGATATTTCGTAGCGCCCTGTCAGATGTGCTTGGTATCCAGGTGCGTGCGCTTGCTCACGGCCATCTAAATTGTTTCCTGCAGCATCAATGTAATCTCGATACTCAGTTTTCAGCAGCCCCAGACCAGCACTGACCAGTAACCGTTCGCTAAAGGTCAAATCGATTTCAGCTTCAAGGCCTTGGTTGACGCCGGACGCAGCGTTCCCAGTGAATTCAATAAATTCAGAGGAACCATCAGCGCGCACTCTTACAATGGAGGTTGCGATTTGTACGTCAGCCCGCGCCATGTGAAAGAGCGCCAGTCGAATCTCGCCGCGTTCTTGGAGAATCTTGGCTTTATAACCTACCTCAAAATTCCATAACGTTTCCGGCTCGAATAACCGCAAATCTGCGTCCAAGGTTCCGGACGTATTAAAGCCACCGGACTTATAACCCTGAGAAAAACTCAGATACCCCAATCCGTTATCAGCAAAATGCCGTTCGAGTTTTAGGCGCGAACCAAAAAGGTTGTCTTCGGGGAGGAATCTAACCCCTGCGTTATCGTCATAATCGGCTTGGTGAATCTCAGCTCGCGCACCAACGGACACCGTCCACAGCTCGCTCATCGGCAGACTGAATTCGCCATAGACAGCACGCCGCTCGAGTGCAAAGCGGCTGGTAAAACTTTGCTCAAGCCAAGTGTAATCGCGGACCAAATCCGCGTCGCGATCCAAAAGGTATATCCCAACCACCCAATTCGGCACATCCTTACTTGCACCTTTCGACAACCAGCGTAGATCGAGGTTCACTGTTTTGACCTCACGATCGTAATTATCTGTAGAGCTATAGCCATAGGGGTGGAACCCTACATAGGTCCAGTCTTCATCATAGCCGTAGCGCACATCGCTGCTGGTATAACCTGCTGCAGCAATCAACTGCGCCCAATCGAGATCGTTAACTTCAAAACGCGCGCTAAGATATCGGCTCGTCTGCTCATCCGCGCCAGGCTGGTCCGAACGAGTTTGACGGTTGTTGTCTAGGGAAAAAGCATCGTAGCCGTTGGCGACATCCACGACCCCGGCAGCCAGTTGCCAGGCTAGGGACGCACTACGACCATCTAACTTTAATCGAACCGTGGATTCGTCATGATTGTCCGTACTCTTGCTCGGTAGAAATACGTTATCGATGAAGCCATCATCCCGATACTTGCGCGCACTGAAACGAATCCCGACAGTATCATTAAGTGGCCCACTGATGACCGCGCCAACTCCCTGGGCGCCGTAGTTGCCTAGATCAAATTGCGCCCTGCTTTGCCAGTCTATCGCCGATGCAGGGGTTACTACATTAATCAACCCTGCTAACGCATTCGCCCCATACAGGGTGCCCTGCGGGCCGCGCAAAACTTCTATCTGCGATACATCAAATAAGGTTGCCGCGGTGCCAATGCCGCTAAAATCAACCCCATCTATTTGCAGGCCGACAGAAGCATTCAGCGGCTCGGCAAATTGTCCTCGCTCGCCAATCCCGCGCATCTGCACGAAGCGCGCCCTTGAGGCACCGCTGGCAATATTTACATTGACCGCTCGAGCAAGGACTTCTTCTAAGTGATTGACAACGTCGGCCCGATCGTCGGGCGTCAGCAACGATATGGAACCCGCCGCTTCGCTTAGAGCAACCGCGCGAAGTTCTGCAGTAACAACCACTTCTTCAATCATTTCGGCGTACGCATTTGCGGCGCACAGCGGCACCACAAGACCTAAAATCAGACCTAGCTTGCGAAACCACACATTTGGAAAAATCATCACCATCTCCTTGGGACAGACCAGAAACTAGCCTAAGAAGATGCAATCCTATTCCTACGCCGGTGTTACCCGGATCAGGTTCAAAGGGTCCGTCATATCAGACGTCTCAGGCGCGAAGCCACCCCTTAGGCACCATTATTAAAACAAACATCTTTGCCGATGTAAAAAGAACTTGCCCAGAACCTCGCGCAGCGTCGTGACTAGGCCTAATGGCTTCGCCATAACTGTTGCAGCTTAGCCGCTCAAAAAATCCAGCTAACGCAGCGAGCGGAGGTTTTCCTACGTTCTCCGCCCTAGACCGCAATTGCAATCCCATAAGCCTGCGAATCTGGTACCTTGGAGGCATCTGCTGGGAGGCTGCCTTGACGGCCCAAAAAACACGAAAAACACGCGCCAAACGCCGACCCAAACAACAGCCGCTCTGGGCGCGTATGCGTGCCTTCCTGCTGCGACTGATATGGCGCACGATTCTGTGGCTTGGCTTGGCTACAGTCCTACTGTCGGCAGGCTACGCCTACTATATTGATCGCACGATCAGTAAAACCTTCGAAGGACGACGCTGGTCAGTACCCGCTCAAGTCTACGCCCAGCCATTGGAATTATTTGCCGGACTGGCACTATCAAAGCGCCAATTTGCAACGGAGCTCGATCGATTAGGCTACCGACAAAACGTTGGCCTGGATTCGCCCGGCACCTATCGGCTAAATGCCAGCGGCATAACCGTCCATCTGCGCAGTTTTCGTTTCATCGACGGATTCCGACCTGCACAAACGCTGCGCTTCAACTTTAATCGCAAGGGCATCGAGCAAATTACCGAATTGGACTCTAGCGAAGTCATTCTGGTGCGCATGGACCCCGCAAAAATAGGCAGTTTTTTCCCCTCCCATGGCGAAGACCGGATCGTTCTGACACCGCAGGAGGTACCGAATTTGCTCGCCGCCGGCTTGAAGGCCATCGAAGACCGCGACTTTGATGAGCATCGCGGATTCAGCATCACTGGGATCTTGCGCGCCCTATTCGTAAATCTCCGTGCGGGCTCTGCCCGCCAAGGCGGCAGCACCCTGACGCAACAGTTGGTGAAAAGCTACTTCCTAACTAATGAAAGAACCTTACAACGCAAACTGCGCGAGCTCGCGATGGCAGTAATCTTGGAGCTGCGATTCAGTAAGCAAGACCTCCTTACCGCCTACGTTAATGAAATTTTTCTCGGCCAAAACGGCGCGCGCGCGATCCACGGATTCGGCCTTGGCGCACAGTTCTACTTCAACAAACCCATAAACGAATTAAATGTGGCGGAAATCGCAACACTGATCAGCATCATTCGCGGACCCTCTTACTACAACCCGTTCCGCCATCCCGAGCGCGCCCTCTCGCGGCGCAACAGAATCTTAGACACTTTTTACAGCGATGGGCTGATCGGAGCGGTGGCCCACCGCCAAGCTAAAGCTCAGCCAATCGGCGTCGTCAGCGCTGCCGGCCGAGGCGGAGCGTATTATCCGGCCTTCATGGACCTTGTTCGAAGTGAATTATCCCAGCGTTATTCGAACGCTGATCTGCGATCTCAAGGGCTGCAAATTTTCACCACGCTGGATCCGCGTTTACAAGAAAACACCCAACAAGCTGTGAGCCTGACCCTCGATGACATCGAGCGCGATCGCAAACTACCAAAGAGTGGTCTGCAAGCCGCGAGCGTCGTTGCCGACAGCCAAACTGGCGAGGTGCTCGCTCTGGTGGGCGGCCGGCAGGGGCGCGTCGATGGTTTTAACCGAGCACTGAACGCCCAACGATCGGTGGGCTCAGTCATCAAACCGGTGACTGTCCTGACTGCGCTCAACCAAGGCATGGAGTTAACGGATGAAATTGTTGACCAATTGGTCACTTTGCAGCAATCCTCGGGCGAAGACTGGGCGCCGAAGAACTTTGACGGCAAGACCTACGGCAAGCTGCCAATATATTTGGCACTAAGCCGCTCATTGAACCTCGCCATGGTAGATCTCGGATTGCGGGTAGGCGTTGAAAACGTCCAAGAACAGTTTACAACGCTAACAAATCGGCGACCCAACAACCCCTATCCGTCCTTTTTACTGGGGGCTGAGGCCATGTCACCACTACAAACCCTAGAGCTGTATGGCAATTTCGCCAGTGGCGGATTTCACACCCGCCCCAAAGCCGTTATTGCTGTGCTGGATGAGAACGGTTCCGCACTGTCACACCACACGTTCGAGATGCGCGAAAGCATTCAGATGCCGCAAGTTAGCGCGTTAAATAAAGCGCTTGAATTAGCTATGCGACGAGGAACTGGCCGAACCTCGCCTTTCTCACAGCTCGGCGTTGCAGGAAAAACTGGTACGACCAATGATAATCGCGACAGCTGGTTCGCCGGCTTCGACAACAGCCATTTGTCAGTTGTCTGGGTCGGCCGCGATGACAACCAAAGCACCGGACTCACCGGCTCAAGCGGTGCGCTTAGGGTTTGGAATGCTATGGCACGACTTAATGGCGTAGATCCTATCGTGCCCATCGACAGCGACGCGCTAGTAGCGATCGAATACACTAGTGGGCAGCGTGCCGATGATCGCTGCGCCGACATAGTTTTGCTGCCTGTACAAGATTCACGAGCGCTGAGAATTAAACCAGGTTGTAAAATCAAACCCTCTTTAAGACAGCGCTTGAGGTCGATTTTTATCGATGAGTAGCAACATGACTGTGAGTATTTATCGCTCTTTTTGTTTCGCTGTGTGTTTGGCTCTTGCCGCCTGCGCAACCGCACCAACGCCGCCTCCGATGCGCTCCGAAAAAGTGTCAAAGCCATCCGTACAGAAGCCCAAACCTGCGCAACCTGAGCGCCCAAAAACCAGGACAAGCGCCACTTTCGCGCTGCTGCGAGACGCAGATAGTGCATTGGCAGCCGCGCAACCTAAGCAAGCCATCCTATTGCTCGAGCGCGCTGTGCGCATAGAGCCGAGAAATTTTGAGCTGTGGATTCGCTTAAGCCGCGCCCATCTCGCATCCAATAACCTTACAGCCGCAACACAACACGCTCGAAAAGCCATCGCTCTTGCTGACACGGCCGTCGACGTATCGAGCCAAGTCGCTGAGGCTAAAGCTTGGCTCCAGTATGCTCAGGTACTTGAGTATCGCGGCCAAAAACAAGAAGCAGCATCTATTCGGCAACGCTACAGTCGACAGCGCGGCTAACAGATATTGCGGGCACTTAAGCGCCAAGATAAGCGGTCCTATATGCGTACAACCTTTAAAGTTATCCCAAACCTTTGCTGCTACTTGATCATTGCGACGAGCGTACTTGGTTGTGCCACCAATCCCGTCACTGGCAAAAGCGAACTAAGCATCGTTTCTGCAAATTGGGAACTCCAAACAGGCAAACGAAACTACTTGCCGATGCGTCAAAGCCAAGGCGGCGACTATGTGGCAGACCCACAGGTGCAGGCTTACGTTCGCGAGGTTGGCAACAAGCTCGCTGCAGTCAGCGACCGCAAACTGCCTTACGAATTCTGTGTAGTCAACGACAGCACGGCAAATGCCTGGGCCCTACCGGGCGGCAAAATCGCTGTGCACCGTGGTCTGCTGACCGAGCTTAAGAGCGAAGCTGAATTAGCGGCGGTGCTAAGTCATGAAATCGTTCACGCTGCCGCCAAACACGGTGCCAAAAGCATGCAGCGAGGGATGCTATTGCAGAGCACCATGGCACTCGCAAACGCCGCCACTGAAAATTCCAGCTACAGCAAGTACTCACAACAGGCGGCGGAGATAGGTGCGTCCCTCATTAGTACGAAGTATTCGCGCGATGCAGAACGCGAGTCGGATCTTTACGGAATGAACTACATGTATAAGGCTGGCTACGATCCGATGGGGGCTGTGGATTTACAGCAAACTTTCGTGGAAATTTCCCAAACCCGCCAAAACAACGCCCTTGGCCGATTATTCGCAAGTCACCCTCCGTCCAAAGCACGTCTTCAGAGCAATCGCTTGCATGCGCAAACATTGCCCAGCGGAGGCGCACGAGGCGAACAGCGCTACCAGCAAGTAATGCAGCGTTTACATGAAACCAAACCTGCTTATCAAGCCTACGCAAAAGCCAAAGCAGCCTTTGCTGACGCTGACTTCTCAACTGCCAAAGCCCTCGCTGACAGCGCCATCAAAATCGAACCCAATGAGAGCCAGTTCCATAGCCTGCTTGGAGACATCGCCAGCATCAATGACCAGCCGAATACTGCACAGCAACACTATCAACAGGCGATCCGTCTGAATGACGAATTTTTCTACCCGCATTTGCAACGAGGCTTAGTAAGCCTAGATCTTGGCGAACTGGCGCTTGCCGAAACTAGTCTCGATCGCAGCATAGCACTACTGCCCACCGCCACAGCCTACAATGCTCTCGGCGAGATTGCAGAATCTAAAGGCGATTTGACCCAAGCAAAAAAGTACTTTGCCGCCGCAAGCAAAGACTCGGGGGACGTTGGCCAGACCGCCCTAACCTCTCTAATAAGGCTTAATGTGGACGAAAACCCCGGCGCCTACATCACCACCACTTTGGGGCTTGCAAGCACTGGTGAGTGGATCGTTACGCTGCACAACACCGCGCCGCGGGATTTCACCGGCCTCAGGCTGATTTTGGTATATGCCGACAAGAGCAACACCATGCGACGCCAACGAATTAGCGTCAGCGGATTTTTGGGCGCGCAACAACGCCGACGAATCAACAGCGGCGTAATCGCCAATGCTAGCTTATCCCCGCCTCAAGTGATCATTAGCCAGATCCGACTTGCGGCGAGCTAACACTGGCGTAAAGCGCGGCGCGATCTTGTTCAAATCGACGACCGGCAAAGTAAAATAATGGGATCGCCAACGCAGAGATAATCGAAAAAACCACCAGTGTTACCGTATACGGCTCGGCGACCCCCGACTCTGCCATCCAATCAATCGCATAACCGGCGCCAGTAACGCCGATTCCTAGACCCACAAGATTCAACGACAAGATGTAGAACGCTACCAGAGTGCCGCGAATTTGCGGTGGCACCAATTCCTGTACCGTAGAAAACGTGGGGCCGTAAAAACAGCCGAGCTGGAAGTAGCCAAGGAAAATTCCAAGCAAAAACATAAATGATCCAGGATCAACGAACCGATAAGCTATCGTGAGCGGAGTCAGTATCAACATTATCCAAAACAGGAACATCGGCCGCCCCATACCGGTCTTACGCAGAAAGACATCGCCCCCTACACCACCGAACAGGTTACCCAGTATGCCGCCCGCCAACGCAATCCAGCCAGTGAGTTCCGCAATCTCTGTACGGTCGAAGCCGCGCTCTTCCACGAACCACAATTGCTCAAAAGTCGCCGCGCCCAAAATGAAATGAAACGCGACCCCACCACCAATGGTCATAGTCAACGCGGGTGAACTGCGCAATGCGGCCCACAAGATTTGTAAAATTTCTCGCACGCTGGGCTTTTCCACTTGCTCCGCGGCCTCAACTTCGTGCTTGCGCGGTGTTTCTTTTAAAAACAGCATCACTAGAGCTAAGAGAACGCCGACACCACCTAACGCATAAAAGCAGCCGCGCCAACCAAGAATCGGCTCTAGGTAGGCGACAATAATGAGGCTCGCCGCCACACCGACCGGCACCCCCATATAATAAACTCCGGAGGCAAAACCCAATCGGCTGGACGGGAATCGATCTGCCAACAGCGACATCGATGTCGGCGTCATGATCGACTCACCGACGCCAATAAATAGCCTTGGAATGGCTAGACTGGCAAAACCTTTTGCAGCTCCAGACAGCGCTGTCAACGCACTCCACAAGGCTAAACCACCAGCAATCAGTCGGGTCCGATTAACCTTATCCGCAAGCACCCCCATAAACAGACCGGCCACAGAGTAGAAGATTATAAAGATCAACCCGGTGAGCAAACCAAATTCAGTATTGGTTAGACCCAAATCCGGCACAATCCAGTTGGCAAAACTTGCGAGTAATTGCCGATCGACGAAATTCATAACGTTAAGCAACGTTAAGAACATCAAAAAGCCGTAATCCCGTGCCGACGCACCCTCGTTGTCTTGCATCACTCAGTTACTCCTCCCATAGTGACTTAAGACTATTTGAGAATCCCCGCGGACGCCAGCATCGCGCAGGCGCGCAACCATCGATCTATAACTATAATCGGCCTGCGCTAAACCATGCTTTTTGCGCGGAATGATTTAAAAACGGCATCTGGGTTAAAGACCTGTATGATCACCTGTTGTCTGGCTTGACCCCCACGAGGGCCAAAAGCGTCGACTCAACACCTATATTAATGGAAGGAACAGATGCGTCTGGTCAACTGCCACAATTTTCACGACTTTCGGCAACTCGCGAAGCAGAGACTTCCAAGCCCTATATTCAATTACATTGACGGCGCGGCGGAGGACGAGAAGACCTATGCGCGCAATACCGCCAGCTTTGACGACTGTGATTTAGTACCCAACGTGCTTCGCGGCACCGAGTCGATCGATCTTCAGGTAAGCATAATGGGGCAGAGCCTGGACATGCCTATATATTGCTCTCCGACTGCACTGCAGCGCGTCTTTCACCATCAGGGCGAACACGCAGTCGCGGCAGCAGCACATAAATACGGGACCATGTTTGGTGTTTCATCCCTTGGCACGGCCAGTCTTCAACAGATCCGCCAAGAATACGCCGGCCCTCAGTGCTACCAATTTTATTTCCACAAGGATCGCGGCCTGAATCGCGCCATGCTCGAAAATGCGAAAGCCGCAGGCATCGACGTTTTGATGCTCACTGTCGATACGATTACCGGAGGAAATCGCGAAAGAGATTTGCGGACAGGATTTTCAATTCCCTTTCGACTGAATCTCTCGGGTCTAGTAAATTTTGCGATTAAGCCTAGATGGGCTTTCAACTATCTCGTACATGAAAAATTCTCTCTTCCTCAACTCGACGACCATGTCGATATGTCGGGCGGTGCGGTATCCGTGGGCCGATATTTTACGGAAATGCTAGACCCAACAATGACCTGGGACGACGTCTGCGAAATGATTGAGCTATGGGATGGCGAGTTTTGCTTAAAAGGCGTGATGAGTCGCGAAGACGCGCTACGGGCAAAGGAAGTAGGGGCTACTGGGATCGTTGTATCCAACCATGGTGGGCGTCAGCTAGATGGAAGCAGGTCGCCATTCGATCAACTTGAAGAAATCGTGGATGCCGTGGGCGGCGATATCGACGTGATCATGGACAGCGGTGTACAGCGGGGCAGCCATGTTCTTAAGGCCCTAGCAGCCGGAGCAAAAGCAGTGGGCGGCGGCAGATTCTACTTGTACGCCCTTGCTGCCGCGGGACAGGCTGGCGTCGAGCGCGCTTTAGAGATCATGCGCACAGAAATCGAACGCAATATGCGGCTTATGGGCGTCAGTAAGATTTCTGAACTCAACCGCAGTCACTTACGCTACCGATAAGTGCCAGATTAGAAATTCCTTACTCAGACCCTGCATCACTTCAGGCGGTTTAGCTAACAGTTGAGCCGCGCCGCGGTTAGCAATAGCGACATCAGCAAGGCATTGTGTGGCAGTGGTGCAACTGCTGGGTTGCCGGTATTAATTACGATCCACCACATTCACCGTGTACTGCAAGTTCACCAACTCTTTACTTTCGCCATCTACGATCAGCGGAACGAAGCGCGTATTTCTAAGAAATGACCCTACCGAGTTATCGATTTCTTTCTTATATGACCGAAGTGCGTCTGCATTTTCAGTGGCCGTATAGCTCATTAGCTTGCCTCTACCATCTTTCGTAACCTTGTACACCACGTCCGCGGTATGATCCGCCCAACCAATCTGATCGGAAAGAATAGTTTTGGGGAACCGCACAGGCACGCAGTAGAGGGACCTACACAACTGTAATTCTTGCACTTTGTCCTCTGGCCATTGCTTGGCAATACATTGATCGCCCCTGCAGGCTAGGCAGTGCTTGTTGGCTTTTTCACGCACTTTCTTTAGCTGCGCCACGCCCTCTTGTGTCAGCGCACCCCCCGTTAGAGTTCTGCATTGAAATGCCGGTATTTCCGTGCCGACCAAACTCTCCAACGATTTTTGTTCCGCTGTGACAAGCGATATTGGGAGTAACAACGCGACAAGTACCACTTTAATTACGAACGACATCTTATCCTCCTTGCCAAAAAACAAAGACCAAGCCAGAGGATACTCGTCGATAAAAACTCAATTCAACCTTTATTAAGCGCCACTTTAGCGAGCTTTGAGCGTAAGAAATGCGGTCCTACTACGCGCCGTCGTCAACACATCACAGAACAAGGAGAGCATGCCTAGCCCCCACCGTTACGAACAATTGGACGCTCTGGAAGGTCGCTAACGATCGGCCCCGGGCAATCAAGTTAGAGGAAAACTCTCGCTCCCTTCCACAGTCTTACTAACCTGCGGGCAAGCACCGCCAGCGCAAGGCTTCGCCCGCTGCCAACGGCACAAGTTCTTCGTCGCCATAATTGATCGTAGCAGGCAATATCCACTCTTCCCGCTTCAGGGTCACCCTCTTGGTGTTCAGTGGCAATTGGTAAAACTCTGGGCCGTTTAGGCTGGCGAAAGCTTCAAGGTGCTGTAGCGCATTCTCGCGCTCAAATACCTCGGCGTATAACTCAAGAGGCGCGTGATGACTAAAACATCCAGCGGAACAACATTCGGCTTCTTTAGCGTGCCGCGCATGGGGCGCTGAATCTGTGCCTAGAAAAAATTGCTTATCGCCGCTAATCGCAGCATCAATCAACGCCCGCTGATGATGGTCACGTTTTAAGATGGGAAGACAAAACAAATGCGGGCGCATTCCGCCAACCAGCATGTCGTTACGGTTGTAAAGTAAATGCTGGGGAGTAATTGTTGCTGCAACATTAGCAGAACTGCTGCGGACAAAGTTAATGCCTTGTTCAGTAGTAACGTGCTCTAAAATAATCTTGAGTTGCGGGAACTGCTCCGCGATGTCTATAAGATAGCGTTCAATAAATTCCGCTTCGCGATCAAAAATATCAACAGCATCGTCAGTCACCTCACCGTGCAATTGCAGCACTAAGCCGACGTCTTGCATTGCTGCGAAGACATCGTCGAGTCCGCGAAGATTCGTTACCCCAGAATCTGAATTCGTTGTCGCGCCCGCCGGGTAATACTTGCAGCCACAGATCAAACCACTGTCTTTTGCCTCTAGAATGTCCTCGGGAGTCGTTTTATCCGTTAGATACAAGACCATCAGTGGCTGCCAATCCGATCCCACCGGCCGGTGCTTAATGATCCGCTGGTAGTAGCTGCGAGCTTGATCGAGCTTTGTTATAGGAGGCACTAGATTCGGCATCACAACACTGCGCCCAAAAGATTGCGCTGCGGCAGGGACAGTCATGGCTAACGCATCTTCATCTCGCAGATGCACATGCCAATCATCCGGCTGTACAAGCGTTAGTTCATCCATGGCATTCCTTGGTCCGCTAAATTGTAAGGCCGAAGCCTAGCAGTCATAGCCTGCCGAGGTAAAACGGCATTCATTACCGCAACTGGACCAACACTGTCAGAAAAAAATTTGCACCCAGCCCATGCGCTCTGATCGTTTCAACAGTATCCTCGCGACCAAGCAATTGACGCGTTTAGTGTCGGAAATAAATCTGACTGCGTTGGAGGGGTGAATGAAAAAATTTCTAATTGGGTTGGGTATCTTAGTCGCCGTCTTGGTGCTTTTAGGCGTCGTTTTTCGCGGACCTATTATGATGATAGTGGGTATGGCATTCATGCAGCCTGAACACAGCTTCGCCAATGATCAGAGCGGCCCTGCTCCTGATTACAAAAATTCCGAGCATTGGGCTGCGCTTCCAGAACGTGACGACGCTGCTGACGTAACGCCCAGCGGAGTCATCATAGAACCTGACAGCACAACGGATGTGGATGTGTTTTTTATTCATCCCACGACCTACGTTAGCCCCGAACATTGGAATCAACCGCTGGATAATGTAACCGCAAATAAGATGACCGACGACTGGGTGATGCGCGACCAAGCCAGCGTGTTTAACGGCTGCTGCCAGGTCTATGCACCACGTTATCGACAAGCGACACTCTATAGTTTTCAAGACCAGGACGGTGACGGCGGCGAAGCTTTGGAACTGGCCTACCGAGATGTCAAAGCGGCATTCGATTACTTTATTAAAGAGCGCAATAATGGGCGGCCGTTTATCATCGCCGGCCACAGCCAAGGTGCGTTTCATGCTGACCGGCTACTCAGAGAGGTCATCGCTGAAACCGAGTTGCAGCAACGTATGGTGGCCGCGTATCCCATAGGCTTCTCAATTGACGGCAGTAACGGCATTGATGTTTGCACGTCGTCCAAGCAGACGGGATGCCAAGTGTCTTGGAACACCAATAGCGTCGACGCCATGGTGATCCTTGCCGAGCCTGGCGACATTTGTGTAAACCCCATCACGTGGACTGCAGACGATGCAATGGCTTCGGCAGACGCTAACCTGGGCAGCATAAGTTTTAGCAACGGCGACGCGCTGGAGCAAAATGTTACCGGCGCACAGTGCCTGAACAGTCAATTGCTGGTGGAAGAAATCAATTCAGAGAGTTTCAATCTAATGCCCTTTGGTCCCGGCAACTACCATATGTACGACTACAGCTTTTTTCATATGAATATTCGCGCCAACGCCAAAGCGCGCGTGTCTGCGTATCTGCAAGCCCAGCAAAGCAATACTGCTGAGGACGAACTGATGCGAACGCTCATGGAGGAAACCGGTGCGGAGTAAATATTCGACAGGATTAACCCGGGGCCAGACGGCCCCTTGTTACCTTATAGGCTGCGCCTAACTTAGGTATTGCTTAGACATCGAACCCATTACCTTAAAGAATTCATCGCGCACCTCGGCGATGATTTCGGCCACAGGGCGAACAGAGTCAATTCGCCCACAGACTTGCCCTGTTAGCGCGATGCTGGCCTCCATGTCGCCGCCGAAATAAAGATCCGTAGCTTTGCCAAATTCACTCATCGCATTGGTTTCTACGTCAAACTCTAGGCGTGTCGTTTTCTCGGTACGCATAGCTCGCAACGCTGGCGAATGCGCCCGGTTTAGAAAAACCGTATCGGTTTCCCGCGCAGCAACGATCGCATTTTTCCAGTTCTCATGGACCGGAGATTCCACCGAAGACACCATCCGCGTACCCATTTGAATCGCCTCGGCGCCCAAGGCAAAACCCGCCGCCATTGTAGCGCCGTCAATAAAACCGCCGGCCGCGATAATCGGCACATCCACCTGAGACCGCACAAGCGGTAACAGCACCATAGTCGACACATCTTGTGGGTTCTTAAAACCACCACCCTCGCCACCCTCAACAATCAAACCATCGACACCGCATTCAACCGCTTTCTTTGCTGCACTCAAATTTGGTATGACATGAAACACCGTTAGGCCGGCGGATTTAAGTTGCTCGGTATACCGCTCTGGGTTACCTGCGGAGGTGGTAACAAACTTAACCCCCTGATCGATGATGAAATTAACAATGTCGGGGTCACGGACAAACGCCTGCGCGACATTGACACCAAACGGCTTGTCCGTGAGCGCGCGCATTTTTAGAATTTCCTCGCGTATGGCATCCAACTCGCCAGAGGACGTTTCGATGATGCCAAGCGCGCCGCTATTGGACACAGCGGCCGCCAACTGCGAACGCGCAATCCATCCCATGGGTGCCTGCACGATAGGAACCTCTATACCCAACATACGCGTAATACGATTTTCAAACTGCATAACCTTCTCCAACTCAATACAACCTAATCCGGCTCGCCAACAGCTTAGCCCACCAACGGGTTAATATCTTGACAGGAAAAGGCCTTCGACCAACACTCCAATCCGCTGCATAAGGAGTTGCATGGTGGAAACCTTCGCCAAAATCTATAAGCGTGCTGCCGCACGAAAAGGCGGCGAAAAAGTACTAGAGCTGATGCTACGGCCGGTACGAGAAAGCACAGATATAACCAGAATTAGCGACGCCGATGTATTGGCCGAAATGACCAAATGTGTATTTCGCTCCGGTTTTGTCTGGAAGATTATCGAAGCCAAGTGGCCAGGATTCCAAACTGCTTTCAGCGATTTCGATGTTATGCACTGCGCTATGCTCGCCGACGAGGACTTAGAAGTCTTGCAAGGCAATGCTGAGATCGTTCGACATGGCAAAAAGATCGCCAGTGTGCGCGCCAATGCCCAATACATACTCGACGTGCGCGCCGACTATGGCAGCTTCAACCAATTCCTAAGCCAGTGGCCAGACGACGACTTTATTGGTTTGTGGGAACATCTGAAGAAAAACGGCAGTCGGCTTGGTGGCCAAACAGGTCGCTACTTCTTACGGTTTATCGGCTATGACACTCCGATGCTAAGCCGCGACGTGGTGACCGCGCTGATCAAAGCGGACGTCGTGGATAAAGACCCCACCAGCAAAAAAGCCCAGCAATCGGTACAAGACGCCTTCATCGCATGGCAAAGCGAGAGTAAGCGCAGCCTCAAAGAAATCTCGCGCGTGCTCGCGTTGTCTACGGATTAACCACTAGCCGTTCCAATCTTCTTGCAGCAGACCAAACACATGGGTGTCGCGAACATGCCCAGTCCAAGTCACAATATCTTGGCGCAGCGTGCCGTCCAATTTTGCACCGAGCTTTAACACCGCCGCCGCCGAACGTTTGTTACGCGCATCCACACGAAATTCAATGCGGCGAAAACCGCAGGCAAAGGCGTGATCGATCATGAGCTTCTTCATAAGGTCGTTAAACCCCGTACCGCGCACCGACGGCTCGATATAGGTACCACCAATTTCCACCACACCATGGCTATTGGGGTTGATGTAACTGGTCGTACCCACCACTTTTTGCTCGCAGCCACCCACCGCCAGAACAGCAAACGGCAGACGATCCGGATTCTCCAGCATGGCCTGCACGGCCGGTTCAAAATGTTCATCGAGCATCGAATGCGGGTAGATATCCCAGATGTCAGGGTCGGCGGCACAAGCAGAGTGAAGATCTTGGATATGCTCCGTGGCAAGGGTTTCTAGGCTAACCCTCTCAAGCGCAATATTCGCCTCCAAGCCCTTCAATCTTCACACTCCTTGGTTACACCAGCCGATCTTGTGGCCCGCATCTCGGCTCTTTGGTAACGGCCGTTCTAATATGAATCTAGAGCAACGCGTTATACACCTGCCGCCCCCCCACCCAGGTCTCAAGTACCTGAATTTGGCTGAGGCGCTCAGGTTCTGTCGCGGTTGGATCTTCGGCCAGCACCACAAAGTCTGCAAACTTGCCCGCCTCTAAGCTGCCCACTTCATGATCGGAATGGCATTGCCAAGCCGCGTCTATGGTCATGGCACGAAGCGCAGCCTCTACCGGCACGCGCTCTTCGGGGGATAACAGCTGGTCGGAACGCCACATGTTGCGGGTTACCGCATTTTCGATACAGCGCAACGGGTTCATCTCAGTAACCGGATCGTCTGAATGTAGGGTCCAGCGGATCCCCAGATCTTCGCAGGATCCTGTGCGGTCGAGCTTGGCGGCTTTCTCCGGACCAAATATATCTTCCACAAACGCCTTTCCCCAGTAATGCACATGGCCGATTAAGAAACTCGGCGACAAGCCAAGTTCGTGCATTTTGGTAATTTGTTCGTCATGCAGAATACTGCAGTGTTCAATACGGCATCGCTTTGCGGCCGGATCCAGGCCTTTGGCTTTCGCTTTGGCAAAAGCGTCCAGCACTCGGTCAATCGCCGCGTCTCCGTTCGCATGCACACATACGGCCCAGCCTTCCCGCAGGCGCTTTTCTACAGCCGCCTCCAATTCGTCTGTTTCGATGTATGCCATGCCGGTGCTGTCGGAATCGACAAAGGCCTCGCGCTGCAAGCCCGTGCGTCCCTGATTGGAGCCGTCTGACACGATCTTCCAGCCTGTACGTCGCAACCACTCGTCGCCTTCGCCCCATCGGATATCGGCTTCATCCCACTTGGTCGCTGCGGCCTGGCTCACACAGTAGCGGAATCGGGCCGTCATCTGGCCGCTGTCTTTCAAACTCTGGTACAGATCCAGCTCTCCAACACCTTGGAACGTCCCCGTGCCCTGATCGCACAGAGTGGTGATGCCTACGCGGTTGGCACTGTTGAATACACCTAAACAAGCGTCGGCAAGGTTCTGCTGACGCAATTTGGAGTTGTGTCGCGCGACCATAGCCATAGCCGGCCCAGCTTTGAGGACGCCATTAGGTTCGCCACTTGCATCCCTACCTAACTCGGCCCCTTGCGGGTCCACGGTGTTCGCGTCGATGCCAGCAAGGGCCAGCGCCAGACTGTTGCAATAGGCCAAGTGCAAAGACGCGTTGTAGACAAATACCGGATGTTCGGTACTGACCGTATCGAGCAAATCTTTGGTGAGGTAATCCGGACCCTGTTGCAGGGACGGGTCGAATTGCCGGCCCACGACCCACTCGCCCGGCTCCGCTGCTGCTGCATCCTCGCGTAACTGATCTAGGGCCGCATCTGTTGTGGTAAACCGATTCGGGCCAACGTTACTAAACTGATGCAGCATCGCCAGCGGCGGCAAATGCATGTGTGGTTCAACAAACCCGGGCAATACGGTTTTACCCTGCAAATCAATACGTCGCAGCTTAGGTTGTTCATTCAACAAGCCCTCGGGCTGAGCGGCCGCCATGCCAACCCAAGCGATTTTTCCGTCTTGCACATACAACGTATCCGCTTGGGGCGCGGTTGCATCCATAGTCATGATTCGCGCGTTCTCGATCAACAACGACTCAGCCATGCTCGGAAAGTCCGCCCTTGGCATCTGCGCCGCGTGCAAGCTGAGGTCTATGTCCGCTAATCGTAGAACCTCGGAAAACACATTAGCGCAACAGGGACACGCGAAAGGATCGCCGCTGTGTTGTGCCGGCACCATGATCTCAGGAAGAAACCGCAAATCCTCCAGTTGCTCCGCCGGCATTTGTGCATCATCAAGCATCCGCCCCCCTCTTTATTGCCAAACGTTAGCCTATAAACCCAGCCCTACCCTCTGAGATCCGGCAATTGATAACCTTTCGCTTCCAGGTCTGCACGCACGACTTTCTTGTCCATCTTGCCGGTGGTCGTCAATGGAACACTGTCGATGTAAAGCACTTCGTCCGGCAACTGCCACTTGGCGAACGCGCTTTCGCAATGTTTAAGCACTTGTTCTTGGCTGACTTCTTTACCCGGTTCCAAAACAACCAAGGCTACGGGGCGTTCATCCCAACGTGGATGCGGCTGCGCAACCACACAGGCGCTGGCTACACCCGGCAGCGCTACGATGTGGTTTTCCAAATCTACTGACGATATCCATTCGCCACCGCTCTTCACCAAGTCTTTTGAGCGATCCGAAATAATCAGATACTCTTCAGGATCGATCTTGCCCACGTCGCCGGTGATCAGCCAACCGTCATGGAACTTGTCCGGTTGCGGGTTATTGAAATACTCAGAACAAATCCACGGCCCGCGAATCAAAATTTCGCCAACGGTTTCGCCGTCATGGGGCAGGCGGTTAAAGTCTTCATCGAAAATATCCAACTCCAACCCGGGCATAAGCTGACCCGCTTTGGCAACATTCTCAAACTGCTCGTCTTCACTAAGGTCGAGTTGCGACCGCTTCATAACCCGCCGCGACAAGGTCGCTAAAGGCGAGGTTTCTGTCATACCCCAGCCTTGAATCATTTCTACATTCAAAGTGTCCCAGAACCAGCGAATCAAAGACGGTGGGGGCGAACTGCCACCGCAGGTCAAACGCTCCAGCTTCGACAGATCGAAACGCTCTGGTTCCGCTTCATACAATCCTTTTACACCCTGCCAAATTGTTGGTACGCCCGCTGACAAGGTCACTTCCTCACTGACCATCAGATCCAATAATCGTGCTGGATCCATGAAACGGTGGGGCATGACCTGTTTGCAGCCCAACATCAGCGCTACCCAAGGTATACCCCAGCCCATAGCGTGGAACATGGGTACGATGCCGCAGACTGAATCGGCACCGGAAAGCGCCATTGAATCAGTCATGGCGCAGGTCAGCGTATGTAGGTATTGAGAACGATGCTCGTATTCCACACCTTTTGGATTGCCCGTAGTACCGCTGGTATAACAGAGGCCTAAGGGTGAATTTTCATCGATCTGCGGCCAAGCATAGTCAGTAGGCTGATCCTTTATAAAATCTTCATAGTCGATAGGGTTAGGCAGCTGTGTTGACCAACCTGCAAAGCCCTCCTCGGTGGCCACAATCACTTGGCGCACTGAAGGAATTTTCCCCACCATTTTCTCCAACAGCGGTAAAATGTCGGCATCTGCGATGATCACCTGATCTTCGGCATGATTAATAATGTATTCGAGGTCTTTCTCACCAAGGCGAATGTTGAGGGTATGCAGTACGGCTCCCATGCCTGCACATGCATGGTACGCCTCTAAGTGGCGCGAGCCGTTCCACATAAACGTACCCACCCGATCTCCCACTTGAATACCCGCTGCCGCCAATGCATGCGCAAGTTGATGCGCTCGGTCACGGGTTTGTTTATACGTTTGCCTACGAACGCCAGACTCCGTGGCTGTGACAATTTCTTCATTCGGCGCAACTTGAGCGCCTCGATCTAGAATATTCGACATTAATAGCGGCGTACGTTGCATCGCCATAGTGAACTCTCCTTGGTATTTATCTTTGAGCGCGTTTCGCCCTGAGTTTCAGGCGATACAGCCTGCTGCCGCACAATTCTCTGCGAGGCTTGAGAGTGTATAACTGGCCGACGGGGCCTGTATAGACGTTAACCCGCGGCAGTAACTCGGTCAGTTACCGACGCGGCAACTTGGTCATGGACCCAAGCAATTAGATCCAGCCACATACTATGGATCTCGTTCTTGCTCGGCATTATCCCTGCATGAGGCAACTCAATCGTCACTACCGGAATACCCAGATCTATACCCGCGTAACCGCCAAGAGAGCCTGGGAATACGCCTAATCGATAAAGCCCTAGCGTCCCCACTCGCTGCGGCGCAGTGGGCGGACCGTCATAATCGAGTAGGTCGTAGGGCGCATGGATTGCTATGACAACATCCGGTTGAAACTCTCTAATTTGCTGCAACAACCATAGGACTTCAGGCTCACTGGCAGCATATGCACCGGGGTAACGACGAGGATTCTCTTTAGATCGGGAACGCCACTGAGCTAAGGCCAGCCGATTCCAGTCGCCGGTGGGGAAGTTACGGTTTAAGTCGACACCCCGAGCATTTTGTCGCTGTGATTTTTTTTGCAACAACCCATCAGGATTTGCTGCGGGCACTACAATCCATTCAAAAGCGTTCGTAGGATCCTGATCAAGAAACTCCATCCAGCGAAAGCAAATCGACACTGAGGAGTATTCATCGCCATGGATACCACCGATCAACAATACCCGACCCGGCTGTTGTGTCTGATCACCACTCACGGAGTATGACTTGAACGCAATCGGTCGACCTTGAACCGACCAGCCGTCAGTCATGGTTAAGTCCTGAGCGATGCAATCCTGCTCACTGACAGAACCCAATTTCGCACCGATTTGCTTACACAGTTCGCGAAGAGCCTTTTCTGCAACAGTTGGCGGGGCGTCCTCTGGTACGTCCTTCTCAACAGCAGGTTGAGATGGTGTGTCAGTACCGGCAGAGGCCGTTGCTTGGCTCGGCCCCGTTTCCACTGCGACAGACGAGTCGGCCGCATCAGCTACCGTCTTCGCCGCCGAATGTTCTGGTGCTCGCACAATGCCGGGCAGCGGTTGTCGACTGTCCTTATCAATGTCGATCTCGGGTTCAGCCGCATCACTAGAAGAACCCGCCGACTCAAGGTCTACCCGAGGCGGCGTAAAGGCAGCGCAGCCGCCGATGATTAGCACGATCGGCAGCGATAACCCGAGCCACATGCACAGGCGCATCAAAGCTGCCCCGAATACTCGGAGACGATCTGCCATTGACCGCTGATACTGCGCCGCCAAAACAGCACTTTACGACCAAAATGCTTGTAATTACTGCTGTTATAACGCTGCAGATATTCCATCGCCACAAGATCACCTTCGCCTGGATAGGCGAACATATTCACGTCTTGCGCAGTTACCTTTGCCCAGCTCTTAACGCCGTTAAGCTGACGCTTGTAAGATGCCCACTCAGCCAAATCTTTCTGGCCGTCATTAAACTCAGGGTGATAGAACTCAAGGTAACCGTCCATATCCAAGCTCGACCATGCCGCCAGCCAGTCATGCAACCGCGAATTCAATCGCTGACGGTGGCTTTGGTGGTTTTCCGCCTTTAACCAATGCATCTTCGACCCCAGCACAATACGCGTGCGCTCGGGCTCGATATACGCGCTCATCCACTCCAAGGTTTTGTTGTCGATGACCACACAGCCTTCGCTGTCTAAGCGCGGACGAGTACGCACAGACTTGGGCAAACCATGCAACCAAATCCCCGATCCTGTACGACCAAGCAGCCGATCCCATTTATTCGGATAGTTTAGGGGAAACGCGCCAACGCCATATAAGTCCATCAGTTTTTCATCGTGGATAAAATCATGAACCGAGTAGATGCCGATCGGCGTTTTATTGTCTCCCTCCAATTGTTTGCCGCTGCCCGCCTTGCCGATAGACACCGGTCGGGTAAGGATAGTGCGCCAATGGCCAGTGCTTTTCTGGCGGCGCAAAACGTGCAACAGACCAGGCTCTAACTCTACCCAAAGCACGGTCGTGAACTGGGTCGACAGCTGCACGAGCGAAGCAGGAACCAAGTTGCTGTCCGAGGCGACACTGGGGTGCAATGGCGCCTGCGTGACTAACGAGCCGCCGACGATTACAGAAGACTCAGCAAGCGCTTGTTTGATATCGGCACCAATCCCAGCCACGAAAATCAGACAGCCCACACACCCCAACAAACAGAGTTTTCTGATCAAGTCACTTATCCTCCTGCCCTGCGCTCGCGCAATTTCGTTGGGAAGATTACGTCCTCGTCTTGCGATTGTGTGCCTCAAGGCGACGAAAGGTTGCAAAACTGAGATACTCGGTCACTTGGGAGGGAGACATCACTAAGCAAAACCAACATTCACCAACCCCTGGCTCATATCAATTTTTCTACGGCTGGATAATTGTTGCGGTCGCCGCACTTTTAAGCTTCTTGGGTACCGGGTTCTATTCTTATTCTCGCGGCATATTCCTGCCGTCTTTAGCAGAGGCGTTGGACGGTGGCGAGCGCTTCCGCATCTCCATGGGCTTTTCTCTTGCGGCGGTCACCAGCGCCATTGTTGCACCGTATATCGGCCGTTATCTGGACCACGGGTCAGCGCGGAAATTGCTGCTGCTGGGCACTGTAATCGTTGCAACAAGCTATGGACTTCTCTCCATGGTAGAGAATTTAATCCAGTATTTTTTGGCGGTGTCCATCGGAATGGGGGTCGGCATGGTGTGCATGGGTGGGCAAGCTTGGCACCGCTCCGTAATCAGTTGGTTCGATCATTGGCGCGGGCGCGCGATTTCCTTTGCGGTACTCGGTGCATCGTTAGCTGGGGTTGCCATGCCACCAGTGGTTAACAAGCTCATCGAGCATTACGGATGGTCCAACGCCTATCTCGTTTTCAGTGTCACCACCTTGTTTGTTTTGTTTCCTGTCATTTACCTATTCATGAAGGACCGGCCTGAGGATATCGGTGAAGTTCGAGACGGCCGAGAATACGTTAGACGCCACGCCAATGAGGTCATAGAGATTGAGGAAGACCTTCGTATCTGGACGTTAGCTGAGATGTATCGGTCACCGGCGTTCTGGAGCATCGGCGTGATCTTTGGCTCGATGACCTGCGTGTTCACAGCGGTAATGATGCACCTGTTTTCTCATTTGCAGGATATCGGGATCGACACGTCGACTGCAGCAGGCATTATGTCCGCAACCGCTGCCTTCGCCGCCTTAGGTAAGCCCGTTACAGGGTGGCTGGCGGATTACCTTGGAGCCAAGGTCACAATCTGGTTAGAACTTTTCTGTCAGGGATCTGCGTTACTTATCTTCGGCACAACCGAGAGCACGGAACTTTCGATTCTCGCCGCGTGTCTTTACGGTTTTGGTTATGCCGGCATGTCGCCTTTGCGCACCTTCTCCATATCCACAGCGCTGGGCAGTCAAAGCTTCGGGATGGCCACTGGCGCCCTGCGTTTTGTTGAACTGCCTTTTTTATTATCAGCCTCGCCCTTAGCCGCTTACATCTACGACACCACGGGCAATTATCAAATGGCCTTCTTGATTCTTATGGGCCTGATTGGTGTTGCGAGCATTGCGCCACTATTTATTGTCGCGGGCGGCGCTAGAGCTCGCCACGAACGAATTGCGCGCAACAATAAACAAAACCTCTGAGCTAACCCTTGTCAATGACACCGGCATCGATTAACTGCTGTCGTCGTTGCTCGTTGTAACCCAGCTCTTCTAGTAACTCCGCGTTGTGCTCGCCCAAAGCCGGCGCGTGGCGCCGAATCGCTGCGGGCGTTTGGTCGAATAACGCCGCAGGGCGAGGCTGGCGGATGCGCCCGGCAACAGGATGGTCGTATTCATTCAGCAAGTCATTCGCTGTAATTTGTGGATGTTGGAGCACGTCTTCCCGACTCAAAACAGGCGCACAGGGCACGCCTTCCGCATCCAGCCTAGCCAGCCAATACTCGGAACTGTTAGTCGCCAAGATTTCCCCGGTCATCGTTAACCGCAAAGTGGCATTAACCGCCCGATCATTGACGGTCAAAAAGCGCTCATCCTCAATCCATTCTTGGCGATCAAGCGCCTTACACAACCCTTCCCATTCAATATTACTGACCGCACCCGCAGTGATGTAACCATCCGTAGTTGCAAAAATGAGATCTGGCGAAAGCTGTGCACGCTGCGCCTTTACCTCGCGTCCGACTAGGGTCATACCCGACATGCCTTCCGGCCAAAGATAGGACACCATGACATCGAGCATCGCCAACTTAACATGCTGACCCTTACGGGTTCGCTCACGTGCAAATAGCGCGGCAGTAATGGCCTGAGCCGCGGTCACGGCAGTAGTTTTATCTGGAATGATCGTCCGGATCATTTTGGGTCGCCCAGTCTCGCCATCCGCCTGTATCGCCGCTAATCCTGACAATGCTTGAATGACCGGATCGTAGACTCGCTGATGCGCAAAGGGTCCGTTCTCGCCGAACCCGCTAATTGAAACGTAGATAATGTCGTCACGCAGAGCACGCACCGCCGCTTCGCCAAATCCCATTCGCTCAATAGTGCCCGGCCGAAAGTTTTGCACCATTACATCCGCGGTACCCAGCAAATCCCGAAGAATTTCCGCACCCTCCGGCGTCTTTAAATTGAGCGCCAAGCCCCGTTTGGAGCGGTTGGAGGAGATAAAGGTTGAGGTGATACCCGACCGATTAGGCCCAGCGCCACGCACTAGGTCGCCCGCCAATGACTCGACTTTAATCACGTCCGCGCCTTGATCCGCCAACATCATGGTGGCTATCGGCCCCGAAATCATCGAGGTTAAATCAACAACACGGATTCCCGCGAGCGGACCCACCGCAGAGTCATCAATCTCTCGCAAGTCGCTCATGCGAAAGCCCTCATTGCTTCGGCCTTGGCCCACTTGTAATCGGCCTTACCATTTGGTGCCCGGCGCACTTGCTCAACCAACAACACCTGCTTAGGTACCTTGTAACCCGCCAACTGCTCGCGACAAAAGTCGACAATGTCTTCCTGAGTAGCAGCTGAGTTTTCAAGACAAGAGGCCACAGCAACAATCCGTTCGCCAAAGCGCTCATCTGGGACACTCACCACCAAGCAATCATGAACCAGGGTAAAGCGCTTAACCGCCTCTTCGACTTCTTCCGGAAATACCTTTTCACCCGCCGTATTGATGCAGGCACTGCCCCTGCCTAATAAAGTGATCGAACCATCCGCTTCCACAGTGGCGTAGTCGCCGGGAAAACTGTAACGAACACCATCGATTTCGCGGAAGGTCGCCGCAGACTTTTCCGCATCTTTATAATAACCCAACGGCACTAAGCCTGACGTCGCGATCTTGCCCATCTCGCCTGAGCCCGCCGCCACAGCGCGCCCATCGTCAGTAATAACCCGCACACCTTCACTAAGCTCAAACTTTGCTGTGGCACTGATGCCTTCGCGCGTTGTGATAGAGCTACCCATCCCACCTTCGGTTGACCCCATGATGTCTGCGAGAACCATGTCATGATGGGCGAGTAATCCTTGTTTGGTTTCCATGCTCCACATCACACCGCTTGAAGCAATTTGCTTAAGGCTACTGATGTCATATGGGGTACCGCGGCGTTTAGCGCCATCTAGCGAGTTTAATAAGGGACGGGCAAACGCGTCACCCACTATAACGAGGTCTGTCACCCGAAATTCCTCCACCATGCCCAGCAGTCGATCGGGATCCATACCCAACTTAGACGTGGTGACCACGGTTCCACCAAGCAGCATGGGCAAAAAGCTACCAAGCCATATGCCAGTGCCGTGCATCAACGGGCAACCAGGCAAGCTCACCGGAGGTTGTTCCACACGCTGCAAGTAATCCGCAAATTCACTCATAGAGGCTGGGGGCTCCAGTTCTCGGCCTGCTGCACCAGAGGCGATAAAATATTGCGTAAACGCGCCGATTGGGTACATCACGCCTTTGGGCATGCCCGTAGTCCCACCCGTGTAGAGCATATAAGTGCCTTGCGGATTGTGCGACCGCCGCGGCAGCGGGGCGTTGTCACGTATGGCGCGCTCATAATCGACCGCTCCTTTCAATAAAGCCTCGGTGCGATCGTCGATCTGAACCAAAAGCTTTACCTTGGTTAAGCGGTCGCGAATTTCCCATATTCGCATGGCGTAACATGACTGAAAGAAAACCGCCTCAGCATCGGAATTATCTAACAGGTACACTAATTCATCAGCTTTATAACGGTAATTGACGTTAATCGGACAGCCACCGACCTTAAAGACCCCAAATTGCGCTTCCTGATATTCGTTTGAATTGTGCAGGTACAGGCCAACTTTCGAGTCAGCGCTAATGCCGTGGGCCTCTAATAATCCCGCAATCGAGGCGGCCCGCCGCTCAAAACTCTCCCAATCGAGCGAACGTCCATCTGCAATGGTGGCAATTCGATTGGGAAAACAATCCGCAACGGTTTCCATCGCGGTCGCAAAGTGAAAATCCATAAGAGCCTCCTACCCCAACTGGTTCCACTAATTTAGTGCACTGAACTAAGAATTCAAATAAAAGACAAACAAATCTTCGAACCCAAACGTAAATTCGCCAGGTTTTGGCTAATTCGACCACAGCCTTCTTGGGTCGATACAACCTGATCCTAAAAACCGGCCCTCACCGGTCTATTTTTGAAAAATAAAATTGGCATACCTTTTGTATTGGCATGCGTAACGAGTTTTGTTCACGTCTTTGTAAAGGCGGACAAAAATCAGCCGATATAAAAAGGTTCGTTGGATCGACTAATCGATCAAGCATTCAACACGGAAACAAGGAAAAATGAAGGACAACTTACGCCTCTCACGGCTGGCTTATCCCAGAGCCACCCTTATCACGGTCATCAGCCTATCTTTACTGATACTGTCAGTGGGCTTGCTCGCCGACGCCGGAACCGAACCACTGGCGATAACAGAGTTGCTGGCCAACAATGGTCTGCTCAAGCAACTTACCTCGACGTTTAGCTAACGTTAAGAACGCTGTAAGGAGCGACTTATGACGAAGCCGTTAGAGAAATTGCGCAAGCGCATGCACCTAGATCGCGACCAAGCATGGCTATTTGGGGTTTGCGCAGGCCTGGCGAATTATTGGCACACCGACCCAGCCATAGTGCGCGTCGGCGTTGTTGTAAGCGGTTTATTCATCACTAAAGTAGCCGTAGCATGCTATCTGGTTGCCTGGCTCTTGCTGGACGACCGACCCCGCGACCGGGTAAGTAGTGACCGCGACAGTTGAGCTGAAAGAGATCCTCAAGCACAGGCCGGCACTATCACCTCTGATCTCGCCATTGCTTGAACGCCTCGAGCTCGGTGCGAACCTGAGCGCTAACATAGCTAATGACTGCGGCGTCATCGAGCAAACCCCAGCCGAATAGAAAATCTGGCAGCGCATCGAGCGGAGCTACAAAATAGAGCAGTGCAGCGACTACCGAAACTAGCGTGGTCGCCGAGATATCCCGATAGTCGCCTTGCACATAGGCGCTAACTAAATCGACTAATGTGTGTAATTGTTCCTGGGCGCTCGCAAGACTAGCACCACCACGCTGAAGCATTTTTGCGGTGGCTTGTTTAGCCACCTCCTGCACCCGCGCAGGCGATCCAACTACTTCAGCTGCCCGCGTAAGGAATCGGGAAAAACCGCGGGGTTCCTCGCTCATGGCCGCATCGACTCCTGACCGATTACAAACTGCAACAACCAGCGGGCCACCAAAAGTTCATCGGTGGCCTTACTCATACTGTCCATGCCTTGCTGGTAAACCGCTTCTCCGAGCAGCGTCCGACGATGATCCAATAGGCCTTGGGCATAGGCTTTGGTGAATTCTGGATGACCCTGAACGGTGATTACCCGATCATTCATGGTGAAACCTGCAACAGGGCAAAACCCATTAGTCGCAAAGACTTCTGCCGTTTGAGGAAGTTCAACGACTTGGTCTTTATGGCTCGACAAAAGATTGAACTGAGTCGGCACCGATTCCCCCATCCAGTTGTGCCGCTGCAAAATATCACTGGTGTGAACGCCAACTGCCCAACCGCCTTCGGCCGGCGCCACTCGACCGCCGAAGTAGTGCGCCATGAGTTGATGACCAAAGCAGACGCCGATAATTTTTTTATCCGCTGCGAGCGCGCGCTCGATAAAGCCCACCAAGTCTAAAATCCACGGCGCGTCATCGTAGACACTGTCGCGACTGCCGGTGATCAAATAAGCATCACAATCCACCACCAACGGCGTTGACTGCTGCACTGGGTAGTTGATGCAGTCAATTTGCAATTTGGCACACTCAGGCTGTCGCGCACTGGTCTGCAACACCCATTCGAACATCTGCGGATAGTCGCCAAAATCGGGTTGGAACTTTTCCAAAACCGAGTCCGTTTGCAGTATGCCGATACGGATGTTGTTCATTAGATAATCTCGAAGTAACGCCGCAACTGCCAATTATTAAGGTTGCGCTGGTACTCCTGAACCTCCCAGCGTCGAGACATAACAAAATGCTCAACAAACTCATCACCGAAAGCGCGACGTGCTAGCCCCGATTTATGCATTTTATCAGCGGCGTCAGCCAAGTTAGTGGCAAACCGTAAATGCTCAGGCAATGAGTCCTCTATTTCGTAGGCATTGCCTTGGATCGCGCGCTCTGGCTCCAACTTCTCACGGATGCCAGCCAAGCCGGCACTCAATACCGCCGCCGCAACCAAATACGGGTTGGCATCCGCGCCACCTACTCGGCATTCAATGCGTTGACTCGAACTGCCGCCGGGAATAACCCGGATCGCAGCGGTTCGATTCTCCAAACCCCAAGTCGCAGCGGTTGGCGCCCAAGCACCTTTCACCAACCGGGTGTAGCTATTAATGGTCGGCGCAAGCATCGGCAACAGCTCTGACAAATAACGCTGGAGGCCGCCTACCGCAAAACGCTGGGCCTCTGACATCCCGTCGAGCGCAGCGCCATCGGCAAAAACATTGATATCGTTCTCGTCACAGACACTGAAATGGTAGTGGCCGCTCTGACCCGGGTAGTCCATCGACCACTTCGCCATGAAGGTCGCCATCAGATCGCGTTTCTGGAAAAAGACCTTTGCGAAGGTTTTGAATAGATTTGCCCGATCAGCAGCATCGATACCCATCTGCGACTGCAACGCGGCCTCCCAAACTCCGGGCCCCGTTTCGCAGTGCAATCCTTCAATATCGCAATCCATCTGCCGACACCAATCCATCAGATCCAGAAAATTCATCGACTGCGCCGAAGCCCGCAACACCGAGTAGCCGAAATTGCCAGGAGTTAGGGGAATCAGGTTCCGGTAGTCTTTGTCCTGGGCCGTATGAGGCGTTTCGTCGAAAACGAAAAACTCATATTCAAACCCTGATCTCACCCGCAGACCTAGATCGGAATATTCTTCGAGCACTCGACTCAAAACAGAGCGCGGGCATATTGGGTGCGACCCTTCAGCTACCGCAAATTCACCAATAAAAAACGGGCAGTTCTCGTCGGGCAACCATCGCTCTGAGTCGACAATCAGCCGATAAGACGCATCTGGAAACCCCGTGTGCCAACCTGTGTAGCGACCAGCATCGTATAACTGATCATCGACGTCCCAACCGAAAACACAATCACAGAAACCGCCCTGTTTGCTCAACAGACTGGCGAATTTCTCTAAGCCAACATACTTGCCACGAATAACGCCATCAATATCGGTTAGGCCCAGCTTAACTTGAAAGACATCACGCTCTTTATATTGCGCCAGCTTGTGTTCTAGCACTGTTTGATCTCTGTCCATAGCAACACCTTCTCTATTCGCCCTTGCGCGCAAGACAATCCTACACGCTCAAGCACCATCAGGCTCCCCTCGACCACCGTTAATGGCTGGCGCAAAGGTCAATCAGCACCCCAGCAACGATGCGTTGTGTTACCTAATCACACATTACGAATATGCACCTAAAATGGACATCAAAACCTACTTGCCGGCTGTGGATAACTTTGAGGATAACTTATGCGGAGTTTGTGCAAGATTGTGATTCAGCCAGATACAGACGCTTCCTTAAAGCCGAAAATTTCAGTTTTAATACATATTAATCAATAGGTTATATTGCTTTGATTAAACTAAATTATAGAAAGCTACGCCATGTAGCAGCGCGCCTAAGAATTGTTGCCCCATGTGCATAAACCAACTCATCAGCATGTTAGTAGCTACTAACCCCACAAGCTCTAAATCACCTGATTTTCTATGAAATATCGCCTCGGAAGTGCAACATTAAAAACGTTAGTCAATTCGCTCCGGGCAACTCCGCGGCTCCTGCAACTCGACCTATTATTCCGCCAATCCAAGCTTGCAGATCTGTGGGCCTGCTGTGCTTGCGTCCACGAGTTCGTTACCTTTTTGCCTATCAGTTTGAGCAAAAAGGCACTTTCAGTGCATCAAATTGAACATTTTTCGCCGGTACTTAGCGGCTAACTCGTTGCCCTTTCCGAGCACATCGAACACTCTGATCATGGTCAATCGACCCAGATCATCGCGAAAGCTCCGATCCGCTTGGAGGATCTCTAGACCCGTTAACAAGGCATCTTCATAGCATTCGGCAGCGACCTGACGGACCGCCAACTGGTACTTCAGTTCTAGGTCTTCAGTATTTGCCGCCGCTGCGGCACGCAGTTCTTCAAGTTCTGGCATGGCTGCCGCTTCTTCCAAAAACTCCAGCCGGGTCTGAGGGCGAGCGCGATCCGCTACATCTTCTTTAATGCTGGCCAAGACCGTGCGCGCATCCTGAAGATCGCCTTTACGCACTAGAACATCCGCTAAATCGACCCGCAGGGATTGATTGTTGGGTTCTTCCTCGATAGCCGCCTGCAACATGCCTACCGCAGTCGCAAAATCTTTTTGTTCAAGTGCCTGTTGTAAGTCACCCGCGATCGCATCGTCCAAGGACTGGGTATGCTGATCCAACATACTGCGTAACTGTTCTTCGTCAGCCGGACCATCAAGCTGATCAACGATTTGCCCCTTGTGCACTACTCGGATACAGGGCAAGCCCGGCACCTGTAACCTCTGGGCAAGGTTCTGATCTAGTGCCACATCTGACAGCGCTAAGGCAAACTTGCCCTGATACTGGCCCAACATTGCTTCAAGCTGATTTTTCACCTGCACGGAAGGCGGCACTTGCTCAGCCCAAAACAACACCACCACGAGCAGCGATTGGGAACGGTCTACAACTTCCGATTGAAATGTCTCAACGGATACGTTTATTGGGGCGGAATTTTGCATTATTTTATTCTAGGTCCTGATGATTGGCTTTCCGCGGCGAATTTTACATCACCTTGTCGAAGGAAATTTGTCGCGTAATTGGCCGCGGGCCGACCCAATCAAATCCATCTTGTTGAGTCGCGATCCCTAAGCTGGCCACTTCACCGCTTAATCCGTGGAAGGCGGTCGAAACATTTTGCCGCGCGTTATTTTGCTCACTGATGTGCCCGATCATGACGTGCAGCCGAGGATGCGCCAATTGCGCCAGCAGTTGAGCTGCTTGTTCATTGGAAAGATGGCCATAATCCGCAGCAACCCGGCGCTTCAGTGCTGGCGGATATTTACCCTCCATAAGCATGCGGCGATCATGATTAGCCTCGATTAGCAGGTAAGAGCAATCACTGAATTGCGTTACGACATGCTGGGTTATGGACCCTAAATCGGACAGCACGCCAATCTTCTCATCGCCACAGCTGAGAGTGAACTGGGTCGGTTCACGAGCATCATGGGGTACGCAGACTGGATTGATCACGACGCCTGCTTCCTCAAATGGCACATCACCATCAAAGGGCTGGCAACTAAAGCCCTCAGGGGCTCGACTTAACGTACCGTGAGATGCATACACGGGCAGCCCGTAGCGATGAGAGAGGGCCGCGACACCCGCAATATGATCGCTGTGTTCATGGCTGACAAGAATTGCCGTGATGTCTCCCGCACTGACTTGCAGGCGCGCCAGCCGCTTTTCAGTCTGTTTTAGATTAAAACCACAATCCACCAAAAACAGCGCATCACCCAGAGCAACAAGGGTGCCATTACCTCGACTGCCACTTCCAAGCGAGGCAAAACCCATTAGGCTGCGTATTCTCGTATCAAGACTAGAATTTGTTGTGCCAAATCATTATCAGCCAGTGGCCCTTCACCATCAAACACCAACACATCAAACACCTCCGACTGAGGCGACGGGGTCATTCTTAGCGTCACATTAACATCGTCAGCACCACTGCAAGAAAATGTAAGCCGACACAATACCCCTACCGATCTGTCACCCCCAAAAAGGCTTTGCGGCAATAAAACCTGAATAGAAGCCGTCTCTGAACTTTGCTCTAAAACAGCCACTTCTACCACTTCGGCATTACGCAGCGACTGCCCCAGCGTTGCCCAGGCGCGCCCTCTGTCCAAGAACAGACGCAATACCGGTTGGCCGTCTGCATTGCGGATGAGTTCGGTCTTTGCTCCGCTGCCAATTTCTTGGGCCACACGAGACACCGTACTCTCTGCTACTCGTGCAGCTATATAGGCGCCAATCTCCGACAACAACTTATTTTCAGCATCATTTGAGTCCGAAGTGATTGCACTCAAGCCAGCAACAGCTCCAGTAATCTGACTGCCCTGCTGATCATTGTCATGACGCAAGTGCACTTCTGTGGCCGTGGGCTGCAAACCCTGCTCCACTCGGATCAAAAGCCGATCTTTACCATTAACCAGACCTTCGGCCTGCTTCACACCTAGCATGGTGGCACGCACAACGTCTCGGTAACCCTCAGAATCTAAGGCCAGCCAAACTGTGTTCAGCCTCCCTTCCTCGGGATCCTCAAAAGCAAATGCCACGCCATTGTCCGCAAAGAACTGTTTAATTTTAGGCCAAGCAGTCGTTGGTGGCTCAGGGATCGCTAGCCATGCGCGCCCGCCAAGACGCTGAATACGTACTTCATTGCGGTTGTCGTTGGCATACATAGCATCCGGCAGAGGGGGTCTTTGCGGGTAAAAAGATGGGTTTGTTTGCGGCGGGATCTCAGGTACCGGAAACGGATCAAGCCCTGGCTTTGACGGCAGGTCCGCCGGCACCCGCAAGTCGGCCACGGGTTTCGCCTGCAGATAGTCGTTCGGATCTTTTTCCTCGGGCTGGTTTTTGCCAAACCAACCACAGCCCACCGCTAGAGCCGGCAGCAGAAAAATTATGATCGCCGCGCGGACGATCGAAAAACGATTCCAAATCATGCGTGTGCTCCTGCAGCTGCAATGCGCGTTCGTACGGTGTCATGGTATTGGGTACTCAGCGGTATGAGCGGTAGGCGAATCCCCGCTTCAATCAGACCCAGATCACTCAATGCCCATTTGATTGGGGTCGGTGAGGACTCGACGAATAAAATCTCATGTACCGGCTGCAACCATTCATCCACTTCGGCCGCGCGCGCGCGATTACCCGCCAAAAAACTATTGCAAAATTCGGCCATCAGCGCGGGCATGACATTTGCGGTCACCGATATGGTGCCCACCGCACCAAACTCTAACATTTGTAATGTTTGAGCATCTTCTCCCGAGAGCACAAAGAAATCCTCCGCAACATTATCCTTGATCTCCGGCACCCGCTGAACATCTCCGCACGCTTCTTTGACGCCCACAATGCCGTCGAGTTCGGCCAACCGCACCACGGTTTCTGCGTGCATATCGCACCCCGTTCGCGGCGGCACGTTGTACAACACAATCGGCACTGTCGTAGCCGCCGCTATCGTTTTGTAATGCTGATACAAACCCTCTTGGGTGGGCCTGTTGTAATAGGGCGTCACCAACAAACAAGCATCAGCGCCGAGGCGCTGCGCCTCTTGAGTTTGGTGCAGCGCTTCGTCTGTCGCATTACTGCCAGTGCCCGCAATTACCGGAACGCGCCCAGCGACGACGTCTATGGTGCGCTTGATGACCTGCAAGTGTTCGTCAGTCGCCAAAGTAGCACTCTCACCGGTCGTACCCATCGGCACGATACCGTGCGTACCGCTTTCTATATGCCACTCGATCAACCGATCTAACGCGCCCCAATCCACGGACCCATCGAGTTGCATCGGCGTTACGAGCGCCACAATGCTGCCTGTCAACATGCCAAACGCCTTAGTTGTATTTGGATCGCGAGATGGTACGCACGCTGCTCAATACCCACAAGCTCGATCCACTAAACTATGCAAAACAAAGCAGTTATACATTCACTGAAAGCGCTCGATCCACAAGGAACTGCAAGTGACGTCGATGCGCCTTAGTCGCAGCATCGGCCCTTCGCTTTCCACCCAATTGTCGAGCTAATTTTTCTAGTTGCGCAAGCACAGCAGAGCGCGCCAAGTGAGGAACCTTGCTCGACTTATTACCTCGCCATATCGATACCAGACGCTTTAAGTACTCGACCTGAAGGTTTTGCCTGATGCTATTTACAGTGCCCCGCTTATCCGCCTCGAAAATAGCGCCGGTCAGATCGTTAAGCATCTGCGTTAGTTCATAGTCGTTACCGTACAAGCGCGAATCGCTGACCCGCTGCAAAGTGCGAGGATGTAGAAGGTGGTCCAGAATGCGCTTTTGCACGGATAACATCATTGCATGCAGCTTCGGATCCTCCGTTTCAGCGGAAAAATCGAAGCCCCGCCGCTGCCGCTGAAGATGTTGATACACAGATTCCGAACCGCCCAAAGCATCCGGCGCGAAAATATACTTAGCCAGCACCTGCATAGCGCGCTGCTGCTGACGTGCGGCCACCGGTTGATAGGGTGGCGCTGCGGCAGCGCCTGGGACGGCACGATTAATGTGTACCCCACCGACATAACGGGAGACCACTCCACCGGACCGAGACAATTGGTTCATCAGCACCGCAAAGCTGTTGTAAAGCGCTTGGTAGGTTTCGCCCTGATATTCAGCCAGCAAGTCAGCTTGGATATCGCGCACAAGCTGCAGCCGCTGCTCAGCATAGCCCACCGCGTCGCCACTATGGTCGTAGATATTGATATGGGGATCGATACCGCGACCCGGACGACGCATGTCATCCGCGTCATTGCCATATGCCAATTCTGGTTCGGTAGATCGCGCAAGCAACGCCTGCAGACGCGCTTTTTCCGCGGCAGCGTCAACCAGACTTGGCGCATACCCAAACTCGATCGCCCACAGGTCGTAAAGGCCCGGACGATTTTGATAGAACGGTGTTTGCGTTTTACCGGGCGGCGCAACATTCACCGCCTCATAATCCATCACCGAGCCAGACAGCCCCTTAGCTGCGACCGCAGCCGCGTCAAATACATCTGGCTGGAGCTGGCTGGCGCGCATATTGTGGGTCAAACCAAGCGTATGGCCGATTTCATGCAGAATGAGCATATACATGCTGTCTTCGATCAACTGCGCTCGCTGCGCTTCGCCTAAACCCCCAGCGGCCAAAGCTTGCGCCGCAAACATCTGGTCCATCTGCATTTGCGCACCCAGCTCGCAATGTCTAAACGGGCTGTTCACATCCAGCCCACCGGGTTGCAACACGTCTCTGATACGCAAACGGTTCGTCAAAAAACTGAACTCCAGCATAATGTCCGCACCGATGATCTGGCCGGTCCGCGGATTACTAAAAGATGGCCCATAACCGCCAAAGGGCGGGTTAGGTGAGGACGTCCAGCGCAAAACATTGTAGCGAATGTCACCGGCATCCCAGCCCGCGTCATCGGGCTGCTGCTTCACGACAATCGCGTTGGAAAATCCAGCCTCCTCAAAAGCTAGATTCCAGGACAGCGCCGCTGCTTTAATTACGTCGCGATACTCATACGGCGTGGTGTTTTCAATCCACCAAGTGATCGGTTCTACAGGATCAGAAATAGCCGCTTCAGGGTTCTTTTTTACCAAATGCCAACGCGTAATCATGTCGCGATAGGGCGCGACGTCACGACTCGTTAAATCCGTGACGCGATCGGTAAAGTAACCAATCCGGTAATCTGCGGCGCGAGGTACAAAGTCATTATCAGGCATCGCCACCAAGGTATGCTGAACCCGGACGCTAATAGCCCGGCTGTCTGTGACGTCTTCATCACCCTGTACTACCGGCGCCGGGTTTTCATAGACCATCTCTGTGAGCAGCGACGTATTTTCCGGATAATTATTGATCGCGACTACTTTAGATCGCGCGTCACTGAGCTTGCCTAAGGAGAACCGCTCTCCGGGTTTAACTTTTGGATTGGCAGAGGGTTTGATCTGCGAAAGTTTTTCTTTCAGCAATACAGGATTCAGCGCGACCAGCAGTTCGCCGTTTTCCTTGTCTTCAGCCACGATCTTTTCAACTGCTAACACTGCTGGCGGAATATTTGCTTGGCCCGAGCGGCTCAATGGACTGGCCGGATCGAAATAGAAACCGGTATTTGTTTCTACAAACTCAATCCGATCAAAATGCCGGCGCAATACCAGCACTTTGTTATCTCGATACTGACCGCGGAAATGTCCACCCTGCACAACGCCATCCTGAGCGACTACAGTGTAAATAAACTCATGGTCTAACTGCTCTTGGCGGATCAGCATGTGCACACTGCCATCCGCGCGCTTACGAAAGAGGGTAAAAAATCCGTCAATGCGCTCGCTTGCCGCAGTGATCGCCGCAATACTTTTTGCCTCAGTTGGCGGCACTTCCTCATCCGCACACGCGGCCAAAAAGAGCGCGGCGAAAGCGGTAACGAGCGAAAATATTTGCCGTCTAATCACGCTTCCTACTCATCTAACTGCTGAGTCGAAGTCACCGCTAAGGAACCCGGCCAAGCATTAAAAATTGCTTTTATAAGTGTCGCTAAGGGTATTGCAAAGAAAACGCCCAAAATTCCCCAAATCGACCCGAACGCCAATATCGCAACAATGATTGCTACTGGGTGCAGATCATTAGCTTCTGAAAACAACAACGGCACTAGGACATTGCCATCTAAGAACTGCAAGATGCCGTAAACCACCATCACAATGGCCAAATCTGCCGAGAAACCAAATTGCAGTACCGCAACAGCGAACACCGGCAGGGTGACAACGGCCGCCCCGACGAAGGGGATGAGCACCGAAAAGCCGACCACAACACTGAGTAATGCTGCGTAATTCAAACCTAAGATCAAAAAGGCAACGAAAGTGACAAAGCCGACGATCAAAATTTCTAGCGCCTTACCGCGCACGTAGTTGCCAAGCTGGGTGTTCATTTCTACCGCTACGGCATTGATCATCGGCCGCTGGGACGGCAGAACACCACGAACTGCAAGTATTAGCCGATCTTTATCTTTCAGCAAAAAAAATACCGTAATCGGCACCAGCACCAGATACAGCACTAATCCAAGCAGCGAAAATACCTGAGTAAATGCGGTTTCGATCACCACCCCGCCCACATTAGCCGCTTCTCGACTGACCTGCTCCAGCAGCGCTGAAATTTGCTCAGATGTTACGTATTCCGGAAACCGCTGTGCCAAGTTGCTCACGCCTTCCTGCAGACGCTGAGCAAGGCTTGGCAGCACCTGCACTAGGCTTTGTAATTGACGCCACAACAACGGTGCAACTAAAAGAAACAACGCCAATACTGCCCCCACAAAGAGCAAAAACGCCATATATACGGCGGCCAATCTCGGTACCCGCCAGCTTTCTAGGCCACTGACAATGCCCTGCAGCAAAAACGCGATCACTAACCCCATTAACACCGGCGCCAGTGCCGCGCCGAAAACCATCAACACCAGCGTTGCGCCTATAAGCGCAGCAACTAAGTAAATCGCATCGGGTTGTGAAAAGTAGCGGTTCGCCCACTGATTAATGATGTCGAAAAATTTCATGCTCGCGCAGCTCAGTCCTTCTTTTGCAGAAGATAGGTATAACGGCCGTTGGCCTCCGCCGATTCAAGAAGTAAGTGCCCACTTTGTCGGGCAAAGACCTCAAAATCTTTGACCGAGCTTGGGTCTGTGGCGACTACGCGGAGTCGCTGCTGCGCTTGCATGTCATTCAGTGCTTTTTTTGCTTTCAACAATGGCATCGGACAATTCAGCCCTGTTACGTCCAGTTCCACTACTTCCATATTACCTGCTCTTGTTACCTCTTATTACAGCCGGACCCAGCTCTGTTGACATAATTGACGGCAACCTTATTCCATGCCGAGCAATGTACCACAGCCCCGGCCGTGCCTAGGCGTAAATGCGGCCGATATGCAGTTGTGATGCCATAGCGTACTATGCGCCGATGCCAAGTTATCGGACACGTCATCCAAAGTTGCGCGCGTTATCTAACGCAGCTTTGGTATTCGTTTGTCTAATCGCGACTCAGGCCACAGCACCCATTACAGCGCAGAATCTCCCAAGTTTGGGTGACGGCTCTTCGCGAATAGTATCGCCACAGATGGAGCGACGGATCGGCGAAGCGTTTTTACGCCAACTGCACGCAAATTTACCGATCTCTGAAGATGCAATCACTCAGTATTACGTCGAACAGCACATGCAGAATTTAGCTCAGTACGCGCAGATGCGAGAGCCCTTGCAAAGCATCATCGTTGTCGACAATCCAGAAATTAATGCGTTCGCAGCGCCAGGCGGAATCATCGGCATCAATCTAGGCCTGTTGCTGTATGCCCAAAATATTCATGAATACTCCTCGGTTGTTGCCCATGAATTTGCCCACATCAGTCAACGCCATTTCGCTCGCGGAATAGAAGAGCAACAAGCGGCTTCAGTGCCCATGTTGGCCTCAATGATTGCGGCACTTTTAGTGGGCGCTGCCGGCGGTTCAGAGGCTGGGATGGCTGCGCTGTCGGCCGCACAGGCAGCAGGCCAATCCAATCAACTGCGTTTCAGCCGCGAGCGCGAGAGCGAAGCAGACCGAGTGGGCCTGAACACAATGCAGCGCGCTAATCTAGACCCTCAAGCCATGTCGCGCATGTTCGAGCGCATGCAAAACGCCTATCGATTTACCACGCGCCCTCCGGAGTTTTTGCTCACACACCCATTATCGGAAACCCGTATAAGTGATGCACGCAATCAGGCACGCGAGTTCTTTTCTGATGATCCCGAAAATAGCGCCCGCAAATGGCCAGACCAGTTGGAATACCAATTGGTGCGCATGCGTGTTCGACAACACTTTTCGAAAAATCCTCAAGCGGATGTATTCAACTATCGCGAAAAACTCGCGCAAGCACCCGGTGATTCCGCGTTGCAATACGCCCTGGCGCTCGCGCTGAGCAAAACAAACCAGCATGACCAAGCTTTAAAGTTAATGCGGAACTTAGAAGGAAAGATTTCCAGCAATATTTTTTTCCAAGCATCGCTAGCTGAAATGATGATCGCAGCTGAGCAGTTCAGCGAGGCGCAAATCCTGTTAACACAGCAACTCACACTCTATCCGGACAATTTTCCGCTGGCGATGATGCACACCAAAGCCTTACTGGCCGACAAACAATACAACGCCGCTGAGACCGTTCTACAAACCCAATCCAAGTTGCGCCCCACGGATACTCACATTTGGTTTTTGCTCGCCGAAACTGCCGGTCTAGCCAGCAATATCACTGGCGTACATCTGGCAAGAGCAGAATATTTCTATCTACACGGAGCAATGCATCGAGCGATACAACACTTGGAGTACGCGCAGCGCTTGGTGCGTGAATCTAATCCACTATTGGAAACAAAACTGGCTCAGCGCATTCAAGATCTGCGTACCAGTATTCGGATGCAAAACAGCTAGACGTTGAATGCCAACATCCGATCCAAGGGCAATCTCGCTCGCTCGGCAATAGCTGCGTCGATGTGGATCTCGTTGTCTGCACGATAGACCGCATCATCAAGCACACGATTAAGACATCGCAGCTCGTTCATGGCCATCCAAGGACAATGAGCACATGAGCGACAGGTCGCCCCATCACCCGCGGTGGGGGCCTCAATGAAGACTTTATCCGGATTCAATTGCCGCAACTTATGGAAAATGCCGCGATCAGTAGCAACAATAAATTCCTTATTCGGCAACTCGCTGGCTGCTTTAATGATTGCGCTTGTCGAGCCAACCGCGTCGGCTAAATCTATCACTCCCGCTGGCGACTCAGGATGCACGAGCACCCCCGCATCAGGGTACACGCGCCGCATATCCTCCAGCGCCTGGGTTTTGAATTCCTCGTGGACCACACAAGCCCCACTCCACAACAACATATCAGCCTTGGTTTGATTCTGAATATAGCGCCCAAGATGTTGGTCGGGAGCCCACAAAATTTTCTCTCCCCCTCTATCCAATGCAGAAACGATCTCTAAAGCACAACTGCTGGTCACCACCCAATCCGCCAGCGCTTTGACTCGCGCAGAAGTATTGGCATAAACCACCACGGTGCGGTCTGCATGCTGCTTGATGAACTGCGCAAACGCCTCTGGAGGACACCCCAGGTCAAGCGAGCACTCTGCCTGCAATGTGGGCATAAACACCTGCTTTTCCGGCGATAGAATTTTCGCTGTTTCACCCATAAAGCGGACACCCGAAACAATCAAGGTCTGAGCTGAGTGGTCGCGTCCAAACCGCGCCATTTCCAACGAGTCGGCAACACAGCCGCCGGTCTCCTCAGCTAATTCTTGAATGTCGCCATCCACGTAGTAATGGGCGACCAAAACCGCGCCCAGGGCCTTCAGTTGCGCTCTTATCTGTTGCTTCAGCTGGCGCCGCTCGTCCTCTGGCAAAGCCAAGCTGGGCACTAGCGGCACTTGCTCAGGAGTTAGGGTGTAGTCTTTGAGGGTAGGCTGGGTCATGCTGCTGATAGTTGTTCGATCGATGGGCAAATACTAGGGTCATCGGCAAGCAATTGCTAACATCTCTGCCCCAATCTTTCTGCAGTTCCAATTGGACACCGTATGCCTGCTTCGATACTTTTTCTGATATCCGACTACGCGTCGGAGACCGCACCCAACGACAACCATATTCGACTGCCCACAGCTTTTACCAACTGTGGCTGGACTGTACACACCGGGGCGCCCGAACGACTTACGCTGAATCCAGATGGCCTCTTTATTGACGGTTTTGCTTTGCACCAGGCCGATCTCATTTGGCCCCTAGGATTTGGACCCCGACAGAGTTTTCTTGATCGCGCGCATTTACTCCGCCAACTCCCCCAAGAAAAATTGATCAACCCGATCGCGGAACAAGTGCTCGGCCATGGCAAAGCCCAGTGGCTGGAATACTCACCACCAACCTTTGTCAGTAACAACGCTAAATATCTACAAACCATGGCGGCAGAACACGGTGGGGATTGGGTCCTCAAGCCACTTGCAGGCAGTTATGGTCGGGATGTGCATCAAGTGCAATCAAGCCAATCCAGTGCAATTTACCAACTTATGCGCGACCAACCAGAGATCTATTTCGCGTTGCAGCGTTTTATCCCTGAAATTATTCACGGCGAGGTACGAACACTGGTTGCGGGTGGCAAAATCATTGGCAGCTATCGACGCCTGCCGCAAAACGGAATTCGCGCCAATCTATCGGCCATGGGTAAGGCCGTGCCCGTACTAGATAAGGAGATCAACACCGAACTGGTCCAGAAGGTGCTTTTGGACCTGCAACGCCGCCGTATTGGTTATGCAGCAATAGACACAGTGGACGAGTTTTTAATGGAGGTTAACCTCGTTAACCCGGGCGGACTCGGAACCCTGTGCACACTCTATCAACGCAATTTCGGTGAGCGCGTGGTCCACGCTGTCGCCGCCCGGCACAACCTTTAGCGATGGAGGCTATGGTGTGCCGCCATCCACCCTTATAACGGTGCCGGTAGTAAAGCTCGCCGCATCACTGGCGAGGTAAAGCGCCGCACCAACAATTTCTTCAGGCTGCCCCCCACGACCCAACGCTAAATTTTTCTTCGCGCCTTTTTCAAACATTTCCATGTCCCATGCTTTAGCAATATCCGTCAAGAATGGTCCAGCGGCGATGCAATTCACCCGCACAGAAGGCCCTAGCGCAAACGCGTAGGAGCGCGTCAAAGCATTCAGCCCGGCCTTCGCTGCCCCATAGGGTTCAGAATTCGGCGACGGGTTTAACGAGGCGGTGCTGCTGATGTTGATGATCGAACCGCCAGATCCAGCGGCCATACGCTCTCCAACCAGCGCCATGAGTCGAAACGGCCCCTTCAGGTTTACCCCAACAACTTTATCGAAAAGCTCCTCCGAAACATCTGCAAGCTTATCGTAGAGCGGCGACATGCCGGCGTTATTGATTAAAATATCGACCTTGCCAAATCGCTGATAGGCCGCTTCTACCAAGCCGTCGAGGGCGTCCCACTGCCCAACATGGCAACCATAGGCCAGCGCCTGGCGCCCCATAGCAGATATTTTATTCGCCACTTCCTCGCACGCATCTGCCTTGCGACTGGTAACCACCACATCAGCCCCACGAGCAGCCAAAGCCAATGCCATCGCTTGACCTAAGCCGCGACTGCCGCCCGTAACCAAGGCAACCTTTCCTGAAAAATCTAATAGCTGATCCAATTTAATCTCCCTGGGCAACCCAAACTCAGTTGTCACTGTGACACAAGCTTTACCACCGCTTCTACCCATTTTCAGAGACATGTCGAGCATCTCAGCAAGATGCTAAGCTACTCATCTGACGGGCTTTGCGTTGACGCACTGGTCCAATATCAAGCAGAGGAGGACCCTATGGGGATGTTAGATGGGAAAGTAGCTTTAGTGACCGGGGCCGGTGGCGGCCTTGGGCGAGCACACGCTTTGTTGCTGGCACACGAAGGTGCGCAGGTTATCGTTAACGACTTAGGTGGCTCCCGTGATGGTACTGGCGCCAGCAGTTCTATGGCCGATGGCGTCGTCGACGAAATCAAGGCCGCAGGCGGTGAAGCAACGGCGCACTATGGCTCTGTTACGAGTCGCGACGACGCTGAAAGCATGGTCCAATGCGCCGTCGATACCTATGGCAAAATCGACATCCTAATTGCTAATGCCGGCATCCTGCGCGATAAATCGTTTAAAAACATGGACGATAATATTTGGGATGTCGTTATCGACGTCCACTTGCGCGGCACTTACTTGGTAACAAAAGTGGCATACGACACCATGTTGGAACAGGGTCAGGGTGGCAGAATCATCATGACCAGCTCTACGTCAGGCCTTCTGGGTAATTTTGGCCAAACCAATTACGGTGCCGCTAAAGCGGGCATTGCCGGTTTCATGCGTTGTCTGTGGTTGGAGGGATTGAAGTACGGCATCACCGTAAACGTGCTCGCACCCACAGCCACCTCACGACTAACCACGGATATCCTACCCGAAGAGGTTCAGGACAGCTTCCCACCCGAAGCAGTTTCCCCTCCTGTTGTATGGTTATGCACTGACGAAGCTAAAGACGTGAGCGGCCGACAGTGGTTGGTGGCTGGCAACAATGTCTCTATCCTGAGTTGGCAGGTGACGCCTATCGCTCAAAGATCATTGGATGATGGAACTTGGGACGTTGCCGATATT
>ERZ802819.99-NODE-99-length-51766-cov-12.594_pt1 | contig 51766 bp, 48 predicted proteins | sample MGYA00345647_ERZ802819 | MGnify/ENA primary metagenome ERZ802819 (study PRJEB30503, sample SAMEA104212355) | marine metagenome | biome: Westerlies Biome; feature: [SRF] surface water layer (ENVO:00010504) within the epipelagic zone...; material: water (ENVO:00002006)...
TCAACAGTTATTACACCTTCATTACCAACTTTTTGCATTGCTTCAGCAATCATATTACCTATTTCTGTTTCACCGTTCGCTGATATTGTCCCGACTTGAGCAACTTCATCATTTGTCTTAACTTTCTTTGATCTTTTATTTAAGTTTTCAAGAACAACCTCAACAGCTTGATCAATTCCACGTTTGACATCCATAGGATTCATTCCAGCAGCAACAAATTTTGTTCCTTCTGTAACTATACTTTGAGCTAAAACAGTGGCTGTGGTTGTTCCATCACCAGCTTCGTCATTTGTTTTTGATGCCACCTCTTTAACCATCTGAGCACCCATATTTTCAAATTTATCTTCTAACTCAATTTCTTTAGCAACAGTTACACCATCTTTTGTAATTCTAGGTGCTCCGAATGATTTATCAATAACGACATTACGACCCTTTGGTCCCAATGTAACTTTAACTGCATTTGCTAAAATATTAACTCCGTTTAGCATCTTTGCTCTAGCTTCTGCTCCAAAAATAACTTCTTTTGACATAGTTTATTCCTCCAACTAATGACTATAATTAACTAATAATTCCGAGAATGTCTGACTCTTTCATTATTAAGAGCTCTTTGCCATCCACAGTAACTTCTGTTCCAGACCATTTACCAAAAAGGATTTTATCCCCAGATTTAACATCTAAAGCTGTAACAGATCCATCATCAGATTTAGAACCTGATCCTACTGCCACTACTTTTCCTTCAGAAGGTTTTTCTTTAGCTGTATCAGGTATAATTATACCGCCAGCAGTTTTTTCATCTTCATCAATACGCTCAACTAATACACGGTCGTGTAAAGGACGAAATTTCATTTTTTTTCTCCATTTAACAAATAAAAATTATTAAAACCTTCGCTTTAAATATTAACACTTAACAACTTAGGTTCATCTTAGTTAGTTATCGTTTAGCTCAGTGTCAAGTGCGTAAATGATAATTTTTGATTATTTGTAATTTTTTAACGAATTTTTGATGATTTTTTATAAATTATTCAAATAATTTGCTAAAACTCTATAAGAATTTGTTAAAAAACTAAGATATTTATCAAAAAATTACATAATTTTTATAAAAAATCTAAGTATTTTAATTTTTTTACACGAAATTAAATTTTCTTACCTAATGTAATAATTTTGTTTATATTAATAGACTAATCTTCATTAGATTGTTAAATAAAATAATGCTTTTAGAAACTTTGCTTTTTCCCTTGGGAATAATATTACTTGCCATTGGCGGAGATAGATTGGTTTTAGGAGCTAAAGACTTATCAAGTAAGCTTCAAGTACCTCCTTTTATAATCGGTATTTTTATATTGGGTTTTGGGACTTCTCTTCCTGAACTTTTTGTTACTATTCGCGCTCTAGAAAATGGAAATACTGATATTGCTATTGGAGGAATACTGGGGTCGAATATAGCAAATATTCTTTTAGTTTTGGGTGTTTCTCTTTTTTTATTAAAAAATAAATCAGTTAATGCAATTTCCTTAAAAGATATATTTGTTATGCTTATAGCAACAATTCTTTTTTGTTATTTCATATATTCTGGATCAATTTCTAAAGACTGGGCATACGTTATGGCAGTATCTTTACCGATCTATTTGTATATTTCTTATAAATTTTTCAATAAAAAAAATAATGACTTTGATTATAAGAGCACTAATTCAAATACAATTATCATTATTAATCTGTTTATAGGATTTGGACTTTTAATATATGGATCTCAATTATTTATCGATGGATTAATTATCATTTCAAAGCTTTATGGTATCCCAGAATCAGTTGTAGGAATTAGCTTGGCAGCTATTGGAACTTCTCTTCCAGAGTTATCCGTAACAGTTGCGGCATTTATTAGAAAAGAAGGTAGTGTGGCTTTAGGAAATATTGTTGGATCAAATATTTTTAATATAATTGGTGTTTTAGGGTTTTCGGTATTAATCAGCGGTGAATTTAGTTTTTCAAATGAGTTTAGGGGAATTAATTCTTTAATTCTTTTGATTACAAGTCTTTGGGTTTTATATATCGCTATGAGTAAGCCAAACAACACAAAGTTATTTGGCTCTATCTCTATACTTTCATATTTATTTTATACAATATTTATCTATCTTTAAATTTAAAAGGGCTCATAGGGAAACACTGAAACTGTTGCACCTAAATCTGGAGCAATTGAATCAAAAGCAGGAAATGCAGAGTTTAAAAGTTTTTCTGGAGTCCAACCATTTATATCAGCAATACTCTTCATTGGTCTTGGCTGGCTAAACAAAGAAACTTCATTGCCTCTTACAGATAAAATTTGACCAGACAATTTACATTCTGGAGCAGCAAGCGCTACTGCAGTTTGAGCAACTTGATCAGGTCTCATTGCATTTTTCATTCTTTCTACTCTTTGTTTTGAAGCCTCATCTTTAATTGGTATGGTTGCAATCATTCTTGTCCATGCAAAAGGAGCAATAACATTTGATCTTATATTTTTAATTTCATTTTCCATGGCTATAATTCTTGATAGACCATGAATACCAAGTTTTGCAGCAGCATAGTTAGCCTGTCCAATATTACCTATTAAACCAGTGGTGGAGGTAAAAAGAACAAAATTACCTTCCTCTTTTTCTCTAAAGTAATTAATCGCAGATCTAGTGACATTAAAACTTCCCTTAAGGTGAACAGTAAGAACTGAATCCCAATCTTCTTCATCCATCTTATGAAACATCTTATCCCTTAAAATTCCTGCAGGATTAATTATCGAATGAAGTTCGCCATATTCATCTAGTGCTTGTTGAATCATAAATTCGGTACCCTTTCTATCAGTTACAGAATCTGTATTTGAAATAACTTGTCCGCCTGCAGCTTCAATTTCTTTTTTTACTAGCTCGATAGGCTTTTCATCACCTTCATCACCACCTGCAACTGATCCACCTAAATCATTAATTACTAAGCGCGCACCTTCTTTTGCTGCCAATAATGCAGTTTCTCTACCAATTCCATTTGCCGCACCTGTAATTAAAAGTACTTTTCCTTCAAGAACTCCCATTATAAACTCCTTCTAAAATTAATTAAAATTGTTATAAAACAATAAATACAAATCAGGTATATTTTTTTTATGGTTGACCTTAAAAATATTATTAAAAGTGCTCAAATAGCTAATGAAGAATCTCACGATGGTTATCCTCCTGTAGAAAAGTGGAACCCTGATCATTGTGGAGATATTGGTCTTGAAATAAAAAATGATGGAAGTTGGCACTACATGAATTCTCCTATAGGCCGAAAAAAAATTGTTAACTTATTTGCTAGAATTTTAAGAAAAGAGAATGATGGTAGTTATGTTTTAGTTACCCCTGTAGAGAAAATTATTATTAAAGTTCACGATGTACCTTTTATTGCAGTAAATGTTGAGGTATCAGGGAATGATAAAGATGCAATGTTAAAATTTTCAACTAACACCGGTGATAGTGTTGTAGCCTCTAAAGAATATCCAATTAGAATTGTTATTGATCCAGAAACAAAAGAGCCATCGCCTTATATATTAGTGAGAAGTAATCTTGAAGCCAAAATTTCAAGATCTGTATTTTATGAGCTAGTTAATTTAGGATGTGAAGAGAATGATGATTTTGGTGTGTGGTCAGGAGGATGTTTTTTCCCTTTTATGAAAGTTAAAGAGCTAATAGTCTAATAATGTCTAATTACTGGAAAGATAAAATCATAAAGGCTGTTGATAAATTACCCCCCTCAGTTATAAATTTGAGTAAAGAGGCAGGTTCCAGAAGTGATTTTGATTTAATAGATAACCCCTCTGATCGTATGGATCCAATTAATCTAAAACCTGCATCTGTAGTTGTTGGTATAGTTGAGGGTGATGTGCCTAAACTCTTTTTAACTAAGAGATCAGATCAATTAGAGCAACACTCTGGTCAAATAGCCTTTCCAGGAGGAAAGGTTGAAAAAAATGAAAGTTTTACAGATGCAGCAATTCGCGAAGCAGAAGAAGAAATTGGTTTAAAGGCATCAGATTTTGAAATTTGTGGATATTTAGACACTTATGAAACTGGTACAGGGTATAGAATACTTCCGGTTGTTGGTTTTATAAAATCTAATTTTAAAGCGAAGATTGATACAAATGAGGTAGCTGAGACATTTAAGGTTCCTTTTGATTTTCTTATGGACTCAAATAATCATCAACTTCAATCAGCAGAATGGAAGGGTATGCTAAGAAAATTTTATACTATACCATACGAAAGCTATAAAATATGGGGGGCAACAGCAGGCATGATAAGGAATTTATACGAGAGGATTAGTAAGCTTTGATCAGAATTTTATATTATTTTTTAATTTTTATATCTCCATTGGTTATTTATTCTATTTGGATAGTTTTATCGAAAGGTAAAATTATAAATATGAGATTTTTTTGGCCACTAATTATCGGTCTTTTTCTTATGACTTCAACATTATTTATTTCAGCTCTTTTTTATGAAAACTCAACAGATAAAAAGTATAATCATCCTGAAGTTATTAATGGTGAGTTGAGGGAAGGGTTCTTTACAAATAAATGATTAATTTTATTCAAAGTGATTTTATAAACGATCCCACCAGTAAAAAAATTATGTCTCTGTTGAATAAGGAAGGTGATTTAGCCCGGTTTGTGGGAGGTTGTGTTAGAGATTCTTTAATTAATATCAGAACTAAGGATATTGATATTGCAACAAAATATAAACCAGAGAAAATTATTGAAATTCTTTCATCAAATTCAATAAAAGTTATTCCAACGGGTATTGATTATGGAACAGTTTCTGTTTTTACAAATAATTTTAATTTTGAAATAACTACTCTCAGATCTGATATCGAAACTGATGGAAGGCATGCTAAAGTAAGCTTTACAGATGATTGGAAAAAGGATTCTATGAGAAGGGATTTTACAATTAATTCAATTTATTTATCTCCAAATGGAGATATTTTTGATCCTAATAATGGAACTTTAGATTTAGCTAAAGGAAGTGTTATATTTATTGGAGATCCTAAAGAAAGAATACTAGAAGATTACCTTAGAATATTAAGATATTTTAGATTCAATAGTTATTATGGTGATGAAAATATACCTTTTTCTTCACAGGCTTATGAAGCTTGTAAAGATTTAAGAGTTAAATTAAAAAACTTATCGCCAGAGAGAATTCAAAGTGAATTCTTTAAAATATTAGTTGCACCAAATGCAAGAAAAAATATCAGTGCAATGTCGGAAGCAAATATCTTAAAAGTCATATTTGATAACCCAGTAGATGTCTCATATTTTTCAAGAATGGTTGATATTGATAGTAAAAATCAATATATCCCAAATCCAATCTTAAGATTAATATCTTTAATTTATTTACAAAATATTTCTTATGATCAATTAAAAATGTTCAGCCTATCCAATAAGAAGAGGGATTTGATATCTTTAATTGTTGATAAAAAAATTAATTTTTCCCATCAAATGAATATTAATGAGCTAAATAAACATCTTTATTTTTATGGCTCGGAGATATGTGCTTTTGGGGTAAGGGTTTGTTGGTCAGTCGATACTGATCTTCAAAATGATGATAATTGGTTGGAGCTGTTATCAATAATTGAAGCCTGGAAAAAACCTACTTTCCCAATTAAAGCGAAAGATATTATAAGTCGTGGTGTTGAAGAGGGGCCTCTGCTTGGACAAATTTTAAATGAGCTTGAGAATCTATGGATATCATCAAATTTTATAATGGATAAAGATTTTTTACTAAATAAGGTTAATAAATTAATTGAATAAAAGCTTAATTTAATAAAGATGCAGTATTATGTCGCATAGCTAAATATTTTCTTTACTTTCTTAGTAAGATATCACATACACGTTAACAAAATAAAATATAAAAATGGCAAGCTAATGACTGATACTATCGACAAAAAAGATCCAACAAGAAGAGATTTTTTATATATCACAACTGCAGTATTTGGAGCCACAGGAGCAGCGACTGTTGCTTGGCCTCTAATTCATCAATTAAATCCCGATGCATCTGTTTCTGCATTATCTAGTGTTGAGGCAGATATTTCCTCAATACCTGAAGGTGGCTCTCTTAAGGTTGCCTGGAGAGGCAAGCCTGTATTTATTAGACGAAGAACTGAAGAAGAAATTATTATTGCAGAGAAAGAAGATGCGGAAAACCTTCCTCATCCCGAAAAAGATGCTGAAAGGGTTAAGAATAAAGAGTGGTTGGTTGTTGTAGGGGTTTGCACTCATCTTGGATGTATTCCTATTGCCGATAAGGGTGATTTTGGAGGATGGTTCTGCCCATGTCATGGTTCTCATTATGATATTTCTGGAAGAATTAGAAAAGGTCCAGCTCCAACTAACTTAGAAGTTCCGCCTTATGAGTTTGTCAATGAAAGTATTATTAAAATTGGATAAATAAGTTATGAATCACGATCATGAATATACTCCCGGTAATGGTTTTACCAAGTGGTTAGACAAAAGATTACCTCTAATTCGTTTTGCAGACGAAAACATGTTGAGTTTCCCTACACCAAAAAATTTAAATTATTTTTGGACGTTTGGGTTTATTTTAACTTTATGTTTAGTCACGCAAATTATTACAGGTATTGTTTTAGCAATGCATTACACACCTCATGTTTTATTGGCATTTGACAGTATTGAGCACATTATGCGTGATGTAAATTACGGGTGGTTAATTCGCTACACTCACGCGAATGGCGCCTCCATGTTTTTTCTCGCTGTTTTTATTCATATGTTCAGGGGTTTATACTATGGTTCATATAAAGAGCCTCGCGAAGTTTTATGGATTTTAGGTGTTATTATTTTTCTCCTTATGATTATTACGGCTTTTATGGGTTATGTCATTGTTTGGGGACAAATGAGTTTTTGGGGTGCAACTGTTATTACTAATTTAGTCGCTACTATTCCTGTTGTTGGTGAATCTATCTTAACCCTTTTGTTAGGTGGATTTAGCGTTGATAACCCAACTTTAAATCGTTTCTTTAGCCTTCATTACCTCTTACCGTTTGTGATCTTTGGAGTTGTAATACTTCATATATGGTCTTTACATGTTACAGGTAATAATAACCCTACTGGAATTTCAGTTAAAGATAGTAATGATACTATTTCTTTCCACCCTTATTATACTGTTAAAGACTTATTTGCTTATGTAGTCTTTCTCTTAATGTTTAGTTATTTTATTTTTTATAATCCGAACATATTAGGCCATCCAGATAATTATATAGAGGCCGATCCTATGGTTACTCCAGCTCATATTGTACCTGAATGGTACCTATTACCTTTTTATGCGATCTTAAGAGCTGTTCCCGATAAATTAATGGGCGTTCTCTTAATGTTTGGATCAATAGCTGTTTTATTCTTTGTACCTTGGCTTGATACTATGAAGGTTAGATCAGCTAGATACCGTCCAACTTATAAAATATTTTATTTTATATTTTTAGTTTGTTGTTTGCTCTTAGGTTACCTAGGAGGACAAGCTCCTGAAGGTGTTTATTTATTTTTATCTAGAGTTTGTACAATCTATTATTTTGCATTCTTTTTAGCGATTATGCCGATTCTTAGCAAATATGAAAAGCCATCGGCAATGCCAATTGGCATATCAAATCCTGCAATAAATAATAATTTAGAGGTTGATGACAATTTAGCCTCTTCTGGGAATAATTAGGAAGTATTATTATGAAATTATCAAAAATAATAATTATTTTATTTAGTTTTGTTTTTATTAGTAACACCGATTCTCTATTAGCTGCAGGTGGTGAGGCGTATAAAAATTTAAAACCAGGTTTTTCTTTTGAGGGACCTTTTGGTAAATTTGATCGTCAAAGTCTTAAAAGGGGTTATCAGGTTTACTCCGAAGTTTGTGCCTCTTGTCATGGAATGAAACAATTATCATTTAGAAACTTATCTCAACCTGGTGGTCCAGAGTTTTCTATAGAAAGAGTAAAAGAAATAGCAGCAGAATATTTTATTATGGATGGAGCTGATGAATACGGGGACCCTATAGAAAGAACTAGAATTCCTAGTGATCGATTTCAACCACCTTTTGATAATAAGGATGCAGCTAAGGCAGCAAACAATGGAGCTTATCCTCCAGACCTTTCTTTGATTACTAAGGCTCGCTCTGACGGAACTAATTATATATATTCACTTTTAGTAGGATACGAAGAGGTTATACCAGAGAGTTTAAGTATTGATGATGCATTGAGTTATAACCCATGGTTTCCTGGCAATGCTATAGCAATGGCTCAACCTCTATATGATGAGATGGTTGAGTATACAGATGGTACAGAAGCAACTATCTCCCAAATGTCTTATGATGTGGCTAATTTTCTTACCTGGGCTGCTGAACCTACTATGGAAGAAAGAAAGAGTTTAGGTTTAATAGTAATGGGATTTTTGTCTATTTTTCTTATTCTAATGTTTTTTAGTGTTCGAAGGTTATTTGAAGACGTACATTAATTAGTTATTAAATCTAAAGTTCATTATATCACCATCCTGAACTTCATATTCTTTGCCTTCTAACCTTATTTTTCCAGCATCCTTGGCTTTTTGATAATCATTAAATTCTATTAATTCACTATAATTAATAGTTTCAGCTCTAATAAAACCTTTTTCAAAATCGGTATGAATTTTTCCAGCAGACTCAGGGGCGAGGGTAAATCTCTTAATTGTCCAGGCTCTAGTCTCTTTTGGCCCTGACGTGAAATATGTAACAAGATCTAAAGCACTATAGCCTTCTTTTATTAATATATTTAAGCCTGGCTCTTTAAGTCCTAAGGAGTCGATATACTCATTTCTTTCATCATCATCAAGCTGTGCTATCTGACTTTCTATATTTGCTGAAATTTTTATAGATTTCATATTTTTTGATAAAGCATACTCTTCAACTATTTTAGAGTATTTATTCCCCGATTCTGCACTTTCTTCATCAACATTGCATACATAAATCATTCTTTTACCTGTAAGAAGACCAAACTCAAAAAAATATTTTTTATTTTTTTCATCTAGTGAGGATCGATCAAATAGTAATCCTTGATTTAATTGATTTAAAATATCGTTAATCAATATTATTTTTTCTTTTGCCTCTTTATCGTTACCTTTAGCTTTTTTTTCTAGAGAATTATGTCTTTTCTCTAGGTTATCTATATCTGAAAGAAGTAATTCAGTTTCTATAATTTCTATATCTTCAATAGGATTTATTTGACCATTTACATGTGTGATATTTTCATCTTCAAAACATCTCACCACATGCGCTACTGCATCCACCTCTCTGATGTTCGAAAGAAATTGATTTCCTAGACCTTCACCTTGGGATGCACCTTTCACTAATCCGGCAATATCAACAAAAGTTAATCTTGCTGGAAGTATTTGAAGTGATTTATTAATATCTGAAAGTATATTTAATCTCTCATCTGGAACGTCTACTTCACCAATATTTGGTTCAATTGTACAAAAAGGATAATTTGCTGATTGAGCAAGAGAAGTTCTAGTTAGGGCATTAAAAAGTGTTGATTTCCCTACATTTGGTAAACCAATTATTCCACACTGAAAGCCCATTTTTAAGTTATTTCTTTGATTGAGTTATATTTTTTTGAAATTTTTTTTCATCGCCATCTATAAGTATAGAAATATTTTTTGCGATTAATGAGAGAATTTTATCAAGAGCTTCGTTGTCTTCTTTAGATAAATCACCTAAAACATGCTTAGTTACTTTATCTTTATCCCCTGGATGACTTATTCCAATTCTTATACGATAATAATCTTTACCAATATTCTCATCAATTGATTTTAATCCGTTATGACCAGCGTCACTTCCGCCTTTTTTCACCCTAACCTCTCCAAAAGGAAGATCTAATTCATCATGAAAAACTATGATTCTCTCGGGTGATATTTTATAAAAGTTAGAAGCTTCTCTAACAGCTCTACCTGATTCATTCATAAAAGTCTGGGGCTTAAAGGAAATTAACTTTCTATCCTCTATTGATCCCATTGAAGTTCTTCCAAGAAACTTAGTTCTGCTTCTTCCGAATTTATGAAAGCTAGAGAGACAGTCTAGAGCCATAAACCCAACGTTATGTCTATTGTTTTTATGTTTTTCGCCTGGATTGCCTAATCCTACAAAAAGTATTGTGTCATTTGATAAAGCCAATGTAACTAACTATTCCTTATCTTCTGCTTCAGCTTCTGAACTTGTTTCTGAATCTGATTCTGACTCTACTTCCGACTCTTCTGACTCTTCAATTCCTTCTGGTCTTTCTGCATCGGCTGCATCAAGAGCTTCCATTTCAGCCTCACTCATTGGTGCTGCTATACTTGCTACAGTTATATCTCTATCCGTAATAGCCGATACAATTCCTTCGGGAAGTTTGATATCCGATAAATGTATAGTTTCTCCAATCTCAAGGCCTGTTAAATCAACTTCGACACCCTCAGGTATATTATTTGCTGGGCAGTCAAGTTCAACGGTGTAACGACTAACATTTAAAGTTCCACCAGCCTTTATTCCGGGTGATTCCTCTTCATTGACAAACGCAACAGAAACATCAACTGATATTCTAGAATTAGCTCCAAGACGAAGTAAGTCAATATGGATAATATTTCCTTTAACAGGATGTAATTGAATATCTTTAGAAATGGCTTTAAATTTTTCACCATTCGTTATTTCAACATCGATAAGCTGAGAAAGCATTTTTCCTGAATTATAAAGTTTTAATGCTTCTATAGCATTCAGGCTAGCAGCCATAGGGTCTTTATTATCTCCATAAATTATACAAGGAATATTTCCAGTTTTTCTAACTGCACGTGCAAATGATTTTCCTGTATCTTTTCTTTCTTCTGCTTTTAATAAGGTGGTTTCTGCCATCCTTTTTCTCCAAAATTATAATTAAAAATTTTTCCTGTGGCGGGTTATAACCCTGCTTTAAGATCAAATCAAGTTAATCAAACAAACTTGATACAGATTTTTCATCAGAAATTCTTTTTATCGCTTCACCTAATAGAGACGAAATAGAAATAACCTCGATTTTATTAGACTTTAATACCAAGTCTGACTCTTCGATACTATCAGTTAATACTAGTTTTGTTAGAGATGAATTGTTTACTCTTTCAACAGCCTCACCAGATAAAACTCCATGCGTTACATATGCGTATACCTCGGTAGCACCTTTTTCTAAAAGTGCATTTGATGCATTACAAAGTGTTCCAGCTGAATCAACAATATCATCTATTATAAAACAAGCCCTGCCTTCTACATCGCCAATGATATTCATGACCTCAGACTCCCCAGCTTTTTCTCGCCTTTTATCTACGATAGCTAAATCTGCACCAATTCTACTTGCTATTATTCTTGCTCTCACAACACCACCAACATCTGGTGAAACAATAATTGGTGTTTTATTTTTTATTTTATCTTTGATGTTTAATGTAAGCACAGGTGCTGCAAATAGGTTATCGGTAGGAATATCAAAAAAGCCTTGTATTTGCCCAGCGTGAAGGTCCATAGTTAACACTCTATTTGCTCCTGCTTTATCAATCATATTTGCAACTAGTTTTGATGTTATTGGAGTTCTAGGGCCTGGTTTTCTATCTTGTCGTGCATATCCATAGTAAGGTATAACAGCTGTAATTCTTTTGGCGGAAGCTCTTTTTAAGGTATCAATTATTATTAAAAGTTCCATTAAATTATCATTTGCAGGAAATGAGGTAGATTGGATTACAAATACATCTTCTCCACGAACATTCTCATGCATTTCAACAAAGATTTCTTTATCAGCAAATCTTTTCACTTCGCATTTTGATAGATCAACACCAACATAATCAGAAATACTTTTGGCTAGCTTTAAATTTGAATTTCCTGTAACTAATTTCATCCCGCCTCACTAATTTTTGATAATATAATTATGTTAAGTGCCTCTTGTACCACAGGTAAATCCCTCAGGCGAGGGGAATTTATTAGAAGTAATTGCTAGGACTTTAAATAGATCTCCCATTTCATCAGTATTTATCAAACGGTCTAATCCATTACGCAATTCTTGCTTAGTTTTATCATCGCTTATAGATTCAAGTGCATTAAGTCTTTCAATAGCACCCATTTTTTTTAAGAATGTACCCTGGGTATCAGGACCCCATACGCTAACTAAATTGTTTTTAGCTTGGTGATATAAATCATTAAAATCTACATGTGCAGTTAAATCTGCATTACCAGGATCATCTAAAGGGTTTACAAACTTACTATCTTTAACTGCTTGGAATGTATCTCCATGGTTAAATGTATAGCCATAGTCAAAGAAAATAGCTCCACCATTGTTTTCTTTTATAAACCTTGATAATTTTTCTATAAATTTTCTACTTTCGAAATTTATTTCTAAAATATCATTCACTTTTATTTGATTTAATGTCTTTTTATCTAAGGTCCTTGATAATTTGGTTCTATGATGTGAAAAGATTAGTTTTTTGTTTTTATAATTTACACAAACTTCTTTAAAATATTTATCAGAGAGAACAAACTGGTTTATTGGAAATGTATCTAGAAATTCATTCCCAATGAAGATAGAAGGCTTATTTGGAATATTCTCTATTTTTTCAAAATGAATTGCATCTTTAACTGCTTTTTTTTGTAATTTAATTAATTCAACGTTAATATCTATAAATATATAACTGCTTATTTTATTACCAAGAACTCTCTTAATATCACTTAATAAGGTTCCTCTTCCTCCTCCGAGATCGACTATCTGAGTTTCTTTGGGTTTTCCTAATTTTATCCATAAGTCTAAAATCCAAACACCAATTATTTCTCCAAATATCTGAGAGATATCAGGTGATGTAATAAAATCACCCTTTGATCCTAAAGGCATTTTTTTTCTATAATAGCCATTTTTTTTATCAGTAAGAGCCAGCTTCATAAAGTCGGAGATTGAAATTGGCCCTTGTTCTGTAATTATTTTTTCTATTTTCTTTTTAAGAGCAGTCATTTTTTATATGAAGTAGCAATTAAAAATAAACCTAAAAGCAAAAAAGGAATAGATAAAATAATTCCCATTGTTAAATAGGGAAATATATATCCAATATGTTTATCAGGTTCACGAAAGAACTCTATAAGAATTCTAGAGAAGGAATATATAAATAAAAATGATCCACTTACTAAACCTTTCTTTTGAAGACCCTTGTTTGATATAAGAATTGCTAAAATTATAAATAAAAGTATGCCCTCAAGCCCTGCCTCATATAATTGACTAGGGTGTCTGGGATTTTGATCGGCCTTAGGAAATATTATACCCCAAGGAGCGCTTGTAACCTTACCCCAGAGTTCACCATTTATAAAATTTGCTATTCTTCCAAAAAATAAACCTATTGGAACTACAGCGCAAATTACATCTCCTAGTTCTAAGAAGGGCTTATTTTTTTTCCAGGAATAAGCTGCAATTGCAATTATAACTCCAGAGGCACCTCCATGAAAAGACATGCCACCTTCCCATAATGTAAAAATTGAAATTGGGTTACTTAAGTAAAAGTTAAAATTATAGAATAAAATATACCCAAACCTAGCTCCAAGTATTATTCCAAAAACTATCCAAAGAAAAATTTCATCAATATCTTCTTTTGTTATATTTAAATCACAAGAATTTTTTTGATAGCTTACTATTTTTTTTGCATAAAAGAGCCCTAATATCATACCCATCATATAGGCAATGCCATACCAATATATATTTATTGGACCTATTGAAATTGCTATTGGATCAATATTTAAAATAAGGTTTTTCATCTATAAGAATTTATACATACATTTATATTTAATTTAAAATTTTTTGTTATTTTATCTATTATGTTTTTTCAATTTGTAGTATGTTGATCTATATCAGACACTAGATGTGGTAATTTATGACTTTAGCAAAAAATATAGAATTATTAGAAGATCCTCTTGATACAGTTGAGATGGTTGCAAGCATAAGAGATTGGACATATGAGAGATCTGATAATGAAGTTTCAATTATTGCAAAAGGTCAGTGGTCTGATTATCAGATATCAGTGACTTGGGTTGATGATTTTGAAGGTATTAATATTGTTTGTGGTTTTGATTTAAAATTTCAAGAAAGGCATAAGAATAATATTCTTCACTTAGTTTCCTCTATAAACAATCAAATGTGGCTAGGTCATTTTGATATTTGGATTGATGAAGGTATTGTTCTTTATAGAAACACATCTCTTTTTAATAGAAATAAAATTTCACAGAATCAATTCGATGAAGTTATGGTACAAGCAGTTACATCTTGTGATCAATTTTTTCCAGCCTTTCAATATGTTTTATGGGCAAATAAGAGCCCATCTGAAGCTCTTGAGGCAGTTTTATTTAATACACAAGGTGAAGCGTAATAAATAAAAACCAATGAAAGCTCTTCAAAAATTATTAATTTTAGGCTCCGGAAAGATGGGGGGTAGTCTATTAAAGGGTTTAACATCAAATAATGAATTGAATTTTGATATATCCGTTGTTGAACCGAACTTAATTAAAGATAATTATAATTTAATATCAGCTAATAAAATAAAACATTATCAATCCATTAACGATTTAAAAGAAACGGATTTTGATACTGTGCTATTTGCGGTTAAGCCACAGGTTATTAGTGAGGTTTGTTTAGGAGTTTTAGAAAATTTAGATCAAAAAAAAATCTTTTCAATAATTTCGATTTTAGCTGGCACCAAGGTTGAGACTTTTGAAAGTTATTTCGGTCTTTCGCCAATAATAAGGGCAATGCCTAATCTGGCTGTTTCTGAGGGTAGTGGTGTTACTGCTCTTTATGGAAATAATAATGTAAATAAAGCCTTTAAAGAAACAACAGATAAAATTTTTTCAGGTGTAGGAGAGGTTATTTGGGTTGATAATGAAGATATGATGGATGTAGTTACTTCTACATCAGGATCAGGACCTGCCTATTATTTTTTTCTAACAGAATGTTTATCCTTAATAGCTGAGGAGATGGGCTTAAGTAAAGAAAATGCAGATAAACTATCAAGACAAGTTGCTATTGGATCTTCTGATATCATGAAATCTTCAAATGATAGTCTTTCTAGCTTAAGAGAAAAAGTAACGTCAAAAGGTGGGACTACTGAAGCAGCCCTTAAGGTATTAATGAGTCCTGATAAGGAATTTTATAATATATTTAAAAAAGCTATACGAGAGGCCTACAAGAGGAGTAAGGATTTAAGTAATTAGAGTATCTCTAGGAGGTAAAGTTATAGTCACTTTTAGTCCGCCTAAATTACTTTTTGATAATTTAATACTCCCTCCTATACTATTTATTATCTCTTGAGATATTGATAGGCCTAAGCCTGATCCAGCAATATTTTGATTTCGTGATGAATCAAGTCTTTGAAAAGGTTTTAGAGCTTTTTCATAATCTTTTTGAGGTATGCCAGGCCCATTATCCTCAATAACAATTTTTATATCCTTTTTATTATTATCTAGAGTAATTAATACTTGATTTGCAAAAGCTTTAGCGTTGTTGATTAAATTTATAATACATCGCTTTAGGGCGATATGTTTACAATCATAAACTAAATTTTTAGATTTAGGTGATTTAAAGGTTATTGATTTCAATTCTTCTTGGCTTGTCTTTATAATATTTTCGATTAACTGATTAAGGTTAACTCTCGTATTCTCCTCACTGGAGACTGTTTGAGAGAAATCTAAATATGTTTCCAACATATATTGCATTTCATTTACATCTTTCAGTAAATCCTCACTCCCTTTTTGGCCTGCGTACATTTCTAATTGAAGTTTAATTCGAGTAAGGGGCGTTCTTAAGTCATGACTTACGCCTGCCAACATTAATGTCCTTTGTTCTAAAAACTTTTCAATTCTCTCTTGCATTTTAATATATGCGTCTGCAGCTTTTCGGACTTCTGTAGCCCCAGTGGGCTTAAAGTTTTCTATCTTTTTTCCTATACCAAAGGATTCGGCTGCTTTAGCCAATTTTTCTATTGGTTTAATTTGTTGACGCAAAAAAAGTATTGCAATTGATAAAATTAATATTGATGAAATTACCATCCAAACTAGAAAAATATGACTATTGGTTGCATAAACATTTCTTCTTGGGACTATAAATTCAACTATCCCATTTTTTGTTTCAACTTTAATAATAACCTTTTTTTCATTTGAGAGGTCATTGATTGAAAATTTTTCATTGAGTTTTTTTTGTAACTCTTGATTAAGGGTTTTTTCTACTAAATTTTTTGGAGATATTTTTTCTATATCGATATTTTGTTCAGGTAAAAGCTTGAGATCGATATCATAAAATTTTTTTGCATTAACTGAGATGATTTTCAAATCAGTATTTTCCATCATATCTATCATCATACCTATTTCAGATACAACTGAAGATGAGAGCTTTTTTGTTACAAGCTCCCAATGTCTTTCGATAAAAACAAATGTTAGAATTGCCTGTAAAATAACTATAGGAGTAATTATTATTATTAATGATCTTGTATAAAGACCATTAGGAAAAATTTTTTTTAAAGCTTTAAGTATTGGTAAATCAATTTTCATTATCAATTTGGTCTTAAGATATAACCTTTCCCTCTTACTGTTTGGAGCCATATAGGCATAGTTGGATCATCTTCAATTTTTTTTCTTAGCCTATTAATTCCAACGTCTACAGCTCTACCAGGCTCATCTAAACCAGCTAAATCCTCTCTACTAAGTGGCTGACCTGGACTTTCTGCAAGTAAAATCAATAGGTTTAATTCTTTTTCTGTTAGGTAAATTCTTTTACCAGATTTAGAAAAATCTCTAGTTTCTATATTTAAAACATAATCTCCAAAAAATATTTCTGGATTAAGAATTTTATTAACCTTTGAACGTTTTAGTATTGAATTTATTCTTAAAACAAGTTCTTTTGGACTAAATGGCTTTGTAATATAATCATCTGCGCCGGTTTCAAGGCCCTCTATTTTTGAGTCTATTTCAGACTTTGCTGTTAATAAGATAATAGGAGTTTGCGAACTTTGCCTTATTTCGGTTGTAAGCTTTAGGCCATCGTCACCAGGCATCATTACATCTAAAATAATAAGGTCATAATTTACATATTTTATCTTTTCACGAGCATTTTCAGCGCAATCTGCAGTAGTTATTAAAAAACCTTCTTTGACTAGATATTCTTTCAATAAGTCTCTAATTCTTTGATCATCATCAACTACAAGAAGATTTTTTATATTTGGTATCTTTTTTTCTTTATTATTCATAGCTTATTAATAGTATATTATTTTTATTATATAAAATAATTAAGTTTAAAATTTTGAATTAATCAATTTTATTGACTACTTTTAATCTCAATGCTACCGCTCGTTGCTATTATAATTTAGTTTTTTTAGGAGAGTATCTTTTGTCTACATCTATGGAAAATCGAGAGGGACTGATTTGGTTTGATGGAGAATTTGTTGATTGGAAAGATGCAAATATTCATATACTCAATCATGGGCTGCATTATGCAAGTTCAGTTTTTGAAGGCGAGAGATCTTATTCCGGTAAGATATTTAAAGTAAGAGAGCATACAGAAAGATTATTTGAGTCAGCTAGAGCGCTTGATCTAAAAATTCCATACTCTGTAGAGGAAATTATAGATGCTTCTTATAAAGCAATTGAGCTGAATAATTTAACGGATGCTTATTTAAGACCAATTGTTTGGCGAGGCTCTGAAATGGGTGTTTCAGCTCCAAATGCAAAAGTTCATTGTGCAATTGCTGTTTGGGAGTGGCCTAGTTACTTTACTCCAGAGGAAATTTTAAAAGGAATAAAAGTTACGCTTTCAGAATGGAAAAGGCCTTCACCTGAAACAATTCCATGTAAAGCCAAGGCTGCCGGTCTATATATGATTTGTACTCTTGCGAAACAAAAAGCTGAGTTAAAAGGATTTTCTGATGCTTTAATGCTTGATTATAGAGACCAAATTGCTGAAACAACTGGAGCAAATATCTTTTTTATAAAGGGTAGTGAGATTCATACTCCTATTCCTGACTGCTTTCTTGATGGAATTACAAGAAGAACTGTTATTGAGATTGCAAAAGGTCTTGGAATGAAGATTATCGAAAGGGTGCTTTTTCTTGATGATTTAAAAGAATTTGATCAATGCTTTATAACTGGGACTGCAGCAGAAGTAACCCCAGTTTCAGAAATAGATGATATTAAGTTTTTTGTAGGTGATGAAATAATGAAAATTTCATCAGCTTATAGCGAGCTTGTTAATAATTGGTCCGGCGATTAATCTTTTTGATTTACCCAATAAGATCTTTTTTCGGTATTCTCTTTTTTCCAAAATGGGGCGTTAGTTTTTAAAAAATCAATAATATATTCGTTAGCTTTAAAAGCTTCTTTTCTGTGAGGTGATGAAGTAATAATTAATACAATTGGATCATTTACATTTAATTTTCCATATCTGTGAATAATTATACATTGCGATAAACCCCAATTTTTGTATGCATATTGAGCAGTTTTATTTAGGACTTTTTCTGCCATTTTAGGAAAGTGTTCTATTTCTAGAGTTTTTAAATTTTCAGATTTAAGATCCCTTACAGAACCAATAAAGCTTACAGTTGCCCCATTTGCTTTAGACCCCGATATTTCTTTCATTTCATCGACTATATTAAATATTTCTGATTGTATTTTTGTTTTGATCATTATCCACCTGTCACTGGAGGAAAAATTGCTATTTCTTTTGAGTTTGTAATTATAAAGTCCATTTTTACAAACTCCTCGTCAACTGCGATGAAAAATTTTTTATCCTCGAAAGCAATTTTATAACTATCGTCAAGGTTCATAAGATAATCTATCAAATTGCCTGTCGTTATAATATTTGAGGGAAGAGAAACTGTTTCTTCACTCTTCTTTAGGACCTCTCTAATTTTTGCAAAGTACAATAATTTCATTTTTTTCTAGTGCTTAAATGACCATAAGAAGTTCTTAGGTAATTAATTCCTGTGTATAATGATATTAAGGAAGTTATCCAAATTAATAATGTACAAGTAAATTCGATGAAAATATTAATAATATCGGTATACATATAGAAGTTATTAATTACTTGGCTTCCTAGGAAAACTAATATTGTAATAAATTGTATTGCTGTTTTCCACTTTGCAAGCTTTGTAACCTTCACAACAAGCGATTTGTTTCCAAGAAATTCTCTTAATCCTGAGATAAAAATTTCTCTATAAATAATTATAAATGCTGCAATTGCATTGAAACCTTCAATAACGTTATTTGACATAAGAATAATAAAAGTTGAGATAACTAGAATTTTATCTGCTATTGGATCAAGCATTCTTCCAAGATCGCTAATTTGCCCTTTTTTTCTTGCTAGCCAACCGTCAAAATAATCTGTTATTCCAGCTAAAGAAAAAAGGATAAAGCTAATGAAATAAGCAATTTTACTATCAAAAAAAATTAATATTAAAGCAATTAATGATGCAAAGATTATCCGTAATACTGTTAATAAATTTGGCATTTTTTATATCTCACTTTTAAATTTAATTAAAATTACTAATGAAACCATTGAAAAATAGAATTAGCTGTATTTTGAGATATACCATCAACAGCCATTAATTCATCAACCTTAGCTTGACCAACTGAGCGTGCTGAACCAAAAAAATTTAGCAAAGCTTTTTTTCTTTTTAATCCTATTCCAGGTATTTCATCAAGAGGATTTTTTTTAATTGTCTTATTTCTTTTTGCTCTGTGTGTTCCTATAGCAAATCGATGCGCTTCATCTCTTAATCTTTGTAAATAATATAATGTAGGGTCATTTGGCTTTAGCAAGTAAGGGTCTTTTCTAGAAGTATATAACTTTTCTTTTCCCGCATTTCTTTTTTCACCTTTTGCAATTGAAATAATAGTAACATCATTGATACCAAGTTCTTTTAAAGCCTTTTCTGTTGAGCTAAACTGTCCTTTTCCTCCATCTATAAGGATAATATTTGGGTATTTAGATTCATCAGAGTCTTTATTTTTCAATAATCTTCCAAATCTTCTCTTTATTACTTCATTCATCATACCAAAATCATCATCAGTATTTGACTCTTTTATGTTAAATTTTCTGTACTCACTTTTTATTAAGCCTTCTTCGTTTGCTACAATCATTGCTCCAACAGCGAATGAACCTTGTATATGGCTATTATCATAGACCTCTATTCGTTTAGGAATTTTTTCTAACTTAAGAGTTTCTTTTAAGTTCAATAGATTTCTCTCATTACTCAAAAGGTTTATTTGATGTCGTCTAAGGGCATGTTCAGCATTATCTAATGCATGTAAAATAATTTTCCTTCTTTCACCTTTTGATGGTTTTGATATTGTGATTTTACTCTTTTCTTTTTTTGAGAAGGCTTTTGATAATAGAGAGTTAGACTTGATTTCATGACTCACTAAAATCAATTTTGGTATTGGCTTGTTTTGATAAAATTGGGGTATAAAAGTATCCAAAATTTCATTTTCTGAAAAATCTTCAGTATTTCCAGGAAAATAAGATTTATTTCCTAGATTTCTCCAGGACCTGAAAAAAAATACTTGAACACAAGCTTTATTATTAATTTTATTAACTGCAAAAACATCTGAATCTTCAAGAAATTGAGGGTTTATTTCATCAGATTGATTTATATCTGCTAGAGCACTTATTCTATCCCTGAATTGCGCTGCAATTTCGTATTCTTTATTTCTAGATGCGTTTTGCATTTTTTCTGAAAGTTTATTTTGTATTTTATTTGATTTACCAACAAAAAACTTTTTTGCATCATCAACCAGTAGTCTGTAATCTTTTTCAGAAATTTCATTAGTACAAGGTCCAGAACATTTTTTTATTTGAAATAGTAGACAGGGGCGCTGACGATTTTGATAATAACTATCGGTGCATGTTCTTAAAAGAAATGCTTTTTGAACTATATTAATTGTTTTTTTTACTGAACCCTCCATTGCAAAGGGTCCAAAATACTCTCCAGGTTTATTTCTGGAACCTCTATATTTTGATAACCTTGATGGAAGTTTGCCTTTGCTCAAATGAATATATGGAAAAGTTTTATCGTCTCTAAGCATAATATTGTATCTTGGTTTATGACTTTTGATTAAATTTAATTCAAGAAGCAGGGCATCTGTTTCATTTTCTGTAATTGTTATTTCAACATCTTTTATAAGACTAACCATTTTAGTTATTCGATTATTATTACCTGTCGGTCTTACATAACTTTGTAATCTTTTTTGAATATTTTTTGCTTTTCCAACATATAAGACATTTTTTTTCTCATCAATCATTCTATATACACCAGGTTTTTCTGGCATATTTTTTACTTTTTTGCTTAAGATTTCTTTGCCTGGTATTTTTTTTATGTCTAAAGATTTATTTATCATTTTATTAACTGTATTTTATACTACCATATAATGCCAATAAACAGCCTGTGGATAACTTTGTTGAAAACTAGCTAAGTTTTATTTTTATTAAATAAGTGCCATTTATTTTGAATTTTTATTATATTATTATTGTAACGTATTGATAATTAATAATAAAGTAATGTTTTTAAGGTTTTTTTTTATAATTTTTTACTTTAATGTAATTTTCATTTTTGACGAAATATGCTTGTGCACAAGTTAATAAATTTATAATTATAAATAATTAACTTATTGTTTAATAATGATACTTACTGGTATATAATTATTATATATTAGTTAATCTTTAAAATTCCTATCTTCAGGTTTAATCCAATCCAAATGCTCTCCCCCATCTAATGTAATCATTTGTCCAGTAAAGGATGATGCATTAAGAATAAACTCTATTGCCTGAGATATATCCTCAGGTGATGAGCCATTACCAAGAGGAACAGATTGGCTTTGATTTTTAAAATCATTATCTGTTTGTCTTGCACCTTTAAGTGTTGGGCCTGGACCAATGGCGCAAACTCTTATTTTTGGACTTAGTGCTTGCGCTAATACCTTTGTTAACCAGAATAAAGAATTTTTTGATGAAGAGTATGAAATAAAGTCTGGCCTAGGCGAAAAAACCCTCTGGTCTATTATATTAATGATTACGCCAGGTTCCTTTTTTGGTAAAAGTTTTGCAAATGATTGAGATAATAATAATGGTGCCTTAGTGTTAACATTATTATGAATGTCCCAAGTATCAATGGTTAAACTATGAACTGAATCATTTTCAAAAATCGATGCATTGTTTACTAAAAGAGTTAGCTTTCCAAATTTCTTTTCAGATTTTGATATTAATTCCTCTGTGGCTTTCGAGCTATTTAAATTAGCTTTAATAATTGACGCAGCTCCACCCTTTTTTTGTATTTCCTTTTGAAGACTTAGGGCGTCATTTTTATTTGAATTATAATGAATAATTACCTTCCAGCCAAGAAAAGACAGCTTTTTAACTATACTCTTTCCGATTCTTTTTGATCCCCCTGTAACTATCGCCACACCCGGAGTCATTGATTTTAAATGTATAGCGTTCATACTCAAATTTCCAAAAATTTCATTTTAAATTCTTCATCATTGGGTTTTCCAATAAAAGCAATGATGTTTCATTAAGTCTATTTATTTCGTCTCTTATTTTAGCAGCTTCTTCAAAGTCCAAGTTTTCAGCACAAGTAAGCATTTTTTTCTCAAGAACTTTCAAGTGTTTTTCTAAATTATTACCAACCATTAGGTCGTTATCTAAATAATCTGGAGCATCAATTTGAACATGATCTTTCTCATAAATACTGCTTAATATATCTTTAATATTCTTTTTAATACTTTCTGGCGTTATATTATGTTTTTTATTGTATTCTTTTTGTTTTTCTCTTCTTCGCCTTGTCTCGTTGATGGCCCTTTCCATAGACCCTGTTATTTTATCGGCATATAATATAACCCTTCCATCAATATTTCTTGCAGCTCTCCCCATTGTTTGAATTAATGATGTTTCTGATCTCAGAAATCCCTCTTTGTCAGCATCAAGTATTGCTACAAGTGTACACTCGGGAATATCTAACCCTTCTCTTAGCAAATTGATACCAACTAAAACATCAAAAACACCCGATCTTAAATCTCTTAATATTTCAATTCTTTCAAGAGTATCTATATCTGAGTGAAGATAACGAACTTTAATATTTTGTTCACTCATATACTCGGTTAAATCTTCAGCCATTTTTTTCGTTAAAACGGTTACTAGAACTCTCTGCCCCTTTTTGACCACAGATTTACACTCATAAATTAAATCATCGACCTGATTAATAGCTGGTTTTATTGTGCATTCTGGATCAATTAATCCAGTTGGTCTTATTACTTGTTCAGAAAATATTCCTCCAGTTTCTTGAAGCTCCCAAGGACCGGGTGTTGCTGATACAAAAATACTTTTTGGTCTCATTAATTCCCATTCTTCAAATTTTAATGGCCTATTGTCTTTGCAGGAAGGTAGACGAAATCCATGTTCTGAAAGTGTTGTTTTCCTGCTAAAGTCACCTTTGTACATTCCTCCGAGCTGAGGAATTGTTACATGACTTTCATCTGCAAAAATTATTGAATCACTCGGCAAGTATTCAAATAATGTTGGGGGTGGTTCCCCTGGCTTCCTTCCAGTAAGATAGCGTGAATAATTCTCAATACCTGCACAACTTCCAGTTGCATCCATCATTTCTAAGTCAAAAATAGTCCTTTGCTCTAACCTTTGCATTTCCAATAATTTATTTTCTTTCTCAAGTTGCTTTAAAGTGAGGAGTAATTCCTTTTTAATACCTTGGGCAGCCTGCTGAAGTGTTGGTCTTGGTGTGACATAGTGAGAGTTAGCATAAATTTTAATTTTATCTAAAGACCTAATTTTTTCTCCTGTCAAAGGATCAAACTCATTTATATGCTCAACATCTTCGCCCCACAACGATATTTTCCAAGCTCTTCCCTCTAAATGTGCAGGCCAAATTTCGATTGTATCACCTCTAACTCTAAAGGTTCCTCTAATAAAGTTTGTATCATTTCTTTTGTATTGAAGGGTTACCAGATCATTTAAGAGATTTTGTCTTTCAATCTTGCTTCCTTTTTCAATAATAGAGGTCATTGATGAGTAGGTTTCAACAGAACCTATACCATATATACAAGAAACTGATGATACTATTATGACATCATCTCTCTCCATTAAAGACCTTGTGGCTGAATGTCTTAATCGATCAATATGTTCATTTATACTGGCATCTTTTTCAATATATGTATCTGTTCTTGGAACATAAGCCTCAGGTTGATAATAATCATAGTAGGATACGAAATATTCTACTGCATTTTCTGGAAAGAAATCTTTAAATTCTGAATAAAGTTGGGCTGCTAAAGTTTTATTAGGCGCAAGAATCAATGCTGATTTTTGAGTTTTTTCAATAATTTGAGCCATTGTGAATGTTTTCCCAGAACCAGTAACTCCAAGCAATATTTGAGATCTTTCACCTTTATTTACACCTTCAACTAACTCTCTTATTGCTTGAGGCTGATCACCTGCAGGACTAAAATCTGATACTAGTTTAAATGGTATATTTGGTTCGGTTTTATTGTTAGTTTTTGGATATTCTAAAAGTGGTCCTAGTTCATCACTCTGGAAAGATTTGATGTTTTTCATATAAGCTCATCACAAAATTTGATAATACGATCACAAGCAATTTCTAATTTTTCCATAGAGGTTGCATATGAAATTCTAAAATATGGCGATAGACCAAAAGCTTCACCATGAACAACACTAACCAACTTTGTTTCTAATAAATTCATAGCAAAATCTTTATCGTTATTTATAATTTTACCATAAGGAGTTTTCTTTCCAATAACCCCTTCACAAGAAGGGTATATATAAAAAGCTCCTTTTGGCTTTAGACACTTAAGCCCATTTGCTGAATTTAGCATTTCAAATACTTTATTTCTTCTCTCCTCAAAAGATTCTAACCATTTTTCTAAAAAACTTTGGTCACCATTTAGAGCTTCTACTGCGGCCCATTGGCTTATCGATGATGGGTTTGACGTAGATTGACCCTGAAGTTTTCTCATTGCATCAATTATAACTTTTGGTCCTCCACAGTATCCAATTCTCCAACCTGTCATGGAGTATGCTTTTGAAACGCCATTCATTGTTATAGTTCTAGAATTTATTTCATCATCAATTTGTCCAATTGTTGTAAATTTATTTGAATTTGATTTGTTGTAGAGGAGGTGTTCATAAATATCATCTGACAGGATATAGATATTTGGATGTTGTTTAAGAACATCAATAAGAGATTTTAATTCATCTTTTGAATAAACTTCTCCAGTTGGATTAGATGGTGAGTTTAAAATAATCCATTTAGTATGCTTTGTTATGCTTTGTTTAAGTTTATTGCCTGTAATTTTAAAATTATCTTCTATATTTGTCTCTATTATAACTGGAGTTCCTCCGGCTAATTTAACGATATCTGGATAACTTACCCAATATGGCGCAGGAATTATAACTTCATCACCAGGGTTAAGAGTTGTTATCATGGCGTTATAGATAATAGGCTTTCCGCCAGGTGCTACAGAGATATTTTCTTTTGAAAAACTTAAGTCATTTTCCCTTTTAAATTTTTTTATTATTGCCTCTTTAAGCTCATCCATTCCATCAACTGCTGTATATTTAGTTTCTCCTCTATGAATGGCATCAATAGCAGCAGCTTTAATGTGCTTAGGTGTATTAAAATCTGGTTCACCAGCGGATAAACTAATTACATCTTTTCCTTCATTTTTTAATTCTCTAGCAAGTTGTGTCATAGCAACAGTTGCAGAAGGAGCAATTTTTTCTATATTTTTCGATAACTTTATTGACATATTTTCACCAAACAATTGAAGCAAGATAAACTATGACGATTTAACAAAACAAGCAATATGCTATTCAATCTTTATGATAATTCATGTGCATATTAATGTTTTTATGTATAAATCTAATTGGTGGATAAAATGAATGATAATGAAAAATATTATACTTTAAAAACTATTAGAAGAATTTGGAAAAGCTACGCAACCGGCTCAACCAAATTATTATTAATAGCTCTTTCTTGCAATGCAATAGTTGCATTAACAACACCAGCTCTTCCAGAGTTAATTCGTCGCGTAATTGACGATATTTTCGTTAATGCTGATAGGAGTATGCTTACAATTCTTCCACTTGTTGCAATTTCAATAATGTTAATAAGGGCTGCCGGAACATATGGAGCCAATGTGGCTATAAATTATATTGGCCAAAGGATTGTAGGTTCTCTTCAGAAGGATTTATATAAATCCATTTTAAATTCTGATTTGGCTTATATTAACTCAATTCATTCAGCTAGATTCATATCTAGCTTTACTGCGGATTCTTCTAAACTAAGGGAGACGATGTCATCAGTAGTTGTTAATCTATCAAGAAATATATTAATGGTGGCTGGGCTTGTTGGCTATCTTTTTTATGTCGATGCAATACTTGCTACTATTTTTTTCATCGTTATTCCTCCAGCTGCAATTGGCTTAAAGTTTTTAGGTAAAAGATTAAGAAAGGCTATACGCATGAGTCTTGAAGAAATAGGGACTTTATCTGCTTTAGTTTCAGAAACTTTAAAAGGAATTAGAATTATCAAAGCTTACGGTAAAGAAAAAATACATTTAAGAAAGGCTTCAGAGGTTATAGATCAAGTAGTAAACTTTTCAATGAAAGGTGTAAGAGCTCGATCAGCATCTGCACCAATAATGGAAATTGTAACCGGCGTTGCGATTGCGTGCATCATATACTACGCCGGTAATAAATCTTTAGACGGATTAATGACCGTAGGAAGTTTTATGGCCTTTACTACAGCTGCTGGTTTACTTTACGATCCCCTAAAAGCCGTGGCAAATTTACAAGCGATGCTTCAAGAGGGAATTGCTGCCTCACAGAGATTATTTCCAATTTTAGATAATAAGCCTAAAATTCAAGAAAAAGAAAATTTAAAAAAACTAGAAACAGTCTCTGGATCAATAAATTTTGAAAATATATCTTTTTCATATTCGGAAAATGGCAAACATGTTCTTAAAAATATTTCTATAAAAATCAAATCAGGACAAACAGTTGCATTAGTTGGTCCATCTGGAGCTGGGAAATCTAGTTTACTAAACCTTGTTCCAAGATTCTACGATGTATCATCGGGAAAAGTGAAGATAGATAACATAGATATTAAAAATTTATCATTAGCGGATGTTAGAAGTGCATCAGCACTTGTTTCTCAAGATACTTTAATATTTGATCTATCAATTAAAGAAAATATCATTTTTGGAAATGAGAATGTTACGGATAAAATTTTTCAAAAAGTTTGTAAAGATTCTCTAGTTGACGAATTTGTCAAGGATCTACCTGATGGTTATGAAACTATAGCAGGGGAGTCTGGTGTTAGGATATCAGGTGGACAAAAACAACGAATTGCGATTGCTAGAGCTATGATCAAGAATGCCCCAATATTGTTGTTGGATGAGGCAACATCATCCCTTGATAGTGAATCAGAAAAGAAAGTTCAGATTGCCCTTGATAAATTAATTAAAAATAAAACTGCATTGGTTATAGCCCACCGCCTTTCAACGGTAAGAAATGTTGATATTATCTACGTTATTGATAAAGGTATAGTAGTGGAAGAAGGTGATCATGATTCATTAATTAAGAAAGATGGCTTATACTCGTTTTTGTTTAAAACTCAATTTCCGGAGAGCGCTGTTGAAAAAAATTAATTTTATTCAGCCGATGTCTTTTATTTTTTTTGTTTTTTTAAAGTTTGTTCATATTACAAATAAATGGAAACATCTTAACCAAAATATTCCTGAAGAGTTTTGGGATAAAGAAGAACCATTTATTTGGGTACATTGGCATGGTCAAAGTTTAATGCTTCCAAAATCATGGAACTATAAGAGGCAAGATTTATTTGCTTTAGTGTCAAGGCACGGCGATGGAAATTTCATAGCTTCAGTTCTTTCAAATTTTGGAATTAAATTAATTAGAGGTGCGGGTAATCCAAAAAAACTAGGGGTTAAAGAAAAAGGCGGTGCTATGGCCTTGCGAGGAATGCTTAGAGTCTTGAAATCTGGTCATTCAGTCTCTTTAACTGCAGATCAGCCACCTGGTCCAGGAAAAATATCAGGACTTGGGGTTATAGCTTTAGCAAAAATGTCTGGAGTTCCAATTATTCCTGTGGCAGCTTCTACATCCAGGAGGTTCGAATTTAATAATTGGGATAACTTTACTATTAACTTACCTTTTGGAAGGGGCTTGGTGGTTTGGGGTGAGCCAATTTTAGTTAACTGTGATGCATCTAAGGAAGAAATGGAAAAAAAAAGAAAATTCTTAGAAAAGAAATTACTTAAAGCCCATAAAGAGGCGAAAGAAGAAGTAGATAATAAATAAAATGCTTAGCTTAAAAATTTACCAGATAATTACATATATTATTAGACCGTTTTTTTTTATATTTTTTTGTATTCGAATATTAAACAATAAAGAGGAAAAGGGAAAATTTTATGAAAGAAAAGGTTTTTCAAGAAATAAAAGACCGCCTGGAAAATTAATTTGGATTCATGCTGCAAGCGTAGGTGAGACTTTATCTGCAATTCCTTTGATTGAAGGTCTTTTAAGTTTTTCATCTAATTATAATATTTTGTTAACCACTGGAACAAAAACCTCAAAAAATCTGGTTACTGAAAGAAATTTAAAAAGAGTTATTCATCAATATTTTCCATGGGATGCTAAAACTTATTGCGATAGATTTTTAAAAAACTGGAGACCAGATATAGCAATATTCCTTGAGTCTGAAATTTGGCCAAACCATTTAATTCAAATTAAAAAAAGAGGGATTCCAATTGTATTAGTAAACGCTCGAATGACTGAGAAATCAAAAGTTAGATGGCTTAAATTTAAAAAAACAATAAGCCACCTTCTTTCAATTTTCTCTTTAATTATTTCACAAGATAATACCTCTAAGAAGAGATTGGAGGAATTAGGTGCAAAAAACACCCTTATTTATGGTAATCTTAAGCATGATTCTGACATACTTCCTGTTAACTCAAGAATTTTTAGCCAATTTGAAATAAGTTGCTCTGGTAGAAATATTTTAGTTGCCTCCTCTACACATATTGGAGAAGAGGTAAGGGTTTTAAAAATTTTTAAAAATCTTTTACCTTCAATACCAAATTTGTTATTAGTTTTAGCACCTCGTCACCCTGATAGAAGAAATGATGTAATTGATGAGATTAAGAAGGCAGGTTTTTTTACTTCTGATTTTATACTAAGATCTAATTCCTTGAATTTTGATAAAAATACAAAGATTTTTATTCTCGATTCTATTGGCGAGCTTGGTTATTTTTATAAAAAAGCAAATTCTGTTATCTTGGGGGGTGCTTTTAAAAAACTCGGAGGACATAATCCAATTGAACCAGCTAGATTTGGTAATGCTATTTTTACTGGAGTCAATTTTTATAACTTTGAAGAAGAATATAACAATTTAGTTGAGTGTAATGGAGCAAAAGTACTTAAAGATGATAGAGATATTGAGATTATTAAGGATGCAGATTTAGTAAAAAAAATGGCAATAAACTCAAAAAATTATGCAGAATCTATTGGTGGCGCAGCAGATAAAATTGTTTTAAAAATTGTTGGCTTGTTAAATGAAAATCAGTGAACCAAATTTTTGGTGGGTTAGTAGACCACTTTTTATCTTAAGATTAGTTATTCCAGGATGGAACTTATTTATAAGCTTAATTATAATAATAAAGAATTTTTTTATAAAAGAGTATACTCCTTCAGTCCCTACAATTTGTGTTGGTAACTTTGTAATTGGCGGGCAAGGTAAAACACCTTTCGTAAGATATATAAGAGAAATATTGCAAAAAAGAGGAGTAAAAACATGCGTTGTATTAAAAGGATATGGCGGTAAAAGTAAGCTAACAAAAATAATAGACATAAATGATAAGTCTGAAAACTTCGGGGATGAATCAATTCTTCATTCCATAGATGGATTAACTATTGTTTCAAAGAAAAGAAAAAAATCTTTTGATGTCTTACAGAATAATCAAGCTGATGTTGTAATTCTTGATGACGGTTTACAAAATCCATCGATAAAAAAAGATATTAATATTGTTATGGTAGATATTTCAAAAGGATATGGTAATGGCTCGGTAATACCTTTTGGCCCTTTGCGGGAAACTATTCAAAAAGGGTTAAAAAAAACTGATTTATTAGTTTTTGTTAATTCAATTAACGAAAAACATGACTCCATAAAGAAGATACAAGAACTTTGGAAGGGACCGAGTCTTTTTGCAGACTATAAAACTATTTTAGATAAAACTATAAAATCTAATCTCGTAATTTATTCGGGTATATCAGATCCAAGAAAGTTTTCAGAGGGTATTAAGAATAATAATCGTAAAATTCTAAAAAATTTTATTTTACATGATCATGAGGAGATTGATGAAAAAAAAGCAAGTGCTATACTTAATGCTGCAAATAAAGAGGCTGTCGATATTGTGACTACAGAAAAAGATCATGCAAGACTTCGTAATTCTCCAAAAGGCTCGCAAAGAGAGAGGTTATTTTCATTATCAAAGCTTGCTAAAATAGAAATCTCCACTGATGAAAAAGCTCTCATCAGATTCTTAGCCAATAATCTTAGGATTAGGTTAAATTAAATGAAAAATCCTTCCATATTTATTTTTTTAATTTTTTTTTTAACCTCTGATATTTATGCTGGTAAGCTCAGTAATATAAAGGTTTTTAATTCTGATGGTGATTACGTTTCTTACGAGGTCGAAATAGTTACTTCACCTGAAGAACAAGAAAGGGGTTTGATGTTTCGAGATAAACTTAAAAAAAAAGAAGGTATGTTATTTATTTTTGATTCACCAAAAAAAGCATCATTTTGGATGAAAAATACGCTAATTTCTCTAGATTTAATTTATATAAAAAAGAATGGTTTAATTGATTCAATTTATCGAGACTTAGAGCCAATGAGTTTAAAAAAAATTAAATCAAAGTCTAAAGTTAAAGCGGTATTAGAAATTCCTGGAGGGGATAGCAAGCTCTACGGCATTAATAATAATTCATTTATAAATATAGATATGATCGAGGGTAATTAAATATATTTTACCTTAAGAATTTCATAGGATTTACCACCACCAGGAGTATTTACTTCAACGGAATCTCCTGTCGATTTTCCTATTAAAGACCTAGCCAAAGGAGATTGTATTGATATTTTACCAGACTTAAAGTCTGCCTCAACTTCTCCGACAATTTTATACTCTGACTCTACATCAGTTTCTTCATCTACAATAAGAACTGTAGCACTAAACTTAATCTCATCACCTGAAAGCAAAGATGGATCAATTACTTCAGCCCTACTTAAGGTATCTTCAAGTTCCATAATTTTAGTTTCATTATGGCTCTGCTCCTCCTTTGCTGCATGATATTCAGCATTCTCAGATAGGTCACCATGAGCACGAGCCTCTGCTATTGAATTAATTATTCTAGGTCGTTCAATAGCTTTACGATTTTTTAATTCATCTTCGACTAGAGTTTTACCTTCAGGCGTTATTGGTATTTTATTCATAAATGAAGTTTAACCTAGTATTTTTATATTTTTAAGAAAAAATTAAATTTAGTTTAGTAATTTACCGTAAGATTGAATTGTTTTTACGGACATTTCTTTATTTATAATTGATTTAATACCTAAGACAGAGGCCGTTGCTCCTGAAACTGTTGTATAATATGGAACCTCGGCTTCTAAAGCTGATCGCCTTATAGATTTTGAGTCTTTTATAGCCTGAGGTGTTTCAGTTGTGTTAAACACCAAAGAAACCTTATTATTTTTAATTTCCTCTACTATGTGAGGACTTCCTTGCATTACTTTATTAACTTTTCTTGCATTAATGCCATTTTTATTAAAAAATTCTGCGGTTCCATCGGTTGCTGTAATTGTAAACCCTAGTTTAACAAGATCTGAAACAGGTTCCAAAATTTTATCTTTATCACTATCTTTTACAGAAACAAAAACTACACCAGATTTTGGAATATTTGTTCCTCCGGCAATCTGGCTTTTTGCAAAGGCCATACCAAAGTCTTCGTCTATTCCCATCACTTCTCCAGTTGAACGCATTTCTGGTCCTAAAATTGTATCAACCCCAGAAAATCTTTTAAATGGGAAAACAGCCTCTTTTATTGCGAAGTGACTTATCTTTTTTTCTTTTAAGTTCATTTCTCTAATTTTCTTACCTAACATTATTTTGGTAGCTATTTTTGCTATTGGCTTGTCTAAAACTTTAGCAATAAATGGGACTGTTCGGCTTGCCCTTGGGTTAACCTCCAGTATGAAAATTTTATTATCTTTAATTGCAAATTGAACATTCATTAATCCAATAACGTTAAGGTCTTTAGCTAGAAATTTTACTTGCTCTCCTAATTCCTCAAGAAGTTTTTCATTTAATGAAAAAGGTGGAATTGAGCATGCTGAATCTCCAGAATGTACACCAGCCTCTTCAATATGTTCTAAGATACCTGCAATAAATACATCTGTGCCATCTGATAATGCATCTATATCAACTTCAATAGCATCTCTAAGATATGAGTCTATCAAAACAGGGTTTTCACCAGAAACTATTACTGCTTCCTTCATATATTTTTGCAACTGCTCATCCGAGTGAACAATTTCCATAGCCCTTCCACCCAATACATAAGAAGGTCTAATTACTACAGGATAACCAATCCTTTTAACAATTTCCATTGACTCAGATGCTGATTTTGCTACTCCATTTTCAGGTTGGAGAATATTAAGTTTGTTTACTAATTTTTTAAACCTGTCTCTATCCTCAGCTAAGTCTATTGCATCCTGAGGTGTGCCTAGAATTTGGATACTGATATTATTCTCCTCTAATTCCCTTGCAAGCTTGAGCGGTGTTTGCCCTCCAAACTGGACGATTATTCCTAAAAGGTCTCCTTCAGAAGATTCTGTTTTAATGATCTCTAGAACATCCTCAAAGTTTAATGGTTCAAAATATAAACGATCTGATGTGTCGTAGTCAGTTGAGACTGTTTCAGGATTACAGTTTACCATTATACTCTCAATTCCCATCTCCTCTAAAGCATAAGATGCATGACAACAACAATAATCAAATTCAATTCCTTGACCTATTCTATTTGGACCACCACCAAGAATGATAACTTTATTTCTTGACGATGGAAGTGCTTCGCTTGACAGAGATTCTGAAAAAATTGTGTCGCTATATGTAGAATACATATAAGCAGTTTTTGACTCAAATTCTGCTGCACAAGTATCAACTCTTTTAAAAGCAGGAAGTATATTTAAATTTTCTCTTAAGGCTCTTATTTCCAACTCTTTTTTGTTTGTAAGTTTTGATATTCGTTTATCTGAAAATCCTTGAGTTTTTAAAAATAAAATATTTTCTCTATCGTTAGGTATGCCTTTTTCTATAAGCTCTTTTTCGATAGAAATAATTTCATTTATTTGATCTAAGAACCATGGGTCATAATAGGTAAGTTCATGAATTCTTGATAAACCTATTCCAGCTCTTATTGCGTCGGCTATTATTAAAATTCTTTCCGGAGACGTTTTTTTAAGGTTTTCTTCTATTTCATTTATATCCTCAGATATTAAAAACTCATCAAAACCACATAATCCTATTTCAAGTGAACGAAGGGCTTTTTGAAAAGATTCCTTAAAATTTTTACCAATAGCCATCGCTTCTCCAACTGACTTCATAGATGATGAGAGCATTGGATTCGATCCTGGAAATTTCTCAAAAGCAAATCTTGGAATTTTTGTAACTACATAATCAATCGTTGGCTCGAATGAAGCAGGAGTAGTTTTAGTTATATCATTTTTTAATTCATCTAATGTGTAGCCAACAGCTAATAAAGCTGCAATTTTTGCAATAGGAAAACCTGTTGCCTTTGAGGCTAGAGCTGACGATCTTGAAACTCTTGGGTTCATTTCGATAACAACCATTTCACCGTTTTTTGGATTAATAGCAAATTGTACATTTGAGCCGCCAGTATCAACTCCAATTTCTCTTAGAATATTGATAGATGCAATTCTTAGATTTTGATATTCTTTATCTGTTAATGTTAAAGCTGGAGCAACAGTTATTGAATCCCCGGTGTGGACTCCCATGGGATCTACATTCTCTATAGAGCAAATTATAATACAGTTGTCAGCCTTATCTCTAACAACTTCCATTTCATATTCTTTCCAGCCAGCAACCGACTCTTCTACAAGGATTTCGTTTGTTGGAGAGCTTTCAATTCCATTTGATGCTATTTTTTCAAATTCTTCAATAGTAGACGCTATACCACCACCCGTCCCTCCTAACGTAAAAGATGGTCTTATTATCACAGGTAGTCCAATTTCATTAAGATTTGAAAGAGCATCTTCCAATGACTGAGAAACATAAGATTTTGGAGTTTTTAGACCTATTTTATGCATAGCCTTTCTAAATTTATCTCTATCTTCTGCTTTTGATATAGCTTCCTCATCTGCACCAATCAACTCTACATTGTATTCATCTAGGAAACCAGATTCAGACACTTCAAGTGAGACATTCAAGGCTGTTTGACCGCCCATTGTTGGAAGAAGAGCATCAGGTTTTTCTTTTTTAATTATTTTTTTTAAAATATCTGCTGTTATTGGCTCGATATAAGTTTTATCTGCTACATCTGGATCTGTCATTATTGTTGCAGGATTAGAATTTATTAAAATTATTTTGTAGCCATCTTTTTTTAAAGCCTTACAAGCTTGTGTACCTGAATAATCAAATTCACATGCTTGACCAATTACTATAGGACCAGCACCTACCACTAATATACTTTTTATATCACTTCTTTTTGGCATTTAATTTTTTCCAACTAAATTTTGAAATTTATCAAAAAGATAAAAACTATCATATGGTCCAGGCGAGGCTTCAGAATGATGCTGAATTGAAAAAATAGGTTTTCCTTTTACCATTAAGCCAGAATTACTATCATCAAAAAGACTTTTATGTGTCTCAATGACATCCGATGACAGAGTATCAAATTTAACTGAAAAACCATGATTCATTGATGTGATTTCTACTTTTCCATTTTGTATATTCTTTACTGGATGATTTGCACCATGGTGCCCTTGATGCATTTTAAATGTCTTACCACCAAGTGCTAAAGCAAGAATTTGATGTCCTAAACAGATACCAAAAATAGGAATATTCTTAGACATAAGTTCTTTGATAATTGGTATTGCGTATTTTCCTGTTGCAAGAGGATCACCAGGCCCATTAGAGAGAAAAATTCCATCTGGTTTTAGGCTAGTTATATCTGATGCACTTGTATTACATGATACGATAGTAATTTTATTAAATCTTGAAGAAAGACATCTTAAAATATTACTCTTTACTCCATAATCAATAACAACAATGTGTTTATCAATTTGATTGATATTATGACTTAGGTTTTCAATTTCTTTTTCTTCCCAAGTATAAATATGATTAGTTGATACTTTTACAGCAAGATCTTGGCCGTTAATACCCTCCCAATCGTTTAATTCTTTTAATAAAGCATCTTTATCTAAAATACCCTTTTGGTCATTAATAATTACACCATTTATAAAACCATTTTTTCTTATATGACTGGTTAATTCTCTTGTATCAATTCCATATAACCCGACAATCTTATTTTTTATAAGCCAATCATTTAAATTTTGTTCTGAGCGCCAATTAGATGGAGATGTAATGGGGCTACTAAAAATTGCTCCGCTTATATAAGTTTCTTTATTACTTTCTATATCTTGTGAGTTAACCCCTACATTTCCAATATGTGGAAATGTAAATGTAATTATTTGAGAAGCATAAGATGGGTCAGTCATTATTTCTTGATAGCCTGTCATGGCAGTGTTAAAGCAAACTTCTCCAATTGTGCTACCTTCGTAACCACAACCAATACCATTAAATACTCTTCCATCTTTAAGAAGGAGGGCTCCTGTTGATTTTTGGGGTGCCCAATCAGACATTTTGAAACCTATGAAATTTTAGAAAAATTAGCGTATATAATGATATTAATAAACATGAGTCTTTAATGTTTATTATCATAATAAGTCTTACCTCGCTTTAAATATAAGTAATATTTTAAAATATTAACGAATCATTATTTGTAAAATCAAATTGACGAAAAATATTCATAGTATAAACGTTCGTCAAGTGAACATTTAATATAAATCAATTTTTTTTAAGAATCATATATTTGATTGGATAAAAATATAGAGCTATCATACTATTTTATGAGTTTGTTATTTATAGGAATAAATTATGTTATTAGATCTTATTAAAGAAGACTTAAAAATTGCTATGAAAGCAAAAGATACCCTCACTGTTTCAACTCTTAGGATGGTTACTTCAGCAATAAAAAATATAGAGATTAATAATAGAATCTCCGATGGCTCTAGTCCTGTGAATGAATCTCAAATTATTCAGCTAATATCTAAAATGATTAAACAAAGAAAAGAGTCGGCTGATATTTTTAGAACAAGCGACAGATTGGACCTTGAAAAAAAAGAAAATGAAGAAATCAAAATAATTCAAAAATATATGCCTGTTCAGATTGATGATAATAATAAAATTAATTCAATTCTTGATGTTGCTATTGAAGAAACTGGTTCTGCTCAAATTCGTGATATGGGGAAGGTTATGGCTTTTTTAAAAGATAACTATTCTGGTCAAATGGACTTTGGTAAAGTTTCGGTTATGTTAAAGGATAAATTAAAAAGTTAGTAAATGAAATTCTCTACCAATACTCTTAATGAAATTAAAGATAGAATTCCAGTATCGCAAGTTGTTGGAAAAAAAATTCAATTAAAAAAGAAAGGTAGAGAGTATGTTGGTCTTTCACCTTTTAATAAAGAAAAAACTCCTTCCTTTACAGTCAATGATGAGAAGCAATTTTACCACTGTTTTTCTACAAATAACCATGGAGACATTTTTACTTTTTTAGTTGAGGTTGGAGGATTAAGTTTTCCTGAGGCTGTTGAGAAGTTAGCCGAAGAAGCGGGAGTTCAACTACAAGACCTTTCACCACTTGAGGAAGAAAAGTTTAAAAAAAATAAAGAAATTTTGGATGCTCTTGATATTTCAAAATCATTTTTTTCTTCTCAAATTTATGAAACAAATAACTCCTATGCCATTAAATACCTGAGGGAAAGGGGTATAGATGATAAAATAATAAAGGATTTTGATATTGGGTTTGCTCCACAAGGTAGTAAATTAGAAAAGTTTTTATTATCTAAGGGTGTTTCTCGTGAGGTTATGATTTTAGCAGGTATGGTTATCAAAAATGATAATAATGAGAATAACTTCTATGATAGATTTCGAAATAGAATAATTTTTCCTATAAGGGATTCAAGAAATAAAGTTGTTGGTTTTGGTGGTAGGGTAATAAATAAAGATGATCAACCAAAGTACCTTAACTCTCCTGAAACACCAGTTTTCCATAAAGGAAGTGTTTTGTATAACTTTTCAAATGTAAGACCAAAGCTAAAAGAAAGGGATGATTTAATAGTGGTTGAGGGTTATATGGATGTTGTTAGCCTTTCATCAAAAGGCTTTAATGTATCTGTAGCTCCATTAGGTACTGCAATAACAGAAAATCAACTAAATATTCTATGGAAAGAAAATAATAACCCAATAATTTGTTTTGATGGCGATAGGGCTGGAAAAGCAGCTTCATTTAGAGTTAGTGAGCTAGCTCTCAAATTACTTAAACCGAATAAGTCACTTAGGTTTATAAGTTTACCAAACGATCTCGATCCGGATGATTATATTAAAAGCTTTGGACTTGAGAGTTTTTTAAAATTAGTCAGCAATGCCTCTCCCTTAACTAATATAGTTTGGGATTCTTGTATGAGTATTTCTGATATTAAAACACCGGAAGGCAGATCTGGATTTGAGAGTGAGTTAAGAAAAAAAATTAATTTAATAAAAGACTCAAGTATTAAAAAGCATTATGGCTTAATTTTTAAACAATATTTAGATGAGTTATTTTATAAAAAAACTATAAACACCTCGTATAATAAAAATAATTTTGTAAAAAAAGGTTTTAGATCAAGTAACTTAAAAACTAGTATATTGGCCTCCGGCGGGGAATTACCATCAGATCTAGAAGCATTAATTTTGTCTGGAGTTTTTTTATTTCCAGAACTTATTGCTAAATTTTTTGAAAAATTAGAGCTAGCAGATTTTAAAAACTCTAAACTTAAAGAAATAAGAGATAACCTTTTAATGTTAGAAAAAAAAGATGATGGTGATCTAGGTATTGATCTGCTAAAAGACTATATAAAAAATAACTATAAAGGGTTTTCAGACGATAATTTAAAATTCGCTAATAGGTTTTGGCTAAATCAAAAAAATAAAGATTTTAGAGAAATTTCTAAAGTTTGGCTTGAAATTTTGTCTGATGACCAGCATATAAAGAGTCTTGAAAGAGATATTCAGGATAATAAAAGTAAAATTAGTAATGAAGATGATGAGAGGCGCTTTATTGAACTTATTAAAGATAGAGATAATTCAATAAAATCGATAGAAGAAAAATATGGTAAAGAAGAAAGTCAGTAAAACTAAGGCAGAAGATTCTCAACAAGATAGTTCCTTATTGGATATGTCAAACCGTGCTGTTAAAAAAATGATAAAATCTGCTAAAGCCGAAGGTTTTGTTAATTATAAAGAGTTGAATAAGGTCATTACTGCTGAGAAATATACTTCTGAGCAGATCGAAGATGTAATGTCACTTCTTTCTGAAATGGGAATTTCGGTTGTTGAAAATGAAGATCAGGAAGAAGCTAGCTCTGATGAAAAAGCAGAAGTAGAAAAGCCAGCAAAAACAACCTCAGGTGATAGAACAGATGACCCTGTAAGAATGTATTTAAGGGAAATGGGCTCAGTTGATCTTCTATCCCGTGAAGGTGAAATAGCTATTGCCAAGCGTATAGAGGCAGGTAAAGAAGCTATGATCGAAGGTCTTTGTGAGAGCCCTTTAACATTTCAAGCTATAATAATATGGCGTGATGAATTAAATGAAGGGCAGGTTCTTTTAAGAGATATTATTGATTTAGAAGCATCCTATATTGGTCCTGATGCCAAAAATAAGAAAATATCTAAAAATCAAAAAGATGAAAATTCATCTGAAGACGATGAAACATCTGATAATGATGACTCTAATGATACCGATAATGATTACAACGAATATGAGAATAATGTATCTTTGGCTGCCATGGAGGCAGATCTTAAGCCTGAAGTATTTTTAATATTTGATGAAATTTCTATAAAATATAAGAAACTTCGTACACTCCAGGATAAAAGAAATTTATTAAGAGCTAAAAACTCTGACTTAAATGCTTCTCAAATTAAAAAATATGATGAATTAACTAGTGACCTAAAAAATCTTATGAAAGGTTTGTCTCTAAATAACAATAGAATAGAGTCATTACTTGATCATCTCTACGATATAAATAAAAGGCTCGTGACTTCTGAGTTGTCTCTCTGGAAAATGGCAAATAAATCTGGAGTTGCTAGAGAGGATTTTTTAACAGAATATTATGGAAATGAATTAGACACTGGCTGGGTTGGAAGAATAGTAAGATTAAAGCGTAAGGGTTGGAAACCTTTTGTCCAAGAAAATAGAAAAGACATAAAAAGCCTTCTTAATGAAATTACAGAACTCTCTGAGGAGACTGGTTTAGAGATAGGTGAATTTAGAAAAATTGTTCTTAAAGTTCAAAAAGGTGAAAGAGAGGCAGCTGTTGCCAAAAAAGAGATGGTAGAGGCAAATTTAAGACTCGTTATTTCTATCGCTAAAAAATATACAAATAGAGGATTACAGTTCCTTGATCTTATTCAAGAAGGAAATATCGGCCTAATGAAGGCAGTAGATAAATTTGAATATAGAAGAGGCTATAAATTTTCAACATATGCGACTTGGTGGATAAGACAAGCAATAACTAGGTCAATTGCTGACCAAGCTAGAACAATTCGTATACCAGTTCACATGATAGAAACTATTAATAAGTTAGTTAGAACATCTAGACAGCTTTTACATGAAATTGGTAGAGAGCCGACACCGGAAGAATTATCAGAAAAGTTGAAGATGCCATTGGATAAGGTAAGAAAAGTTTTAAAAATTGCTAAGGAACCAATCTCCCTTGAAACACCTATTGGTGATGAAGAGGATAGTTATTTGGGTGACTTTATTGAGGATAAGAACGTATTGTTACCAGTTGATGCTGCAGTTCAATCAAATTTGAGAGAAACAACTACAAAAGTCTTAGCCATGCTAACTCCCAGAGAAGAGAGAGTTTTGAGAATGCGTTTTGGAATAGGTATGAATACAGATCATACTTTAGAAGAGGTAGGCCAACAATTTTCAGTTACGAGAGAGAGAATAAGACAAATAGAAGCAAAAGCTTTGCGTAAATTAAAACACCCAACTAGATCAAAAAAACTTAGAAGCTTTCTTGATAGCTAGTAATTGATTATTTAAAAGGGCCCGTAGCTCAGTTGGTTAGAGCAAACCGCTCATAACGGTTTGGTCGCAGGTTCGAGTCCTGCCGGGCCCACCACTAAAAAATGATTTTATAAAGGGAAGTTAATGGCCTCATATCAATATACCTACGTTATCGACGATTTATCTAAATCTTGGCCTGGTGGGAAAGAATTATTTTCTAATATTAATTTATCTTTTCTTCCTAATGCAAAAATTGGCGTAGTCGGTTTGAACGGATCAGGAAAATCAACATTTTTAAAGATAATGGCTGGACATGAAAAAGATTATACAGGTGAAGCTTGGGCAGCTGAAGGAGTTACTATTGGTTATTTGCCTCAAGAACCCCTCCTTGATGAATCAAAAAATGTTTATGAAAATATAACCATAGGGCTAAAGGAGAAAAAGGATTTACTGGCAAGATATAATGAGCTAGCTGTAAACTATTCTGAAGAAAATGCTGATGAACTATCAGAGCTTCAAAATCAAATAGAAAGTAAAGATTTATGGGATCTTGATTCTAAGGTTAATCAGGCTATGGAGGCTCTTAGGTGTCCAGAGTCAGAAATGAGTGTTGTTAACCTATCTGGAGGTGAAAAAAGAAGGATAGCAATATGTCAGCTATTATTACAAAATCCAGATATCTTATTATTAGACGAACCTACTAATCATTTAGATGCAGAGACAGTTGCTTGGCTTGAGAATTATCTTAAATCCTATTCTGGTACAATAATCTTAATTACACATGATAGGTATTTTCTTAATAATATTACCGAGTGGATTCTTGAGCTAGATAGGGGCAAAGGAATTCCCTATGAAGGCAATTATACCTCTTGGTTGACTCAAAAACAAAAGAGAATTGAGCTTGAGAGTAAAGAAGATAATTCTAGACTAAAAAGACTTAATAGTGAATTAGATTGGATTTCTGCGTCTCCTAAAGCAAGACAAGCAAAATCTAAAGCAAGAATTAAAAGCTATGAAAATCTTAAAAATAAGGAAGTTAAAGAAAGCACAGGTGAGCCTCAAATTATTATTCCAAAGGCGCCTAGGCTCGGAGATATGGTTATTGATATCAATGGTGTATCAAAATCGTACAATGAAAAGTTACTTATTGAAGATGTAAGCTTTCGCCTACCACGAGGAGGTATAGTTGGCATAATTGGCGCTAATGGTGCAGGAAAAACTACTTTATTTAGAATGCTTTCAGGGCTTGAAGAAGCGGATAATGGTGAAATTAAAATGGGTGAAACCGTAATCATGGGATATGTAGATCAATCTAGAGACGCTTTAGAGAATAACAAAACAGTCTGGGAAGAAATTTCAGAGGGCAATGATATAATTGATGTTAATTCAACAATTATTCATTCTCGTGCTTATGTAAGTGCTTTTAATTTTAAAGGAAGCGATCAACAAAAAGTAGTTGGACAGTTATCGGGGGGCGAAAGAAATAGAGTTCACTTGGCAAAGGTATTAAAATCAGGTGCAAATTTACTTTTTCTTGATGAACCTACAAATGATCTTGATGTTGAAACACTTCATGCTCTTGAGTATGCCTTGGAGAATTTTTCTGGAAGTGCATTAATTATTAGTCATGATAGATGGTTTTTAGACCGAATGGCTACTCATATTTTAGCTTTTGAAGGTAATAGCCATGTTGAATGGTTTGAAGGAAATTATTCAGACTACTTATTAGATTATAAGAGTCGATATGGTGAAGACTCAAACATTCCAAGTAGAATTAAATATAAAAAATTTTCTAGGTAAATTATTTTATTTGTAATTCGATTTTATTAATAAGGTTAGCTATCTCACCATTGTTTTTACTTAAAAAGCTTGTAAATGTAGACCTTTGTTCTTGTGCCATCCATATACCTGATATTCTGATATCAAAAACCTTATAATCAGAAACTGAAGATTCAAGAATCCACCAATCAATAGATATTGGATTTGGACGATCATTAAAGTTTACAAGAGAAGAGACTATAATTCCTCTTCTTCCTTTTTCTTCAACTTTTGTTACTATAACATTTCCTGAAGGGTATGAAGACAAACGTTTAGCATAAACTTTTGAAATAAAGTTCTTAATAGCATTAAAGTATTTTGATGATTCTGTGGATTTTAGATTTTTTCTATAAGGACCTAAAATAAAAAGAGAAATCCTCTTAATATCGAGATTTTCTATGAAAATTTTTTCTAAATTTTCAGCTTTTTCATCACTACTTATTTTATCATTTCCTAATATAGTCAAAGTTTGATCACTTATATCCTCAACCCACTGAGATGGATTTTTTGGACTAGCCACTAAATTATTGGATTGAATAAAAATTAAAGCAATTAAAATTAATACTTTTGTAAAAATTATTTTAGCCATTACTTTTTAACCTCGGGAAAAAAAATATCTTCATCATCAAAATCTTCATCAAAAAAATCAACATCGTTTTCTAGGTCCTCTGAGATATTTATACCTCTGTTTTGAAGGTAAATAGACCTAAGGCTTGAATAATAATCTATAGATGTGCTTCTAAGATTATCAATAGTTTCTCCATTTGATGATCTTGATGACAATATAAATAATGCTGATGGAGAAACACTTACGACACTATCTTCATCTCTTAAACTGTGATTAACAGGATTAAATACTGCATCAGCAATTGTACCTACAAAATGTCTGGTGGTTCTTGGTCCTATCAACGGAATGACAAGATACTGGCCTTCATTAAAACCCCATATATTAAGTGTTTTTCCAAAGTCAGTTGTTACTTCTTTTATACCCATTTTATCTGCCACATCAAAAATACCTACAACACCTATTGTAGTATTAATTGTTAATCTCCCTAATGATAAAAAGCTTGAACTAATTTCTCCTTGAAATAGATGATTTATAAAATTTGAAGGTTCGTTGAGATTTGAGATTATATTTGAGACTCCTGTTTCAATGAAATCAGGAAGTAATCCGTATACTTTAGAAGTTGGGCGCAAAATATTTTGATCAATTGCGTCATTAAAGTTATGAATTGATCTATTTGTTTCTTCATAGTTATGATTTTTATCAATAGCAAATGTATTTGAGCTTATTAAAAAGATAACTAAAAAAATATTTATCGATAAAAAAATATATTTCATAAAATTATTAATCCTATTTATTTTATTATACTAAAATAGTTTTTTTTTCTAGAGCTTCAAGTCTTTGACTCTAGTAATAATTTCATCATAGATTTTTTTATTTGACCCTATAACAGATGGTTTTTTAGTTGACACATTATTGTATTTTAATTTCTTAGCATTATGTTGTGAAACATAACCGCCTGCCTCAGTAATTAACAGATCACCTGCAGCAATATCCCAATCATTTTTTGAGTTTAAGGCCATCATTGCATCAAACTCACCTGATGCAACTAAAGCCATTCTATACGCTACAGAGTTTCGGTTCTCTACGGACATTTTTGGCCAAGGATTTTTCCAGGACGGATGACTGAACATTGGCTTGAAAGCAACCATTTTACAGTCACTTAATTCATTAAATTTGGAGATATGTATTCTTTTTTTATTTTTCCAAGAACCTTTATTTTTTTCAGATTCAAATATTTCTTTTGTTGATGGACTATAAACTATACCAGAAATTGGTTCTCCGTTTTTTACAAGCGCTATTGAAATTGAAAATTCTTTTTTTCCTTCCAGAAAAGCTTTTGTTCCATCAAGCGGATCAACAACAAAAGTAATTTCTTTTTCAAGCCTAGATTTATCATCTTCACTTTCTTCAGATAGCCAGCCAAAGTTTGGATTACTTTTTTTTAAAATTCTTCCTAACAAATTGTTAATTTCAATATCCACTTTAGAGATGAGGCTTCCATCTTCTTTTTCCCAGTTTTCAGGATCATTTTTAAACCATTTTAAAGCAATTTTTCCTGCTTTTATAATACTATCCCTGATTTGAAGATGCTCTGAAGATGGATTAAATTCCTGCAATTGTCATACCTTCAATAAGTATTGTTGGAGAATTTAAAGAGTATTTAAATTCCAGGTCATTTGCCACAATCATTCTATGAAACATATCTTTTAAATTACCAGCAATCGTAACTTCGTTTATTGGAAAAGAGATCTTGCCATTTTCGATCTTAAAGCCTCCGGCCCCTCTGCTATAGTCACCTGTTATTAAATTAACACCCTGGCCTATAAGATCGGTAACATAAAAACCATCTTTAATATTATTAATAATTTCATCTTTTGAAATAGTTCCATTCTCTATAAACATATTTGTAGGACTTGGGCTGGGAGAGGATGACATTCCTCTAGAGGCTCTACTATTAGATTTAATTCCTAATTGTTGAGATGTTGTGGTGTCTAAAATCCAAGACTTTAGTATTCCATTTTCAATAATATTAAAACTTTTCATTTCACAACCTTCATCATCAAAAGGTTTTGATCCTAGCCCCTTTAATATACTAGGGTTATCAATAATGTTAATTTCTCTATCAAAGATTTTAGCATTCATTTTTTCACTAAGAAAACTAGAACCCCTAGCAATAGAAGAGCCATTTACAAGTGACGAGATGTGAGAAAGTAGTGTTCTAGAAACCCTTGGATCAAAAACTACATCAGATTTACACGTTTTTATCTTTTTTGGATTACATTTTGAAACTGTATTCTCTGCCGCTTGCTTTCCTACCAAAGAGGTATCTTTAAGATCTTTAAAAAAAACCTTTGAGTCATAATCATAATCAGTTTGCATGCTAAGTTCATTACCAGCAATTGCAGAACAAGAAATTGAGAAATTACTTTTTTTATAACCACCAGAGAAACCATTTGATGTTGATAAATGGAAAGATGTTTTACTTTGGGATGATGATGCTCCATTTGAATTGGTAACCCCTTTGACTTTTAATGCAGAGTCCTCAGTCTCTAAGGCTAAATCCTTAAGTTGATCGGGGTTGAGATCGTATGTATCAAATAACTCAAGGTCAGGAATTATTTCTGTTGTCTCATTTGCAAGCTTTGAAAGCGGATCTTCCGGAGCCAATTTTGTCATGCTAATAACTCTATCAATGGACTCGTTGATGGAGTTTTTTGAAAAATCGTTAGTAGATATTATTGCGTTACGATTACCAATAAATGTTCTTAAGCCCAAAACCTTAGTTTCTGACTGTTCAATTTCTTCAATTTTTCCAAGTCTACAGCCTATATTTTTGGATAGATTCTTTGCTATTACAATATCTGAAGAATCTGCACCCTTTGAGAGAGATAATTTAATAATTTCTTCAGCTAATGACCTGTAATCTTCATCCATTCTAATATCCAATTCAATTAAGTGTTAATGTGGTTGAAAACTTTTTTCATCAAAGTTGGCAAACCTAAATTATTTAAATCTTTCTTATCAACCCACATACCATTTATGTCATTTACATTAAATTCTTTTTTTTCATAAACCGTTAATAGTAAATTAAAATGAGAGAATTGATGGGAAACTTTACCTTCTTTTCTTTTAAAATCTTTAATTGATAGAACTTTTTTATCTATTTCTTCATTACCATCAGTTGACCATCCGTATGATGGAAATTCAAGCATACCTGGTAATATTCCTTTATCAACCCTTCTTTTAAGTAACACTTTATTATCAGAAGATATTATCCAGTATACAGATCCCTCTCTTATGGGCTTTATTTTTTTCTTTATTTTTATTGGAATTGTATTTTCACAAGAATTTTTTTTTGCCTTACAAAACTCTAAAATAGGACATGAATTACATAAAGGATTTTTTGGTAAACAGACCATTGAGCCAATATCCATCAAGGCCTGAACATAATCTCCATTTTTTTTATTTGGAGTTAGTTTTTTTGCTTTTTCCTTTATTTCTTTTTTTGCTCTAATAATTGGTTTTTTTATTTGAAAGATTCTTGCTATTATTCTTTCAATATTACTATCAACGACCGTATCGTTTTTATTAAAAGCTATAGCTCTTATAGCCGCAGAAGTATAATCGCCGATACCAGGAAGGTTTTTTATTTGACTCTCATCTGTTGGAAAAATATTTTTATATTCTTTATTAATAATTTTCGAGGTTAGGTGGAGGTTTTTTGCTCTTCTGTAGTAACCCAAGCCTGACCAAAAATCTAAAATTTCATTAATGTTTGCGCTTGAAAGTTTTTCTATATTTGGCCATAAAGTTATAAACTTTTTAAAGTAAGGAATAACTGCTGTTACAGTTGTTTGCTGAAGCATTATCTCAGATACCCATATTTTATAGGGATCTTTTTTTGAATTACCTTTATATCTCCATGGAAGATCTCGCTTATTTAGGTTATACCATTTAAGAACACTTTTTGAAAAATTATTGTAATTCATTTAAACCTTTTTATGAGATAAATATTAAAATTGAAAAATAATAATAAACAACCTAAAAATCCAACACAGCTTGGATGGTATGTATCTAAAATTACAAAATCTTTTTATAATAAACAAGGGTTTGCTCAGAATCATATATTAGAAAATTGGAAAACAATAGTTGGCGCTAGGTTTTTCAACAAGTCTATGCCAATTAAATTAAATATTAGGAAGACAGGAGGTGTTCTTACTATAGCTTGTGATGGCGGGGTTGCTATAGAGCTGGAGTATTTAAAACAAGAAATAATAAGTAATATAAATTCTTATTACGGATTTAATGCTGTAAATAAAATTCAATTTAAAAATCTACCACTAGATATAGATAGCAATAACACTTACCCAGAGCTAAAAATAGAAAGTGATGGTAAGGATTCTTTTTCCAAGGATGAAGGCGAATTATCAACTTCAAAAGGAGACAGTCCCATAGAAAAGGCTCTTTTTAAATTAGAAAAGACAGTTCTTAAAAGAAAAAATGAACTATAATAATTAAACGACTCAGTTAGGAATTTAAGTATGAAAAGAAAAAATGTTATTTTGTTAATCTCGACTTTTGCAGTGCTAGCTATAATTATTATGCTTTTGTCGAGCATTGGGAGCAATGTGAATAATGATTTAGTTTTAAATAACCTAAGCACTCAATTAGAGGTAACTAATTCTTCTGGTGTTTCAAGGGATCTTGAGGGCGATCATGTAATGAGTATTGGAAACCCAAGTAATACTATTATTGAATACGCCTCGATGACCTGTCCTCATTGCTCTGACTTTCATAATGAAACGTTCCCAAAAATAAAATCTGATTTAATTGAGACAGGAAAAGTTAAATATATATTTAGAGACTTTCCACTAGATCAATATGCTATGGCGGGTACTCTTATAGCTAATTGTGTATCTGAAGATAGATATTTTGATGTTATTAATGTTCTATTAAAAACACAAAAAAAATGGATGCAAAATGGCTATCAAGGCCTTCTTTCAATTGCTAAGAATTTTGGATTATCAATTTCTCAGGTTGAGATGTGCTTAAGCGATGAGAAATTAATAAAATTAATAGAGAGTAATATGAGTATTGCGACCAATAGTTTTGGGATTACTGGTACCCCTTCAGTTTTTGTAAATGGAAAAAAAATATCTTCTTTGGACTACCAAGAAATGTTAGATGAGATTAAATAAAGAGGAAAAAGTGGATTTTAAAAAACTACGTATTTCTAATTTCAAATCCTTTGTTGACCCTGTAGAGGTAAATATAGGAAAAGGTTTGACTGGTGTTGTTGGACCTAATGGATGTGGTAAATCAAATCTTGTAGAAGCTCTCAGATGGGCAATGGGTGAAACATCCTATAAATCAATGCGGACATCAGCTATGGATGATGTAATTTTTTCTGGAACAGAAAACAGGCCGCCAAGAAATTTTGCTGAGGTTTCATTAGTTCTTGATAATAAAGAGAGGAATGCTCCAAAAGATTATAATAATGATGAAATTGTTGAGGTTACCAGGAGGATAGAAAGAGAATCAGGCTCAGCTTATAGAATAAATGGAAAGGATATTAGAGCTAGAGATGTTCAAATGCTATTTGCGGATGTATCCACTGGAGCTAGATCACCTTCTCTTGTAAGACAGGGTCAAATTGATGAATTAATTAGTCAAAAACCTGAACAAAGAAGAAGGATTCTAGAGGAAGCCGCTGGAATATCAGGTTTTCATGTAAGGCGTCATGAAGCTGAGCTCAGACTAAATGCTGCGCAAACCAATCTTGAAAGATTAGACGATGTTTTAAAAGAATTATCATCTCAAATGCGATCTCTTAAGAAGCAAGCTAGAGAAGCAAATAGATACAAGTCTCTTTCTGAAGAAATTAGAAAGGCTCAATCGGTTGTTTTAGCAGTAAAATACGAAGTTATTAATAAACAGTTAAGTGAATCAAAAAATCAATTTTCTGAAGCGGTTAAAGATCATCAAGAAACTATAAGGGAAGTTGCTTCTTTAAATTCAGAAGAAATTAAATTGCAAGCTGAGTTGACGCCTTTACGTGAGAATGCAGCAAAAGACTCTGCAAAATTACAACGCTTAGTTATTGAAATGGAAGGTTTAGACAAAGAGTTTCTAAGGCAAAAAGAAAGAGCATTAGAGTTAAGTGAATTTATCCAATCAACAAAATCGCAATTAGTAAGGGAAAATGAGATATTAACTGATTTAAAAGACTTGCTAGCAAAGCAGGGTGATAATGAATTTAATATTCAAAAAAAATATGATACTGAGAAATCAATCGAGGGGCGTACTGAAGATTTAATTAAAAATAATATTTTATTAGAAGAATTTTCTAGCATTTACTCTAAGCAAGAAAATATAAAAAAGATAATAAGTTCAGATAATGATCTTAAGGAATCTATCTTATCTCAAATTAAAAGAGAAAATAATTTACTCGATGATTTAGGCTCAACTATAGACGATAGTCATATTGAAGGAAAAACTTCTAATGAAAAAGAACAAGCAATTAGATCTGAAATAGAAGTAAAAATAAAAGAATTAAAGAAAAATGAAGATTTCATTGGCAGTATGGTTGCAATTTATTCTCAAAAGGAAGCCTTAAAAAGTATAATAGTAGAAAGCTATGACAATGATGACACATTGATCGATAAGCTTAATGTTACCCCTGGTTATGAAAATGCTTTAGATGCATTACTAGGAGATGAATTATATTATTCGACAAATGAAAAAAATCCTATTTATTGGAAGTTGCTTGATGAAATCGAAGAAGGTCATGAGCTCCCAAATAGTTGTGAGCCTTTGTCAAATTATGTTAAAGGCTCTGATGCTCTAAAAAGACGTCTAAATCAAACAGGTATTATAAACAAAGAAGATGGAATGAAGTTAATTTCAAGACTTAAGTATGGTCAACGACTTGTTTCAAAGGAAGGCGACTTATGGAGATGGGATGGTTTAGTAGTTACATCAACTTCTTCAAGCTCCGCCTCTGAGAGACTTCAAAATAGAAATCAACTTGAGGATACTATAAAATCTATTGATGAATTTGAAAAAAAATATATTGGAATTGATAATATCAAAGAAAAAAGTACTGAAATACAAAATGATATTACAAATCTTAAAATTGAATTAGATAGAATCAACAATGAAATTAAAAATAAGGATGATCTAGATAAAAAAATATTATCAACCAAACAAGAATTATCAAATCTTAATTCAAAATTAGCCGAATTTAATAAAAATAGTCTGGAAAATTTACAGCAACTTGAGAGTGTTAATACTTCAATTGTTGAATTTGAAACAAAGTATAAAAATATTAGTGATTTAAAGCAAAAAAGCGATGAAATTCGCGATAGTATTACTAAGTTAAAAATTGACCTAGACAGGATTAATACAGAAATAAGTAGCAAGAATGATTTGAATAAAAAAATACCTCAAACTGAAAATCAAATTTTAGAACTAAATAATCGCTTAAAGAGTCTTGAGGATGAAAAATTAAAGAACTTAAATCTTCCAAATGAGATTGAAGATAAAAGAAATTCATTACAGACATTGATTGAGGAATCTAAAATTTTAAATTCGAAATCTGAGGATGAATTTATTAAATTGGAAAATACACTTAGCGATATTCGTAATAGAGTTAGATCTACCTCAGAAAAAGAAGCTCAGGATAGAGAGCTTAAAGGTAGGTTAGAAATTCTTTCACAAAGCAATAATGAACGAATGAGTGAAGTTAAGTCTTTAATTAATAAGGAGCTAAATATTAATGCTCATGAGCTAATAAAATTAACTAACTTTTCTAATGAAAATCCAATGCCTACAGAAACTGCTGCTGAAGATAATTATGAGCGTTTTAAGAATGAAAGGGAGCTTTTAGGTGGAGTAAATTTAAGAGCAGATTTTGAGTTGAAGGAAATACAAGAGAGATTTGACGAGACAAAGTCTGAAAGAGAAGACTTAGATAGAGCTATTTCAGAACTTAAAAAAGGAATTACAGGACTTAATCAGGAAAGTAGAGAGAGAATGAGGTTGGCTTTTGATGAAGTTAATAGTAAATTTCAGGAGGTTTTCAAAAAACTTTTTGGGGGTGGAAATGCTCAGCTAAATTTTGTTGATTCTGATGATCCATTAGAAGCAGGACTAGAAATGCTAGCCCAACCTCCAGGAAAGAAATTAAAATCAATGGATTCGCTCTCAGGAGGAGAAAAAGCCCTCACTGCAACATCATTAATTTTTGCTGTATTTTTAACTAATCCTTCACCTATTTGTGTTCTTGATGAGGTTGATGCCCCTTTAGACGATGCAAATGTTGAAAGATTTTGTAATTTGATCGATGAAATGTCAAAGAGTGTTAATACCAGATTCTTAATTATAACCCATCACGCTCTAACAATGTCAAGAATGGATAGGCTTTTTGGTGTAACAATGCAGGAGAAAGGAGTTAGCCAACTTGTTTCTGTAGATTTGAGTACAGCGGAGAAATTCCGAAAGCTCGCTTAAAATATGTAATATTTTTGATTTTAACAATTTATTTTTAATACTGAGGTTGTAGATTTGGAAATTAAAAAAAATAATTCATCTAAAAATTCTTCAGAGGTTATTAATAGAGTTGATGAAATAAAGTCAAAGGAAAGCCTCATTAGAACTTCAGAAAATATAGAAAATCGAGGGAATTCGTTAGGTTTAGCCTTTAGATTAAGTACAGAACTTGTCTCGGGTATTGTAGTTGGCGGTGTCATGGGTTGGTCTATTGATAAGTGGTTAGGGACTCAACCTTGGTTTCTATTAATATTTTTTATTTTAGGTATTGCAGCAGGAATTATAAATGTTATTAAGACT
>ERZ802819.100-NODE-100-length-51635-cov-12.2473_pt1 | contig 51635 bp, 55 predicted proteins | sample MGYA00345647_ERZ802819 | MGnify/ENA primary metagenome ERZ802819 (study PRJEB30503, sample SAMEA104212355) | marine metagenome | biome: Westerlies Biome; feature: [SRF] surface water layer (ENVO:00010504) within the epipelagic zone...; material: water...
TTTTTAAAGCCTAACTTAATACTCATTTATTTCTCCTTTATGTGTTTAAGAATTTATGAAACTACAATTGTACACATATTTTGATGCGAATCTAGTCATCAAAACGTATTAAATAGTAAAAAATTAATTAGATTTAGACCTTAAAAACACCTGTAGACAGGTATCGGTCACCCCGATCACAGATAATCGTAACTATTACAGCATCATTAACCTGTTTTGAAAGCTCGATGGCAGACGCCACAGCGCCTCCAGCAGATATGCCAGAGAAGATACCCTCATGCGTTGCAAGATCCCTGGTGGTTTGTTCTGCATTAGCCTGAGATACATCCATAATCCTATCAACTCTTGATGCATCAAAGATCGTTGGGAGGTAGCCCTCTGGCCAGCGTCTAATTCCAGGTATGTGAGATTCACCATCGGGTTGGATGCCGATAATTTGGACTGATGGCTTCTTTCCCTTTAAGTATTTTGATACGCCCATAATGGTTCCTGTGGTTCCCATTGAGCTAACAAAATGAGTAATTTCGCCATTTGTGTCTTTCCATATTTCCTGAGCAGTTGAAGACACGTGGGCTCTTGGATTGTCCTCATTGGCAAACTGATTGAGCTGGAGACCTTTTCCTTCATCACTCATTTGGTTGGCTAGGTCTCTCGCTCCTTCCATGCCAAGCTCTTTAGAGACCAGGATGAGCTCTGCACCGTAGGCTGTCATCGCGTCCCTTCTCTCTTGAGACAAGTTTTCCTGCATAATAAGGGTCATTTTGTAGCCTTTGATTGCTGCGACCATTGCTAGAGCTATACCGGTATTCCCACTAGTCGCCTCAATTAGCATATCTCCGGGCTTAATATCCCCTCTATTTTCAGCTTCATTGATCATGTTAAGTGCTGCACGATCTTTTACTGAGCCAGCAGGATTATTTCCTTCAAGCTTTGCAAGAATAATGTTTGATGGATTTGGATTCAAACGCTGAAGCTGGACTAAGGGAGTACCCCCTACGCACTGATCAATTGTTTTGTAGTGCTGTTTGCTCATAAATCCTCAGATAGTATCATAAACTTTTACAGCCAGAAAAAAACTACATGTTATCAAGGATAGCTTTTTTAACCTCTTCCAGCGTTGGACTAATATTAATCATTGCATCGGTATCGCACTGCGATATTGCTGTATCTGGATCCTTAAGGCCATGACCGGTCAAAGTGCAAACCACACTTGATCCATCTGGAATCTTTCCAGACTCGATATCTTTTAAGGCTCCAGCAACTGAGATAGCTGAGGCAGGCTCACAAAAAATTCCTTCTTTTTCGGTCAATAGTTTTTGCGTTGCAAGGATTTCCTTGTCAGAAAAGCAGTCAAACCAACCATTTGAGTCTTTGCTAAGTTTTAATGCCTTATCCCAACTTTGAGGGTTTCCAATTCTTATCGCTGTTGCAATTGTTTCAGGTTTTTCAACTCTTGAGCCATGGATAAAAGGGGCTGCGCCTTCAGCTTGATAGCCTAGCATTGTGGGCGTTGAAGAGGACTTACCTGCTTCAAAGTATTCAGTATAACCCATCCAGTGTGCGGTTATATTTCCTGCATTTCCAACCGGAAGGCAATGATAATCTGGAGCATGTCCAAGCTCCTCAATAATTTCAAATGCAGCTGTCTTTTGACCTTGGAGCCTAAAAGGGTTAATTGAATTTACAATTGAGACTGGGGCAAACTCAGCCACTTCTTTGACAAGCTGCATGCCATCATCAAAGTTGCCTTTGATTTGAATAATCGTTGATCCATGAATCATGGCCTGGGCAAGCTTTCCAAGTGCAATTTTTCCTTCAGGAATAACGACAAAAGCTTTAATCCCTGCCCTCGCTGCATAGGCAGCCGCAGCTGCAGAAGTGTTTCCGGTGGAGGCGCAAATAATGGCTTTTGAGCCACTTTCAACGGCCTTAGTTACAGCCATTGTCATTCCACGATCTTTAAAGGATCCTGTAGGATTGAGACCTTCATACTTAATGTAAAGCTCAACTTGTGTTCCCATTTCACAAGGAATATTTTCCAGTCTGATTAGTGGAGTGTTGCCCTCACCTAGACTAATGAGGCGAGTTTTATCACCGACTGGAAGTCGGTCTCTGTATTTCTCAATTAATCCTGTATATCTCATTTGTACCTCAAAAAAACTTAGTCTAGTAATTCAATATGAATAATTTGAACGTCAGCTTGATTAAATTCGCTTGCTTCAATTTTCTTTTTAATGCTCATCACTGTTTTAGTGCTGACCTTGTCCGTAGTGATTGCAATGTGAGCATTGTTGTTTTCATCCACTTGTTTTTGGATTAGAGCCTCAATACTAACGTTATGGTCATTGAATATGCCAGTCACTTTAGCAAGCACTCCCTTGACATCAGTCACTAAAAGTCTCAAAAAGAACTCACTATGAATCGAGTTGTTATCAACCACTTTAATTTTTTGTTGTGATTTCCAGCCCAAGGTATGGTTACTAGTCTGATTATTAATGATATCGTTTAGATCTGCAATGACTGCAGATGCAGTAGCCTCATCACCAGCGCCAGGACCATAGTAAAGGCTTGTGCCTAAGGCATCACTTTTAACCATCACTGCATTCATCACTCCATCAACCTGAGCAATGAGTTTATTGTTGGGAACTAAAGTAGGGTGAACACGTAATTCAATCCCATTTTCAGCTCTCTTTGCAATCCCAAGGTGCTTAATTGTATAGCCGAGCTCTGTGGCATGGAGAATGTCTTCGGTTGAAATATTGCTGATACCCTTTGTGTAGATTTTGTCAAACTGAATTTCAGTTCCAAAGGCAATTGCAGCTAATATAGAGAGCTTATGGGCAGCATCAATCCCTTCAATATCAAAGGTTGGATCCTCTTCAGCGTAGCCGAGTGCTTGCGCTTCTTTGAGCACATCATTGAAATCTCTACCTTTCTCCTTCATATCCGTGAGAATAAAGTTACCAGTTCCATTGATGATTCCAGCAACAGACTCAATATTGTTCGCACTGAGACCTTGTTCTAAGGCTTTAATGATGGGGATTCCACCCGCAACAGAGGCTTCAAACAAGAATCGAACTTTCTTTTTGTTTGCAAGCTTAATAAGCTCATTTCCATGATTACCTATGAGGGCTTTATTTGCCGTAATGATGTGTTTACCATTATTGATAGCCTGTTCAACAAGCTCCTTTGCAAGCCCAAAGCCGCCAATGAGCTCAAGGACCACATCAATATCAGGGTGATTTACAACCTCAAAGGGGTCTTCGGTTAATTGAATTTTTTTGGTATCACAAATGCGTTTTTTAGAAATATCACGAACACCAGCAATAACCAGCTCTATTTCTACTCCAGTTCGTCTTTTGATAGACTTACTGTTCTTTTGGAGCACATTTACAACACCGCCTCCAACAGTTCCGAGGCCTAGAATTCCAACTTTCATTTTTGTAATTTATAAATTCGAATGCGACATTATACCAACCAGTGAAATGTCTCACTAGAAATCATCTTTAAAAATGTTCTAATCTAGATTGAGCTGTATTATTCAAAAATTATGAAAAGAGACTACTTTAGTCCGCCCATACAGATGTATTTAAGTTCCATGAAATCATCGATTCCATAGTGAGAGCCTTCTCTTCCTAATCCAGATTCTTTAACGCCACCAAATGGAGCCACTTCGTTTGAAATAACGCCTTCATTAATGCCAACCATTCCGTATTCTAAAGCTTCAGAGACGCGCCAGATACGATTGATATCTTTTGTATAGAAATAGGACGCTAATCCAAACTCAGTATCGTTTGCAAGTGTAATGGCTTCATCTTCGGTTTTGAATTTGAAAACCGGAGCAAGAGGTCCAAAGGTTTCCTCCGAGGCCATTTTCATTGATGTGTCAACATTACTAATCACGGTTGGCTCAAACATAGTGCCGCCATTCTCGTGAGGTTTTCCACCTGCAACAATGACCGCTCCTCTATCCACTGCATCTGCTAAATGGTCTTTCACTTTATCTAAAGCCTTGAAGCTGATAAGTGGGCCTTGGTTAATGCCTTCATCCATTCCGTGACCGACATTCAGAGTTTTAACGGCTTCACCAAGTTTTTCAACGAACTGATCATAAATGCCTTCCTGGACAATAAAGCGGTTTGTACAGACGCAGGTTTGTCCCGTATTTCTGAACTTGGAGATCAGTGCGCCAGACACGGCTGATTCTAAATCAGCGTCATCAAACACTATAAATGGAGCGTTACCACCCAGCTCCATAGATACTTTTTTCATAGTATCAGCACAGTTTCGAGTTAAGATTTTCCCAACCGCAGTCGAGCCTGTAAAAGAGAGTTTGCGAACAATTGGGCTGTCAGTCAATGCTTTTCCAATCTCAGAAGAGTTGGTTCCAACAACAACATTCAAAATGCCTTCAGGAATTCCGGCTTGCTCTGCAAGCTCTGCGATAGCAAGTGCTGATAAAGGAGTCTCTGCAGCTGGCTTAATGACTACTGGGCAGCCTGCTGCTAGGGCAGGCGCGCACTTTCTTGTAATCATCGCTATCGGAAAATTCCATGGAGTAATGGATGCAACAACACCAATAGGCTGTTTAATCACTAAAATTCTTCTATCGTTTGCAGGCGTTGGAATGACATCACCATAGGTTCTCTTCCCTTCTTCAGCAAACCATTCAATAAATGATGCGCCATATCCAACTTCACCTCTCGCCTCTGCAATTGGCTTTCCTTGTTCAGCGGTCATTAAAATAGCAAGGTCTTCTTGGTTGGCCATAATCAAATCAAACCACTTTTTAAGAATGATAGCTCTCTCTTTGGCAGTTCTCGCTCTCCATGCAGGCCAGGCATTGTTTGCTGCTTCAATGGCCTCGTCAGTCTCTTTTTTACCCATATCTGGAAGGGAGCTAATAACCTCATTCGAATAGGCATTTGTGACATCAAAGCGTGATTTTGCATCATCGCCAACCCATTGACCGTTGACATAGCCATGCTCTTTTAAAAGACTAGAGTTCGTTAACATTTGTAATCCTTGTTCATATTGTATTGAAAGACGCTAATTATAATGGCCTAGAGAGAAAAAGTGTCTCTGAAACTGCTCAGAATTAGTTAGTTTGTTGTTTTTGTTTCCTGCCAATGATCGATGCAGCTATAACGCCGAGCGTCACCAGTCCAACAAGTATTGTTGAAACTGCATTGATTTCAGGTGTAACGCCAAGTCTTACCATTGAATAAATCTTCATAGGAAGAGTTGTAGAGCCCGGGCCTGAAGTAAAACTTGCAATCACAAGGTCATCAAGTGACAGTGTGAATGACAATAGCCAGCCAGCAATGACTGCGGGAAGAATGATGGGTAGCGTGATTAACATAAAAGTTTTGAAAGGCGTACAACCCAAATCAAGCGCAGCCTCGGTAATGCTATCATCGTAACTTGACATTCTGGATTGTATGACGACTGCCACATAGCACATTGAAAAGGTGATATGAGCAAGTGTTACGGTAAAAACCCCTCTATCAACGGCGAGTGCAACAAACATCAGCAAGGTAGACAGACCAATAATCACCTCGGGCATGACCATGGGCGCGTAGATCATTCCAGAAAAAAGAGTCCTACCTCTAAAGCTTCCAAAACGAGTCATGACCAGGCCTGCAATGGTTCCAAGAATTGTAGCCATGGTGGAAGATATAAAGGCAACCTTGATTGTTACCCATGCCGCATCTTTTATGCCCTGGTTTTGCATAAGTTCACCATACCACTTGGTAGAAAACCCGCCCCAGACAGTCACTAATCTTGATTCATTAAAACTAAATAAAATCAGTAATATGATCGGTATGTAGAGAAAAGAAAATCCAATCACTAATGCAGCAATATTAAAATTTCCGAACTTTTTCATGAGATTGCCTTTTCTTGTGACTTTTGATAGAGCATAATCGGGATGACCAGCAAGGCTAACAATATTATGGCCACCGCAGAGGCCACAGGCCAGTCCCGGTTATAGAAGAACTCGGTCCACAATACTTTTCCAATCATTAGGGTCTTGGTACCTCCAAGAAGATCTGGAATGACAAACTCCCCCATGACAGGAATAAAGACTAAGAAGCACCCAGCAAGAATGCCAGGAATCGAGAGAGGAATCGTTACAGTCCAAAAAGTTTTAAAGGGTCTGCACCCTAAATCTGCTGCAGCCTCCAATAGACTCATATCCATTTTTTCTAAATTGGCATATAGGGGCAAAATCATAAATGGGAGGTATGAGTATACAATTCCTATATAAACCGCAAGATCAGTATTCATTATGATGAGAGGCTTATCAATAATGCCAATGGACATAAGCGCTAAATTCAATAAACCCTCAGTTTTAAGGATTCCAATCCAGGCATAAACTCTGATTAAAAAGGAAGTCCAAAAGGGCAGAATAACAAGCATCAATAAGATACCTCTCCATCGAGTTGGCGCTTTGGCTACGCTGTATGCAATTGAATATCCAATAATTAAAGTGAGAATCGTAGAGATAATTGCAATTTTTAAGCTAGAGAGATAGGCTTTGATATAAAGAGAGTCACTAAATAAAAATAGGTAACTTTCTAGACTTGCTCGAATAGAAGGAAGTAGGGAATCGCCCCACTCAAGAAGAGCTGTGTAGGGAGGTATCGCCATGATTGGCTCTGCAAGACTAATCTTTAAAACAAAGATAAAGGGCAGCATAAAAAACATTAACAGCCACAAATAGGGAATTGCTATGATAGCGCGCCGACCATTGAAAATGGATTTTAAGAGGCTTTGAGTTCTTTGATTACTACTCATCGGTATTTAAGATAGTAAAACTACAGCAGAGTGTGGTTCCCAATGAAGATAGACTTCATCCTCCCACGTAAGGTGATGCTCCTCAGTCCTGACCCGATTAGCACGAATCGCTTTGAGAATTCTGCCACTATCAAGTCTCACATGGTAGGTAGAAAAGCTGCCGCCATAGGCAATATCCTCAATTGAACCTTTCAAAATATTGTGCTGATTTTTAGGCTTCTTTTTTGAGATTTCAAGTTTTTCAGGCCTGATTGCAAACCACATTTCGTCTCCAGTCGATGCGCCGACCTCCTGTGTTGCAAAAACTATCGAGTCTGAGTCATCTGAGTGGAGCTGAGTGCCTACATCGTTTTGACCCTTGTAGATTCCCCTAAGAATATTAACGTCTCCAATAAAGTCAGCTACATCCTTATTGACCGGCGCCTCATAAATCTCTGTGGGTGTTGCTACTTGAATTAAGTTTCCAGAGTCCATAACGCCAATGCGACTTGAGACTGTCATTGCTTCTTCTTGGTCGTGGGTTACGATCACAAAGGTCACTTCAAGTTTTTCTTGAATATCCATGAGTTCAAACTGAGTTTGCTCTCTGAGTCTCTTATCAAGCGCTCCCAATGGCTCATCAAGAAGCAATAGTTTTGGCCGTTTAGCTAGACTCCTGGCAAGAGCAACGCGTTGACTTTGTCCTCCCGAAAGCTGATTCGGTTTTCTCTTTGCAAAATCACTAAGCTCTACGAGTTCAAGCATTTCTTCAACCCTTTGATTAATCTCATTGGGAGGCAAATTATCCTGCTTTAATCCAAAAGCAATATTTTTCTCTACCGTCATGTGAGGAAACAAAGCGTAGGATTGAAACATCATATTGATAGGTCTTAGATGAGGAGGAATTTCAGATATATCCTCACCATCCAGCAGAATTCTCCCTTCAGTTACTTTTTCAAATCCAGCAAGCATTCGGAGTAAAGTTGTTTTGCCGCAACCTGAGGGACCTAGTAATGAGAAAAACTCATTCTTGTAAATATCTAAATTAAGATGGTCTATGGCTGTAAAGTCACCAAACTTCTTAGTTACATTTTCAATTTGAATATAGGGCTTTTGAGATGGGTCAAGCCAAGGATTGACCGAAGGTAATTCAGACATAATGATTTAATTAAAAGAGTAAAAACCATCATGATGCTTTGCATCACGATGGTTTTTTTGATTTAAGGTTACTGACCAGTAGTAACTTTAGTCCAAGTGCGAGTAATTACTCTTTGTGATCTTGCGTCATAGGTAGGGCTAATGTATAAGCCTGCCATGACTTCAGGAGTTGGATAAACCGCAGGATCATTCAATAGCTCTTCATCCAGTAATGGCTGTGAGGCTAAGTTACCGTTTGCATACCAAACGTAGTTTGTAGCTGTTGCAATCTGCTCAGGATCCATAATCCAGTTGATGTACTTGTGTGCATTAGCAGTGTTAGGCGCATCCTTAGGAACAGCTAACTGGTCGAACCACATGAGTGCTCCCTCTTCAGGAATTGAATAGACGATTTCAACGCCATTTTCAGCATCCCATGCAGCATATTGAGCCATGAAGATATCACCTGACCAACCAACAACTAAACAGATGTCTCCATTTGCGAGTGCATCAATGTATTGCGATGAATGAAATTTTTGAATGTGCGGTCTAACTGCAGTTAAGACGGCTTCAGCTTTCGCTATTACGTCAGAGTCTGTACTCCTTGGATCCTCACCGAGATAAGCAAGCGCTGCTGGAATAATTTCAGTAGGCGCATTGAGTAAGTGGACGCCGCAGTCCGCGAATTTAGAAACAACATCTGGATCAAACACCATAGCAAGAGATGATGTTGGAGCATTCTCCATTCTTTCATTAATCATGCCTTCGTTATAACCAATTCCAGTTGTTCCCCACATATAGTTGACTGAGTAGTCATTGAGAGGACCAAACTGCGCAACCTGGTCTTCGATATCACTCCACATGTTACCAATATTGGATAATTTTGATTTATCCAGCTTTTGGAATACTCCAGCTTGAATTTGTCGAGCCAAGAAGCTGCTTGATGGAACAACAACGTCATAGCCAGAGCCACCAGCCAGAAGCTTAGCCTCAAGAACTTCATTTGAGTCGAATACGTCATACACCACTTTAATGCCTGTTGCAGCTGTGAAATCCTCATTAACTTGCTCGTCAATATAATCAGACCAGTTAAGAACATTCACCACTTCTTCTGCAATTACTGCCTGAGCTGAAAATGTTAGTGCTCCAGCTATGAGCAGTTTGTTTAACTTATTTTTCATTCTATTTCTCCTTTTGTTTTTACTTTTAACTAATTGGATTATATTAAATTTTTGTATTTAATAATCACCTTTTTTTAATTACAATCCAGTTTCTTTTATAAATGTCTCAAATATGAATTGTATTCAAAATCTGTAACAGTGCTTTCAAACCTGCTAATTTCGTGTTCTTTTACAACTTGAAAAGACTTTTGGAATTGCTCTCCAAAAAATTTCTTGACCACTTTTGATTTACTGGTTTTTTCAACTGCTTCCCTCCAGGTAATTCCTAGCTCAGCTTTGTGTTGAGCGTGAGCATTACCAATCGTCTCTTTACCAAGTGGGTATTTGTTCTCTATACCTGATAGCACGCTTGAGAGTATTGATGCAAAAACTAAGTAGGGGTTTGAGTCAGCACTTGGAAGCCTGAATTCTAGTCTTGTAGCACTTGAAGATGCCTCAGGAATTCTGATCAGGGCTGTTCTGTTTTCATGACCCCAGCTGAGAGTTGTAGGAGCATGGTCAGCATTATGAACTAGCCTTCTAAATGAGTTCGAGTGTGAAGCATAAAATGATAGAAAGTCAGGGGTTGTTTTTAGAAGACCGCCAATCGCATCAGCAAAAATACCTTTTGGTTGATTGCTTGCATCAAGCTCGAATAAATTGTTACCCTTATTGTCAATAATACTCAGGTGGGCGTGCATGCCATTACCTGCTTCCTCTGAAAATGGCTTGGCCATAAAAGTGGCATTCAGGTTAAATTTTTTGGCGCAGTTCTTTATGGATCTTTTCATTAAAAAAGCTTGGTCAGCCATCAGAAGTGGGTCATCATGATGAAGCAAGTTAATTTCAAATTGACCTGGGGCGCACTCTGCAATTGCTGTTTCGGATGGAATGGCAAGTGATTTAGCACTTTTATCAACCAGATCAAAGAAATCCTCAAAATCATCCATGACATTGAGGTTGAGTAATTGAACTTCTCTGTAGCGCCTGTTAGTTCCAGGAATCAATGGCATTTGCGGATGGCCATGTTTTGTGAGCTGCTTGTCAATTAGATAAAATTCTATTTCGGGTGCGATGACTGGTCTGAGCCCATGCTCATCAAACCGGCTCAAAACACTTTTAAGTATGTTTCGAGAGTCAGCATATATAGCCTCACCATCACTATCTTCCATGCTGACAAGGCACTGGGCCGTTTGATTTGAGCTCCATGGCGTTAATGCAAGTGAGTTTTCGACCACCCTACAAATTGCATCTCCGTCTCCAGTCGTCATGACGAGACCTGTCCCCTTAGGATTATCACCCCAAATATCAAGAACATAGCTTGATACTGGCATTTTTAAGCCACCATTAACAGCCTTAATTAGCGTTTTAGGAGATGCACTCTTGCCCCTTGCAATTCCATTGAAGTCGACATAAATGAATTCAATTTTTTTTAGATCGGGGTTTTCAGAAAGAAATTTTTCTGCAAAGTTTTTCATAAATTAGTCTATTAACATTCTTTAAAATCGTAATTTTTCAAGACAAAATATAAAATATTTATTGCCAGAAAGTAAAAAAAGATTACACTATATCATCTAATTAGAAAAGACAAAATTAATTAAATATTTTTTTGGAATGATTTCAACTTAATTAAGGAAAGAATATGTCATCAAGTACTTCAGCCCTTCAGCAAAAAAATGCGAAGCACCTCATTCAATCATTCAGTGATTTAAGTTATATCAAAAATCCTGAATCAACCCATATCATTAGTCGCGCAGATGGCGTTTATATTTATGATAACGATGGTAAGAAAATTCTAGATAGTATGTCTGGATTATGGTGCGTCAATATGGGGTATGGACAGCAATCAATTATTGAGGCAGTGAATGATCAAATGAAAGAGCTAGTCTACTACAATAACTTTTTTGGCTCTAGTCATCCATCAGCAATTAAGTTATCCGAGATGATTGCCGATAAAACGCCTGAAGGTATGAACAAGGTTTATTTTTGTGGTTCGGGCTCTGAGGCAAATGATACTGTTGTCAGGCTTGCAAGGCACTACTGGGCAGCTCGCGGCAATCCATCAAAGTCTGTTATTATCAGTCGAACAAATGCTTACCATGGTTCAACCATGGCCGGTGCGAGTTTAGGAGGGATGAGTGCTATGCATGCGCAAGGAGGCCTTCCAATAGCAGATATTGAGCATATTGATCAGCCGTATTACTATGATGCATGTGTTGAGGCTGGTGGAAAAATTGATGCTGATGAATTTGGGCTAAAAATGGCGCAGAGTTTAGCTCATAAAATTGATGAGCTCGGTGAAGACCGCGTTGCAGCATTTATTGCTGAGCCAATTCAAGGCGCGGGAGGCGTTATTATTCCTCCAAAAACTTATTGGCCTGCGATTAGCAAGATTTGTAAGGATAGAAATATTCTTTTAGTAGCTGATGAAGTAATTTGTGGTTTCGGAAGAACTGGAGAATGGTTTGGATCAGGACACTTTAATTTTAAGCCTGATTTAATGCCTTTTGCTAAAGGCGTAACTTCTGGATATTTGCCAGTTGGTGGTGTGATTGTTAGAGATGACATTGTTGATGTATTGGTGGCTGCTAATCAAGAGTTTGCTCATGGTTACACCTATTCTGGCCACCCAGCATGTATGGCAGCAGCTGTTGCTAATCTTGAGCTAATGGAGAATACAAACATCCTTAATCAAGTAAAAAATAATACTGGACCTTATTTGGCGAGTAAGTGGAAAGAGTTAGAGAATCATCCATTGGTTGGTGAGGCAAGACATCTTGGAATGCTGGCAGCGATTGAAATAGTTGAAGATAAAGAGAACTGTAAACGATTTGAAAATAGTGGGGAGGTTGTTGGAATTTGTCGTGATTTATGTTACGAGAATGGCATAGTCATGAGAGCCATTAAAAATAAGATGGTTATAGCTCCCCCATTAATTTGCAATAATGACCATATTGATGAAATTCTTGAGAAGGTTTGGAAGTGTCTTGATTTGACAGAGAAATCAATCAAATAATTTTTATAGAGTGCAATCATACTACCAGGCTTCAAGAAATTTTGAGATAGACCAGCCAGCCCTTAATGGAGATCATGAGGCAGATGTTTGTATCATTGGAGGAGGTTATACAGGTTTGTCGTCTGCCCTTTACCTTGCAAATGAGGGTGTCAAAGTTCTTCTTATAGAATCTAACAAAATAGCATCAGGAGCCTCAGGCGCCAATGGAGGTCAGGTTTCTGGAGGAATGAGGAGAGATCAATTCTATTTAGAAAAAGCTTTAGGATTTCAAAAAGCCAAAGCTTTGTGGAGTATTGGAGAAGAGGCAAAGTACCATGCCAAAGATTTGATTGATAAATACCAAATTCAGTGTGACTACAAGAAGGGAATCGCTCATCCAAACCATAAACAGAAATATTGTGAAGAGTCAAAGCGCTATGTTGATCATATGATTAATAAATATGACTACAAAGACATGGTCTATTTAAGCGACAATGAAATGAGAGAAGTAACGGGTTCTGATACCTATTACGGAGGAAGTTATGATGAGGGTGAGGCACACTGTCATCCACTTAATTATGCTCTTGGAATAGCTAAGGCAGCACTTTCAGCAGGTGCTAATATCTTTGAAAGTACTGCTGCAATAAGATATAAGATTCATAATAATTACGTCAGAGTTAAAACACAAAATGGATCCATAAAAGCTGAACGAGTTATTCTTGCATGTAATGGTTATCTTGAAAACCTTGAGAAGCGTTTGACCTCAAAAATTCTACCTATGAACAATTATATTGTTGCTACAAAGCCCCTTGATGATGACATAGTTAAAAAAATAAATCCTCGTGATATTGCTTTTGCTGACTCACGATTTGTCATTAATTACTTTCGTTTAAGCGCTGATAAGCGTTTGCTTTTTGGGGGTGGAGAGAATTATTCTAAGAATTTATCTAAAAATATAGTGCCAATCGTGACTAAGCCTTTAGAAAAAATTTATCCGTTTCTCAAAGGAGTTAAGATTGACTATGCATGGGGCGGAAAACTTGCTATAACTATGAATCGTTTACCATTTTTTACAACACTTCATAATGACAAAGTCATATCAGCCCAAGGTTACTCGGGTCAAGGTGTTGCACTAGCAAGCTATTCTGGAAAAATAGTTTCTGAGAAAATAACTGGTGATGGAGAAACTTTTGATATTATGTCCAGTATTCCAAGACAAAGTTTTCCTGGAGGTAGGTTTTTACGAAACCCTAGCATGAAAATTGGAATGCTTTATTATTCACTACTGGATAGAATCTAGAGAGAGAAATTAAATGAGTATTGATGACTTTGAAGAGATGAAAACGGACCAGGCTTTTACAAAAAAAAGCCTATACAGCAGAGCAAATGAAATGACTTATGGAGGCGCTTTAAGCTTTCTTAGGCGCAAGTATACTAAAGATTTAACTGGGGTTGATATTGCTGTCAGCGGTATTCCTTATGACGCTGCAACTAGCTTCAGGCCAGGTGCAAGATTTGGACCTAAAGCAATTAGAGAGGCATCGGTTCAGCTTGCTGAATTACTTGCATTTCCTGATGGAATTGATCCATTTAAGACGTTGGCGGTGACAGATTATGGAGACTGCGAACTAGACTATGGGTTTCATGGAAACATAGTTTCCGAGATTGAAAATCATGCAAAAATTATCTTAGATTCGGGTGCTGAAATGCTCACTTTTGGTGGTGATCATTTTGTAACCTATCCACTTTTGAGAGCTCATGCTGAGAAACATGGCCCAATAGCCCTTGTTCATTTTGATGCGCATACTGATACATGGCCAGATGAGGATGGTAGGCTTGATCATGGAACTATGTTTTCTCGAGCAATAAAAGAGAACTTAATTGATACTGAGCACTCTATACAGATTGGAATTAGAACTCACAACAGTAATACCAAAGGCGTAAAGATTCTTGACGCTCCATGGGTCCATGAAAATGGAGTTAAGGAAGTTATCGCAAAAATCATTGAAACTGTCAAGGATCGACCTGCCTATCTTACCTTTGATATCGATGGTCTCGATCCAGCCTTTGCCCCAGGAACTGGAACTCCTGTCGCAGGTGGGCTAACTTCAGCGCAAGCCTTGGGAATTATTAGAGGTTTGGAAAGTATTAACTTTATAGGCGCGGATGTTGTTGAAGTGGCGCCTGCCTATGATCATGCTGATATAACTGGCATTATAGCTGCAACAATTGCGCATGACTATTTGGCCCTAAGGGCAAAACAAAAAAGAAGCCAAGAGAAATAAATCAAATAAAAAATATAATGAAAATAGGAATACTTTTAGTAGGTAGAGCATCAGAGGATTTAGTCGAAAAGTACGGAACATATGCTGAAATGCTTATTGCACTGATTAACTCAGAAGGCCAGACCTTTGAATTCAAAACATTTAATATTCTTGATTCTGTGTTTCCAGAAAACCATTCAGTTTGCGATGGCTGGATCGTTACTGGCTCTCCTCATGGTGTTTATGAGGATCACCCATGGATCCCAACTGTGAGTCAACTGATCAATGATATCTATAATGCTAATATGCCCATTTTTGGAGTCTGTTTCGGACATCAATTGATTGCTCAGGCTCTTGGTGGGCGAGTTGAAAAATCTATCAAAGGATGGGGATTAGGTCTTCACACCTATGAAATAAATAATAAAGCAGACTATATGGGCAATTTGACTGAAGAAGTGACTCTTAATATTTGCCACCAAGACCAAGTACTCGAGGTTCCTGAGGGCGCGACGATATATGCTCGCTCTCAATTTTGTGAAAATGCAGGATTCTATATTAAAGATAAGGTTCTAACTATGCAAGCTCATCCGGAATTCTTGGTAGACTTTATTAAAGCACTTTTAAATGCTAGACGAGATGTAACCATTCCAAAGGAGTTTGTTGACCCTGCACTTGTCAAACTAAACTCATACCCAGATACTGTTCAATCTAATCAGTTTGCAGAGACAATTAGGAAGTTTTTTCAAGTTAGATTCTGATAAGCTTCAGATGCTTTTTTGGTAATGTATTTTCCAATTGGTATTGCTGATGTTGCAGCAGGAGAGGGAGCATTACAAACATGAATAGAGCGTTTACTTTCTGCAAATAAAAAGTCATGAACAAGTGTTCCATCCTCTAGTACCGCTTGAGCCCTAATTCCTGCAGGGTATGGCTTGAGGTCATTCAGCTTAATTTGAGGACTATATTTTTGCACTTCTTTTAGATAGCCCCGTTTAAATAATGAATTTCTCATTTCATATAAGCCAGATTTAAAGTTCTTTTTAATTACATTATGAAACCCTTTAAAAGATAAGAAACCGAGAGTATCCTTTACACTGAAATTAAATTTACTATAACCCTCACGCTTAAATCCTAAAACTGCATTTGGGCCAACAGTAATACTACCATCAATCATTCTAGTTAAATGCACACCCAAGAAAGGCAGGCTAGGATCAGGGATTGGATAGATTAGATGCTTAACAAGGCTGTTATGCTGCTTTTTAAGTCTGTAGTATTCGCCTCGAAAAGGGATAATTTGAAAGTTAATTTTGATGTCAAGTAACTTTGCAACTCTGTCAGCCATGAGTCCGGCACAGCAAATGAGATACTTTGAAAAAATCTGCTCATTTGAAGTGATTATTTTGATTTGATCCTTACTCTCCTCTAAATTAACAACCTTTGTATTCAGTAAAAATTCTCCACCAATCGATTCAAACTCTTCTATCATTTTTTTTGTGATTAATTTGTAGTCAACAATTCCAGTTGATTTGACTAGAATCGCTCCAATTCCAGCAATATTAGGCTCAATTTTATGAAGCTCTTCTTGATCAAGAATCTCAGCCTCTATTTGATTAGCTTTGCATCTTTCAAATAGTTTGTCCATTCTTTCTAGCTCAAGAGCGTTTGTGGCAACAAGTAATTTCCCACATTGCTCAAAGGGAATACCATGGGTATTACAAAATGCAATCGTATCTTTAAGTCCTTCTCTGCAAAACTCTGCTTTCAAACTGCCGGGTTCGTAATAAACTCCTGCATGAATCACACCACTATTATGGCCAGTTTGATGTTGCGCAAAAGAGTCCTCTTTTTCTAGAAGCAAGACTCGTTTTTCAGGATACTTGGTTTTCAATGAAAGTGCTGTAGAAACGCCTACAATGCCCCCACCCAAAACAACATAGTCAAAGAGTACACCGTTAGACATAGCAATAATATGAAAGAAATACTAAATGATTATATAGTCTGTTGATAAAGGTTAATTAAAAACACCTCTCTGGCGAAGAAGTTCACGATGAAGATTTTTGTTGGCAGTAAATTTATCTCTTCCATGGAGCCAAAAGTAATTATTGATTATAAGCATACTACCCTCATTCAGTTTGACACTATAGGTGGCACTATCATTCTCGAGGGATTCTCCTAGCTCATAGAGGTAAAGACCCTGTTCCATATTTTTTGGCTCAACAAATTGATCAATATATGACATGATCGGCTTACCATCCTCATCTTCATCTAAGAAAATAGGATGAGTAGTTTTATAATTCACATTTTTACTTGAAGGCGAGCTCCACTGAAGCTTTTCTTTGGCCAAGGGGTGTTCATAAAACTTTTGCAAGTCAGTCCAATCATCAAGATGCAGCAACAGCGACTCTCCACCTTCAACATTAGATTCTATGATTTTCTGCATAATCACCCAGTCAGTTTTTTCCTGCACATAGGTGCCATCATTATGAAGCTCCATTCTTCTGTGGGCTTGTCGAAGATAACTGTCACTGTTGTCGTCATTTTTGACGCTAAATCTAGCATAGAATTTTCCTGACATAGAATCAAGGTTTGGCATTCCAATTAAATGTGAAACTGCAGTTGAGAGAAGAATATTAAAGTCTATGAAATCCTCACTTTTTGTGTCCTCTTCGCTAGTACCTTCGCATTCTAATAATATGGCCCCGGTTAATCGATTATGAAGATTGTCTAGAAGCAGGGCGCCTAATTTGTTATTAGTTAGTTCATTAAGAGTGTTGGCAATATGAAAGCGAAGAAAGGGCTTATATTCAATCGCTTGGACATTAAACTTCTTTAATGCATCTTTGAAATTTTCAGTGATGTCTTTTGAAAGTTTAATTACCTTTAAACGTGGCTGGTTCAAACTGGTTTCTTCAGTAAAGGGGTTACTATTGTGACTAGAGTTGGTCATAACTTAATAGCAGTAAATTGAAGTGGCCTTGAAAATTTTGAAGGAATACTGTGCTCATTTTCAAAAAGAATTGGAGCTAAGGCCTTGAGCATATCTTCATAGACATCTCTTTTAAAGTTAATCACCTCATCAACAGGTTTCCAATAATCTACCCATTTCCAGTCATCAAACTCAACATCATCATGTAAATCTAGAGAGATTTCATCATCACTTGAGTCAAGTTTTAGCAAATACCAGACTTGTTTTTGACCGATACACATAGGTTTTTGAGTTCTTCTGACGTGCTCATCTGGTAGTTCATATCTGAGCCACTTGGGGGTTTTGGCAATCAGAGTGACATGAGAAGAATCAAGACCAACCTCCTCCTGAAGCTCTCGATATAGAGCATCTAACTCAGTTTCATCTTCATCAATTCCACCCTGAGGAAGTTGCCACCCAGTTTGCTTGAATCGCTTTGCTAATAGTATTTGTTTTTTGTCATTGGTAATTACAATACCAATATTAGCGCGATATCCATCGCTGTCAATCACTAGTCATTGCCAGAGAAAACACCCAGCAACTGAAGTAAGCTCAAAAACAGATTATAGATTGAAATATATAACGTGACAGTCGCCATGATGTAATTGGTTTCGCCGCCATGAATAATATTACTTGTTTCATATAGAATCAAGCCACTCATCAATAAAATGAAAGCAGCAGAAACTGTTAAAGAGAGTACTGGGATCTGGAAGAAATAAGCAGCAATTCCTGCTAGAAATGCCACAATAATTCCCGCAGTCAGAAAGCCAGCCAAAAAGCTAAAGTCTTTTTGTGAAACAATGGCATAGAAGGAAAGCGATAAAAATATAGCTGCAGTACCAGTCATGGCCATTGCTACAAGCTCCGATCCATTAGAAAAGGCTGTTGTATAAGCACCAATAATTGGACCAAGTGTCAAGCCCATAAAGCCTGTAAGAGCAAAAACTGCTAGTATTCCAGAGGCAGAATTTCTAAGTTTTGTGACTAGAAATAATAACCCGAAGTAACCTCCAAGAGTTATTAAAAGCCCAAAATATGGCAAATTTAGATACATTGAAAGGTATGCCATTAAGCCACTAAAAAGAAGCGTTGCTGATAGAAGTTGATATGTATTTCTTAGTGTTCGATTGATCGTAATCGAACTTGAAGTTGTTTGAACGTTTGTTGGCATAATAATAAAGTAGAAGTAAAAGTGTAAAATATAGTCAATTTTGGTCGAAAACACAAGGTTTTCATGAAACTTATTTTAGGAATGGGCATTACGGGACTGTCAGTTGCTCGATTTTTTTCCAATAATAATGAGATTTTTCGAATTGCTGATTCTAGAAAAGAGCCTTCGCTCTTAAAAACATTCCAAAAAGAAAATTTGCTTGATGATTGTTATATGGGTGAATGGAGTCAGTCGATTTTGGAGGACATTGATGAAGTTATTATTAGTCCTGGAATAGCTCAGTCAGAAACTATTGTTCAATGGATTAGAGAAAAAAAAATAAAACTTTTAAGTGATATTGAATTATTTGGACGTTATTCCAATGCGCCTATTATTGGCATTACAGGTTCTAATGGAAAATCTACAGTCACTCAACTTTTAGGTGAAATGGCACTTGCAAGTAATTTAAATGCTGTAATGTGTGGCAATATTGGGAGTCCTGTTTTAGAGAGCATCAGTGATACTGCAGAACTTTATATCGTTGAACTTTCGAGTTACCAGTTGGATTACACAAGTGAACTAGATTTATTCGCTGGAGTTATTACTAATATTTCTCCAGACCACCTTGATAGATATGAAAACTTCGAAGCCTATATTGCTTCAAAGCTATCAATTTACCCATATTGTGAAAACGTAATTATCAACCTTGATGAGTCTTTACAAAGTGGCATGGCAGGGGATAGTTATTTTGCAATAGAAAAAAATAATTCAAATTGTATTTTTTTAGTGAGGAAGGCGGGTAATTCATATGAAGTGCTTTATCAAGACAAGTTGTTAGTTAGTAGCAATGAATTGTTAGTTGTAGGAAAGCATAATATAGAAAATTTATTGGCAGCTCTAACCCTAGGTTATCAATTTGGGTTACCAATAAAGGAAATGATAAAAGCAGCTAAAACTTTTAAAGGTTTGCCTCATCGATTAGAATTTATTACTTCAATTAACCATGTTGATTTTTATAATGACTCTAAATCAACAAATGCTGTTTCAACTAAAACTGCCGTTAACTCACTTCTTGAAAAATATAGTCAATTAGTTTTAATATTGGGGGGAATAGCAAAACAAGAAAATTATTCCGAACTCATAGAGTTAATAAATGAAAAAGTTGAAACAGTTGTTCTTATTGGAGATTCTAGTAAGGTTTTTTCTGAACAACTTTCTGTCCCAACCCTGAAAATTGCAAGGTCCATGGAGGAAGCGGTTGGCCTATCTAAGTCACTAACAAAGAACGGTGCTGTTGTTCTCTCGCCGGCATGCGCTAGTTTTGATATGTTTGATGATTTTAATGATCGAGGGGATCAATTTAAGCATCATGTGAACGAAGGAAGTTAATTGCCTTCTTGATATCACTTTGATTTAATATTAGTCCCTCCTTCTCATTCTTGAGCCACGTGGATTGACGCTTGCATAGCTGTCTGGTTGCCACGATAGCCTTTTCTATCATCTCTTTTTTGTTGTACATGCCATCAAAGTAATTCCAAACTTGCCTATAACCCACACACCTCATTGATGCTAAATCAAGATTTAGTTTTTTATTTTGCCTTAGAGTTTCTACTTCATCTAAAAAGCCACTCTTAATCATATCAATAAAGCGCCCCTCTATCCTTTCGTGAAGCTCTGATCTCTTTGGCATTAGAATAATTTTCTTAATTTCAGCATTGAGTTTCTTGTGATTTTTTTTACCCTGCAAGTTACTTAAAGTTTCCCCTGATAGATCATAAACCTCAAGTGCCCTTGTTATCCTTTGGGAGTCATTAGGATGAATTCGCTCAGCTGATTTTGGATCAATTTCTTTTAGTTTGGCATGTAATTTTTCACTGCCTTGTTTTTGTAAAAGTTCATTGAAATGTTTACGAGATTTATCTGTCGACGCAGGCAGGTTAGATATGCCATGCTCGAGTGCATTAAAATAGAAAGAGGTTCCTCCGACCAAAATGGGTAACTTATCTTCTTTGAAAGCCAATTCAATTTGTGTTGTTGCTAGGTCAATGAAATCATTAACGGAAAAACTATCCTCTGGCTCACAAATATCAATGAGTTCATGTGGAAATTTTTTGAGTGTTTCTTTGTCCGGTTTGGCAGTTCCAATGTCCATACCTCTATAGATTAGAGCTGAGTCTACACTAATTAACTTTGAATCAATGATTTTACTTATTTCAATCGCTAGCTCTGTCTTTCCAGAAGCTGTAGGCCCCATCAAGAATAAAACAAATTTATTTGACCCAATAGTCATGACAATACTAAGCTTATATTTCTATGACCTACATTATAATGTCAGCTTTATTTGTTTATCTCTAAAACGATGTACACGGTTTTAAATCAAGTGAGCGGGAAATCATTTCAATGTGAAGGCGATGAGACGGTCTTAGACGGCGCTCTAAGTAATGGGTTTAACTTTCCATACGGCTGCCAAAACGGATTTTGCGGCCAGTGTAAAGCTGTGATTCTTAATGGCGAAATAGATTATGCAGGTCCGACACCTGAGGCAATTAGTGAAGATGATCGAGATGCCAATATTGCTCTATTATGCCAATGCAAAGCTAAAAGTGATTTGTACATTGCAGTTGATGAGCTAGACTCTCTTGCTAATATTCAGATAAGAAGTATGCCCTGTCGTGTTGAAGAGGTAAACCATTTAAATCATGATGTCATTCAACTCATTTTAAAAATACCTGGATCTCAATCTCTTCAATATTTAGCGGGTCAGTACCTTGATATTGAGCACCCTGACTTTGAACCTAGGGCTTTTTCTATTGCTAATGCTCCAGTCAATTCAAATTTATTAGAGCTGCATGTTCGTTTGGTTGAAGGAGGGCAGTTCACAAACTTCGTATTCAATACTCTGACTGAGAAAACTATTTTAAGAATTGAGGGACCTAAGGGCAGTTTTTTTCTTAGAGAAGATAGTGATTGTCCAATTATTTTTATTGCTGGCGGTACTGGATTTGGCCCAATAAAAGCAATCATTGAGCATTTAATATTGATGAATTCAACCAGAACTATTCATTTGTATTGGGGTGTTCGCACTGAGCAAGATTTTTATTTAAATCTGCCGTCAGAGTGGAGTGAAAAACATGCTAATATTAACTATATTCCGGTATTGTCAGAGCCGGGTAGTTCTTGGACGGGTAAATCTGGATTTGTGCATGAGGCTGTCATGAATGATTTTGAGAATTTGGTTGATTTTGAGGTCTATGCTTGTGGACCTCCAGTTATGGTTAAAGCCGCTGCAAAGAGCTGTATTGAGAACAAACTCAACAAAGAAAATTTCTTTTCTGACTCTTTTGAGTATGCAAATGTGAGTGTATCCGATGACTAGTATGCAAAATCACCTTGAAGATCAATTGCAGCTGGCACTTGAGCCAGATTACTTTGAAGTAGTTAATGAATCAAGCCAGCACTCGGGGCCTGCAACTGAGTCTCACTTCAAGATTGTTGTTGTAAGTTCCAATTTTGACGAAATGAAGCTGATCGATAGACATCGTTTTATTAACAAGCTTTTTTCTGATGAACTAAAACATATCCATGCTTTAGCAATGCACACCTATACGCCAAAAGAATGGGAGAAGCGAAAGGCAGCGCCTGATTCTCCTGAATGTTCCAGTAAATCTTAGTAGTGTTTGTGAGACCCTTACTTTTGATCGTTGTTATGGTTTTGTCTGGTTGCCAGAGCTTAGTGGGTAGCAATAAATTAGCTATTTTTGAGACTGATACGTTAAACAGTAGTTATTCTTCTGAAGACAAGGACTTATGGAAAGTTATTGCCAATCAGCAAGAAATTAGAGTTGATGATAATTCTAGAGTTCAGAGTCATATTAATTGGATAACTCAGCGACCAGACTACTTAGCTAGCATTTCTAAACGGGCCCAGCCATTCCTGTATCTTGTGGTTTCTGAGGTTGAGAATGAACGGTTGCCGATTGAAATAGCATTGCTGCCAATCGTCGAGTCCGATTACTATCCTTTCTCATATTCTCATGGAACAGCAACTGGAATTTGGCAATTTATACCTTCAACAGGAAGAATGTATGGCCTTGAGGAAGATTGGTGGCATGAAGATCGAAGAGACGTGCTGGCTTCAACAAAGGCAGCACTTCATTATTTAAAAGATTTAAATCAAATGTTTGAAGGGGATTGGCTTCTCTCTATTGCAGCCTATAATGCTGGACCAGGAAGAGTTCAAAGGGCTATAGATAAAAATATAAAGCAGGGCAAGAAAACTGACTATTGGAGTTTAGACTTGCCAAAAGAGACCGAAAAATATGTTCCAAAACTTTTAGCAATAGCTAAAGTCTTAAAAGACCCTGCGCGCTATAATCAAAAACTTTTAAGCATTGAAAACAAGCCATACCTGGAGCCGATCAAGCTTGAGTCTCAGTTTGACTTAGCCTTGATTGCTCAGTGGACCAACTTAAGTATTGATGAAATTTACTCTTTTAACCCTGGACTAAAGAGATGGGCAACACCTGAGGCTCTGCCTTATACAATTTTATTGCCAATTGATGTAGTAGGTGACTTCAAGGAGGTTTTATCCAACCAGAAAAATAGACCTAAGGTAAGTTGGACTCGTTATAAAGTGAAAGAGGGCGACAGTTTAGGTGTTATTGCACAAAACTTTAATACTACAATTCATCAAATTCAGAGTGTAAATGAAATTAAAGGCAACTTAATCAGAGCTAACAGTTACCTTATTGTGCCTTTGGCTAGAGAGAGCGAAGACTATTATTCGTTATCTGATGATCAAAGAGAAAAGAGTAGATTAAATGCATCCAAAAATTCAGAAAAATTAATCTATAAAGTTGTCTCTGGCGATAGTCTATGGAAGATTTCACAAGATTTTAGTGTTACTGTTAATGAGCTTGTTAGGTGGAACAAAATAGTGCCAACTGCTCCTCTCTCGATTGGTAAAGAGTTAGTTATTTTGATTGATGATAAAGAGAAGACAGAGTTAGCTAAAATAACACATACTGGAATAGATATAAACAGAAATATAGTCTATACCGTTAAAAGTGGTGATAACCTTTCTTTAATAGCTCAGAGGTACAAAGTTAAAGTTTCACAGATCAGAGATTGGAATGACTTAAATGAGAAAGATATTTTGCAACCTGGAGATAAGCTAACCATTACAATTAATGTCGTAAATTCAAATTTATCATGAACAATATTCCTATAAGACAAACAATTCTTGCAACTCTAGCTTTCTCTTTCTCTAATTGGCAAAAATTACTAGAAGTGAGTATATTCCCTCTACTTGCGGCTATCCCTTTCATAACAATATTGCCCGAATTAATGGTGATTCTTCAAGCACAATTATTCGGTATAGGTGAAGTTCAAGAGTATCCGAGGTTCTATGAGTTGTATTTGTTAATGTTTGACTATGCATACATGGCGCTTATTATCAATATCTATCGTTTGGTTGTTTCGGGCGAAAGTTCAGTTGCAAGACTTGGAGTCGTTTTTCCAAGTCTAAGGTTGGGCCGTTTTTTTCTATTATTCTTATTTTTGTCAATAGCAACACAGTTTCCAATTTTCATTTCACCTTTTTTAGTCCCTATTGTTTATTTCCTACTCATTCCCATGTCACTTAACCTGGTCGGTTTAGCAAATGATGCGTCATTCAAGAAAAATAAACTCACTCTAGGTATTCAGTTTGGCGTTCTCATTATTAAATTAGGAGTTCCAGCTATATTGCTTGGCTTGACAATTCTTTTGGGAGTAGGTGAAGTTTTCTTTTGGTTTGTTATGGGTTTGATTGTTTACTGGATGGCAATTAGCTTTGCACTATGCTATAGGGTTATTCTGGCGAATAACTCAGCGCAAAACCATTAGGGTATCTCATATCAAAAATTCCTCTTGTCCTAATTTTTTTATATTTTTTTAGTTGCTCATAAGACTGAACAAATATCTTTAATCGTTCATTTTGTTTTTGGTGTCCTAAGATAACTTTTATATTGTTTTCAAGCGTTAATTCATCAATTGATGTTCTTTTAAAGGTAGAGATTTTAACTGGCTCTAAAATTGCTTGATATTGCCTGAAGTCAAAGAAAGCTTTAGTGGCAATGGACTCAGAAAAAAGCCCTAGAGGTGCAACTGAGCTGATGGTTTGGTTGGGTTTAAATAGCACACCTTTTGATGAGATATAGCCCTCTGATCCCCAGCGCATGGCAATATCATGCTCTTGGATGGACACTTTGATTTGATTCCAAAAAATCCTTTCAGCATCAGCATTTGAAATCCGTTGACTCTTTGTTAGCTTTTCTTTTATTTGAGTCAGATTTATCAGATATTTATTATTCATTAGTGGTTTAATTAAATCTTCATATCGCTGGGCATCCGTAACTAATTCTCCATTAATCTCCCAGGAAATTCTTGGATCTAAAAGTTTGGAGCGATCAATTAAATAAATAACAAAAATTAAAGCAAGGGATAACACTAAATAAGCTAGTTTTTTAGCTAGATTTTTAACAACACTTGCTATGGGTGTTTTTTGTTTTTTTGCTTGATTTGTTTTTTCCTTAGCCATTTAGAATTTTAATAACTAAATCATTAAAGCTCATATTAGATGCCTTTGCTGCCATTGGGACTAGTGAGTGAGAAGTCATTCCAGGAACTGTATTGATTTCCAAAAGAAAAGGGTTTCTGTCTTTATCTAGAATGAAGTCAACACGTCCCCAGCCAGAAGCGCCTGTTAAATTGAATGCTTCCAGTGCTATATTTTGAAGGTTAAGCTCTTGCTGACTAGTTAAATCTGAAGGGCAAAGGTATTGAGTTTTACTGCTAAAGTATTTTGAATGATAATCATAAATATCATGATCGGAGGTTATCTTGATGCTTGGAAGAGCATTATTATTTAATATTGAAACAGTATATTCATCACCATCAATCCACTGCTCAACTAATGCTTGATTGCCGTATTTAAAAGCTTCCTCGAGAGCGGAATCAAGTTCTGATTCGTTTTTTACTTGAGTGATTCCAATACTAGAACCTTCTAGGGTTGGCTTGACTGCCCACGGTAATGGAAAAGAAATAGATTCCAGAGTATCTCCTTTTGTTACAACGATTGACTCAGAGATGGGCAGACTATGTTTTTTCCACAAATCTTTTGTTATAGCTTTATCCATACATAAAGCTGATGATTTTGCATTTGAGCCTGTAAATGGAATATTTTTTTTATTGAGCTCAGATTGTATAAATCCATCTTCACCTCCTCTGCCATGAAGCACAATAAATGCCTTATTAAACTTCATCTTCCAGAGCTCATCAAGATTTTTATCATTCAAATCAAATGAAAAGCAGTCAATTTTGCTGTCAATAAGAGCCTGGTAAACAGCATTCCCACTCAGAAGAGATATTTCTCTTTCTGCAGAGTAACCCCCCATTAAAACAGCAATCATATAATTATTATTTCGGTTTCGAGTTCTATGTTGAATTTTTGCTTGATTGTATCTTGAATATGAGCTATCAATTTTTCAATATCCATCGCAGTAGCATTATTCTGATTGATAATATAGTTGGCATGCTTTTCAGAAACGCAAGCTCCTCCAATACAATAACCTTTTAGTCCACTCGACTCAATCAGTTGTGCGGCAAAGTGATTCTTTGGATTCTTAAACACACTGCCACAACTTGGCAGTCCAATAGGTTGAGTAGAGTTTCTCTTTTTGAGAAGTTCACCTACATTATCATTTTGTTTTTCAAGGTTAAAATTAAAAACAGCACTGACAAAAAATTCATTACTGTTCTTGTGAACAGTAGATCGATATGAGATTTCAAAATCACCAGGGAATCTATCTTGAATTTCACCTGAAAAATTCATTGTTTTGACAGACACGACATATTTCCAAATTTCAGAACCAAATGCACCGGCATTCATTGCAAGTGCTCCACCAACTGATCCAGGTATTGCGCTGAGGAATTCAGCACCATACTTAAAATTAGCTAAAGCAAACCTTGATAGCTTAGCTAGAGAAGTTCCAGCGCCGGATTCAATAGAGTTATCAGAAATAGTCAGTTCTTTTAAATTTTTCGTATGAACTGTAACGCCTTTAAAGCCCTTATCGCGAACCAAAAGATTACTTCCTAAGCCAACCATAAGGATTGGTTTTGTATTGCTTTTTAAAAAGGTTGAAAGCTCTTGTATGTCAACGGGTTGAAAAAATTGACTTGTCTCTCCTCCAGATCTCAGAGAACAGTGTTTTGACATTGGCTCATTATATTTCAGCATTCGGCCCGCTCAACAAAAATGCTCTTTAAGTTGATGTGGAATTTTGTTTACATCACCCGCACCAAGGGTAAGAATCACATCATTTTCTAAACTAATATTCGGAATTATTTCAATGATTTCAGCAATATCTTTAGCAACAATAGGGTCTATCGAACTCCTTCTTCTTATTGAATCAGCAAGTGTTGATGAACTTATTGTATTAATTGGCGCTTCATTTGCTGAATATATATTGAGCAGTATCAGTGCATCAACCTTAGATAGACTGCTTACAAATTCATTAAAAAGATCCCTTGTTCGAGAGTATCGATGGGGCTGGAAAATGACAACAAGTCTTTTCTCTGGAAAAGTATTTCTTAGCGTGCTAAAAACTTCTGAAATTTCATTTGGATGATGTCCATAATCATCAAATAAAGGAATATTTTGATTATTAATGGTAAGTTCCTGATGATAATCTAGTCTTCTAGATACTCCACTGAAATGAGACAGGGCTTTTTGTATATCTTTAATACTAATATCAAGCTCTAATGAAACACTAATTGCTGCCAGTGCATTTAAAATATTATGTTTGCCAATTAAATTGAGAGAAACTGGAAAGTTTTTTTGATATTTTTTACAACTTACATCGAACATCATTTTCATTTTGTCTTGCTCAATATTTGAGGCCTTTACATCTGCTTCGTTGTCAAAGCCATAACTAAGTACCGGTCTATGAATCTTTTTTAGAATATCTTGGACTCCCTTATCATCAGTACAGGCAACGCAAATCCCATAGAATGGAAGGTTTGATGTAAAGTTAATAAAAGTTTCTGTCAATTTGGCGTAGTTATGATTGTAGGTTTCCATATGATCTTCATCTATATTGGTGATTACGCTTAACATAGGTTGAAGATGAAGAAATGAGGCATCACTCTCATCAGCCTCGGCAATTAGATAGTCACTCTTGCCTAATTTTGCATTCATACCAGTTGCATTGATAATTCCACCAATGATATAGGTGGGATCAAGTTTTGCCTCACTCATAATATGAACGATAAGGCTAGTGGTAGTTGTTTTTCCGTGGGTTCCAGAGACCGCAATCCCAAATCGAAACCGCATCAATTCTCCTAACATTTCTGCCCTTGGTACTATTAATAATTTCTGATGCCGTGCTTCCTGAAGTTCAGGATTATTTTTGTTGATTGCTGAGGAGACTACGACAGCCTGTTTACCAATTACATTTTCAGCTTTTTGTGAATAGTGGATGGTACAGCCAAGTTTTTCAAGTTTTTCTGTCGTAGTGCTCGATTGAATGTCAGACCCTGATATTTCATAACCTAAATTAACAAGTACTTCAGCGATGCCGCTCATACCTGAGCCACCAATGCCTATGAAGTGGATTTTTTTAATCTTTGATCGAGTTGGGTTATCTATTAGAGTCATGATTTTATTACTGTGATTATGGTGATTACTTGAATGCCTTCCCCTCTTCCAAATGCAGTTAAATCTTCACCGGTAGTTGCGGTAATTCCAATATCAGAGATATTAATTTTACAAATCTGGGCAATATTCTCTTTCATGGCGTCAATTTGAGGGGATATTTTTGGTACTTGACACTCAATGGCAATTGCTATGTGATTTATTTTCCATTCACCCAAATCATTAAGAGCAAGATTCAAATACTCACTACTATCTTTATGACCTTTTTGTGCAAGCTGGTCTGCAACACTGCCAAGAATATTGATTCCAGTCACACTTGAAATTGAATTAGTTATTGAGTGAAAAACTACATCAGCATCACTATTTCCCTCTAATCCAAATGGATGCGTAAATTCAATACCAGCAAGCAATAACGGCTTTCCATTCTCTTTTTCAAATCGGTGAGAGTCTTGGCCAATACCGGTTTTAATATTCATAATTGTTTTAAAAAATAATTAGCTAAGTCTATATCTTTTTGAGTCGTAATTTTAATGTTACTCGATGATCCATCAACAATTCTAATTGAATATCCGAGGCGTTCAACTGCCTCAGATTCATCAGTAATATGAAGATTGCGTTCAACCGCTTTTTCAACCGCCTCCTTCAAAATACCATATCTAAACATTTGAGGAGTCTGTGCTAAGTGAAGTTTTTGTCTATCAATTGTTAAAATAAGTCCATTATTGTTTTTTTGTTTAACTGTATCAAATACTCTAGTTGAAAGTATGCCACCCACTTGATCATCTGCAATCTCATCAATAAGCTTAACAACATCTTCTTTTTTAATGCAGGGTCTTACAGCATCATGAACCAATACCCAGTCACTTGGTTTTGCAGTTTGATCTAGGGCACTTAATGCATTAAAAACAGAATTAAATCTTTCTTTGCCGCCGCTTGCAATTGAAATCAGCCTGGAGTCCTTTGCAAACTGGGAAGATTTAAAGTGAGTGTCTTTTTTGTCTAAAGCAACAACAAATCCTGAGATTATTTCATTGGATAACATAACTTCAAGGGACTGATCAAGAATGGTCAAGTCATTCCCAAGCTTTATATATTGTTTTGGGATCCTGGAATTCATCCGTTGGCCAATTCCACTTGCTGGAACGACTAGAAAATATTTATCCTTTTTCATATTTAAGAGGGTGCGCCCAGGTTATTTTGATCAATTCACTCAATTATAATGTAGCATTATCATTTTCTGTTAATGCTTCTGTCTCAACTATCCTATTCACTTTAAAAAAATATTCTCCCTCTTTAATTAATCCATACTTAAATCTTGCTTTAGATTCGATTAAATTTAAATCTTCTTCCGTGAAGCCTTGAATCTTACTCTCAAGAATTATATTTTCATTAGCTAAATTGACATTATTTTCCTTAATCATATCGATTGATCTTTCCCTTTCGAGAACAACATAAGGAAAATTATTTTCAAAAATATTTTGCTTAACTAATGCAATCAATACAATAATCAAGGCTATAGTGATTTTGTTCCTGTAGATAAAACTAGCTAATCCTGTTTGTTTTATAGTCTTCAAAATTAAATTAGTATGAAATGATTACGCGTCATATTATTTGTAGATAGAGCTAAGGTATGTTTTAGAATAGTAGTCATGAATTGGCAATCTGTTTTTATTAAGAAATTGAAAGATTATTCCAAGTCCGACTAGAGATATTAGAGCCAAAGAAAAGCGAATGAAGGATTGTTTGAAAGTTATATTGTCTCCATTTTTTTGAATAATTTCAAATTTCCAGGCTCGCATTCCAAGGGTTTGCTTGCCTTTAACCCAAGATATTGAAAAATAAAGAAAAATTGCGGGAAGTGTTACCAAAAAAAAGAAAAAACTATTTGTAATTGGTTCTTTATTATTGACAAGAATCACTACACCTGCAACAAAGAAAACAAACGAAAATACTAGGAAAAAATCATAGCTTATAGAGCCAATTCTCCTTAACAGTGTTACATCAGATTTCATATTTGAATTATTTAAAATATATCTTTTAATTATCCTCTTTCTTAATCACTTTTGAAGTAACTTTGCCATCATGAAATTTACTAAAAATTAAGTCATCGGCCTTTATTTTTTTAATTGATGTAATGATTTTTCCTTCTTCATTTTGAGTAATTGTATAGCCTCTAGATAAAGTATTAAGAGGGGATAACAGGTTAAGTGAATTTCCATAATTAGTTAACTCATTCTGATTCATTTTAATAAAGTTTTCTGATAGAGCTTTTAATTGAGAAAACAAATGCTTTAGCTGTTCTTTGTGGTCATCAACAACTGATTTGTTGAGTTTTAATAATCTTAATTCGTATTCATCAAGTTTTTGAGCGTTAAGAAGAAGTTGTTGGCTTGGATCAATAATTTTAAGTTTGAGAAGTGTTAGTGCAGTTTTCCTTGATTCAATAGATTGTTTTATTGAGTCATAAAGATATTGTTTGAGTTTTGAGGCATTGTATAGAATTGTATTAATATCAGGAGTTGCTGATACAGCTGCAGCAGAAGGAGTGGGCGCTCTAAGGTCTGACACGAAGTCTGCTATGGTTGTATCAGTTTCATGCCCTATGGAGCTAATGATAGGTGTTGAGCATCTATGTATCTCTCTTGCAAGGTCTTCTTCATTAAATGCCCATAGGTCCTCTAGTGAGCCTCCCCCTCTCGCAATGATGATGACGTCACAATTCTTAGATTGATCTGCTGCTTTAAGGGCTTTTATAATTTTTTTGTGCGCATTTTCGCCTTGCACTATAGTGTCATAAAGCATTATCTTTGCGAATGGGTATCGTAATTTTAATACTTTGATAATATCTCTAATTACTGCACCTGTTGCCGATGAAACAACTCCAATTGTATTGGGGAATGAAGGGATTTCTTTTTTATTTTCTGAATCAAAAAGACCTTCAATTCTTAACTTGTTTTTTAACTGATCAAATGCCAGCTGAAGATTTCCAATCCCAGCAGGCTCCATCTGCTGAATTATGAGTTGAAAATCACCCCTTTGAGGGTAGAGCGTAGTTGCCCCTCTAATGATGACAGACATGCCATTCTCAGGAGAAAATTGTATTTTTCTTTGATTCAGTCTAAAAAAAGCACACCTTACTTGACCATTTTTATCCTTGAGAGTGAAATACCAGTGCCCAGAAGATGGCTTTGATAGGTTAGAGATTTCTCCTTGAACAAAGCACTGGGGTATGTTTTTCTCAATTGCGTTTTTACAAAGCTTTATATAGTCAGAGACTGAATAGATTTCCTCAATATTAAACATTTGCTTTTAAGTGAACAAATACTGCGCCAGTTCCACCCATGTTTTGGGGGCAAGAACAAAAAGCTAGAACATTTGGATGTTGTTTTAAGTAATGAACTACTTGAGATTTCATAATTGAGAGACCACTATCAGAATGATATCCCTTTCCATGAATAATTTGAATAAAACGTTTATCCGAATGAAAGTGAATAAAGTCTGATAAAGATCGACATGCTTCTTCTATTTTGTATCCATGAAGATCAATAGATGGAGTAAAGCCTAAATTGCCTTGTTTCATCTTTTTAAGGGTCTTTGGAGATAGGCCGTCCACATTATGAATAACTTCTTGAGATCCAGAAATATTTGGCTCATAAAGAAAACTATAATGTTCAAAAGGTTTATCTGAGTTGACTTTTATAGCGTTATTCCCTTTGGTGCTGTCCTTATCAAGTGGCTTCTGATGGTCAACAGTTGACCTAAATAATGACTTATCGCTTTCATTAATCATAGCGTTTAAAACCCTTTAAACATAAAAAAACCCTCAGAGAGGGTTTTATTATAGCAATGATTTAATAATCGAAAAGTGAACCTATAATTGAATCCTATTTATAGGGCTTTAATTTGAGCACTAATGCGAGATTTTTTTCTAGCAGCAAGATTTTTATGAATTAAACCCTTACTGACCGCTTGATCCATATTTTTCTGCATATCAGCAAAACCACTCGTAGCCTCTTTTTTATCTCCAGCATCAATTGCATAAGTCACCTTTTTGATAAAAGTACGAACTTTAGCTCTGATCTGAGAGTTGTGTTTATTACGCTTAACTGCTTGTCTTGCGCGTTTTTTTGAACCTGCTGAATTAGCCATATAATTAAATTATGCTTAAATTAAGAAAACACGAATTATAGAGTCTCACCTACAATTATGCAAGCATTTAATCTGAATAGATTAATTTGCAAGCGAATTTAGATGTTGCAGTGTTTTCTTTTTTCCAAACAACAAGTGCCAGGTCTTCCCGCCCTGAGTTTTCCATAGTGAAACTGCTCTAATACCTGCCAAAAGTAGCGCCCTGATGTGATTGGCGGTATGCTGATTAGACAAATAAATCTGCTCTCCACGAACCATAATCGTAGGGTTAAGGCTTCCCAGTGTATTTTTATATAGCTCAGCTAGTCGAGCTATGGAGTTGCTATGATATACATCAAAAAACTCCTGCTTGTTAATGAGATTAATTTCCTCTGAAATATGATCCAACAGTTTGGGTTTTTTCATTAATTTTTTTTCTAAATTAATCAAAGCTGTTGCATAGACCATCACATTGTGCATTTCTATTGTCTTTTTTTCAAGAATAAGTTTTAAAGAGTCAAAACCAATTTTTAAATCCTCAGGGGATGTAAAAATTTCATCGATAGAGTCACTTGAGCTAATAATACTATTCAAAGTTGCTTTGTTGGTATGGCTATCGCACTTGCCAGAAATAGCAAGCTGGTGAACTAAAGCAGACGATTGAAAAATGCTTGCAAGAGCTATAGTTTGTTTCGCTGACTTATTCATTATATCTAGATTTAATTACACTCCCACCAAGACATTTATTACCATGATAAAAAACTATGGACTGACCTGGAGTTATCGCTCTTTGTGACTCTTTAAAGCAAACCTTAATCGTTTGGCTTTCACCAACGGTTACAGTACAGTCTTGAGAGGCTTGTCGGTAACGTATTTTAGCACTACATTGAAAGGGCATTTCAGGTTCATCATCAATCCAGTGTATATCATCAGCCACTAATGAGTTATGATAAAGCAGATGATGGTCTCCTTGAACCGCAACGATTTGATTAGATTCTGTCAGTTTGTCTGCTACAAACCAAGGCTCTTGCGAATCGCCGTGTCCTCCGCCTATTTCAAGGCCTTTTCTCTGTCCAATAGTGTAGAAAGGGAGTCCATTATGATGTTTGATAAATGAACCATCCTGATCAATGATATCGCCTTTTTCTTTTGGTAGAAATGTCGTCAGGAATTCTGAAAAGGGCCTTTCACCTATAAAACATATGCCCGTTGAGTCTTTTTTCTCTGCAGTAGCAAAGTTATTATTTCTTGCAATATCTCGAACCTCTTGTTTATCAATTTCTCCAAGAGGAAACAGACTTTGTGACAGCTGTTCTTGATTAAGCAAATGAAGAAAGTAGCTTTGATCTTTGTTGCCATCGATACCAGCCTTAAGAAAGTATTTTCCATTTTCCTGGCTGATTCTTGCATAGTGACCAGTTGCGATCTTAGTTGCACCAAGATCTTTGGCGTAGTCAAGGAATGCTTTAAATTTAATTCTTTGATTACATAGAACGTCAGGATTAGGAGTGCGTCCTTTCTTATGTTCATCCAGAAAATGTTCAAAAACATCTTCCCAGTATTCGTGAGAAAAATTAACAGTATGAAGTTTAATTCCAAGCTCATCCGCAACTTGCTGTGCATCAGCTAAATCCTCAGAAGCGCTGCAATATTCATCTTCGTCATCTTCATCCCAGTTTTTCATGAATAAAGCTTCAACTTTATAGCCTTGTCTAAGAAGCAGATAGGCAGCAACTGAGGAGTCAACTCCCCCAGAGAGGCCAACTATTACTTTAGATTTACTGCTCATTTAGCTTTATCGTAAGCACTAACAATTTTTTTAACGAGTTGATGTCTTACAACATCAGCCGCATCAAAGTTACAAAAGGCAATATGATCAATATTTTTAAGTATCTTTGTAGCATCAGTTAGCCCCGATTGACTTGGATTAGGTAAGTCAATTTGAGTAATGTCACCGGTTATTACCATTTTTGAACCAAAACCCATTCTTGTTAAAAACATCTTCATTTGTGGAATGGTTGTATTTTGAGCTTCATCAAGAATGATGTATGATTCATTAAGTGTTCTACCTCGCATAAATGCTAATGGGGCCACCTCTATCACATGTTTTTCTATTAATTTATTAACCCTTTCAAAACCGATAAATTCATAAAGAGCATCATAGATAGGTCGAAGATAAGGATCAACTTTTTCACTCAAATCTCCCGGAAGAAAGCCTAACTTTTCACCTGCTTCTACAGCTGGCCTAACCAATACTATTCTTTTCACATTTGAATTTTCAAGCGCCTCAACCGCTCTTGCAACGGCTAAGTAAGTTTTGCCTGTACCAGCTGGACCAACGGCGAAAACTGCATCATTTTCTAAAATGGCGTTGACATATTTTTGCTGGTTGCCACTTCTAATATGGATATGTTTTTTACTGGTTTTAATTGTGATGGAGGGCGCTTCACCATTTGGACTATTGAGTGATTTAATGCATAAGTCTATATCACTAAATTCAATAGTTTTCTTGTCTGAAATTAACAAGAGGTCCTGGAGAACAGAGACAGCTTCAGCTGCATTATTTCCCTTAATATTGAAATCAGCACCTTTGTTACTAATGGTTACATCTAGATTATTTGCAATATTTTCAAGGTTTTTGTCAAGACTACCACAAATGTTTGCAAGTTGTTCTGATCGTTTAATATCTAAAGAAAATTTCATGAATTATATTTTACTGAATTAGTTTGAAAACAAATGTCAAGTTGCAAGATTTTGCATGTTAATTAATTTATCATTTAACTCATGAAAAGTTTAAAAATATTCTGTAATTTTTTGGTGCTGATTACAATTTGTTTTCCCTCAATATCCTTCGCATTGGAAACAGATTGCGTTGTGCTTGTGTATCATCGTTTCTCAGATGGAGAACCTAAATCTACAAGTACTTCGCCGCAGATTTTCAAAGAGCACTTAGCCTACTTAAAAGAAAACGAATATACAGTTCTGCCACTAAAAACGGTTATTAATAAACTTCAATCAAAAGAAAAGTTGCCTCTTAACTGCGTCAGTTTGACTGCAGATGATGGGTTCTTATCGATTTATAAGGAGGCTTTTCCCTTATTAACTGAGTACCAATTCCCAATGTCTGTTTTTGTTTCAACTCATGCTATTGACAAAAATTATGAATCAATGATGACTTGGAGTCAGTTGCGAGACATGGCTCCTCTAGTAGATGTATATAATCACACCGTGAATCATCCTCATTTGGTCAATCTTCTGCCAGAAAATCTTGAGAATGAAATCCATTTTGCACAAGATAGAATTTCAAAAGAATTAGGAGTGAAGGATAAGTATTTAGCTTACCCCTATGGTGAATATGATGATGAGACTTATTCATTTCTTGAATCAAATGGATACATTGGATTTGGCCAACAATCCGGTGTTGCAAGTCAGGAGAGTGATTTTTTAAATATTCCTAGATATTCTATGTCTGGCCCATACGCAAAAATGGAAAGCTTTATTCTTAAAGTTAAGACTGTGGATATGCCATTAAAGAATATTAAGCCAAAATCTATGATTATTTCAGGTGACTTCAAGCCAAGATTAGATCTAGTTTTTTCAAGACCACTAACTCAATATGAGAGAAATAATTTTGCATGCTATGTTTCTGGAAAAAATAAAGCTAAATTAGAATGGAGTGGGCTGCAATCTTTAGTTATTTCAGTGGAAGACCCTCTTGGGGTTGGAAGGAGTCGATATAACTGTACTATGCCGTTTAAGGAAAACGGAAGATACTATTGGTTCTCAAAGTTGTGGTTGAGACTTTAAATGAGTTCGGCTTTTAAAGAGTTTGCAATACCATCTACTATTCTAACGGACACTATTTGCCCAATGAGCTCTTCATCACCCTCAAAGTGAGCAGTCCTCATATTCTCAGTTCTTCCAGATAGAGTGTTTCCTTTTTTTGAGAAGCCCTCTACTAAAACCTTTTGAGTGCTACCTATCATAGATTTTGATATCTCTTCCGTATTACTATTCAGCCTCTCTTGGACAATAGTAAGTCTCTTCTTTTTTGTCTCAGCACTGACGTCATCAGCAAAACTTGAGGCAATTGTGCCAGGCCTTTTAGAGTAGATAAAACTGAATGATTTATCAAACCCAATTTCATCAATCAAGTTAACGGTGTCATTAAAGTCATTTTCTGTTTCACCAGGAAAGCCAATGATGAAGTCTGAAGAAATAGAGATGTCTGGTCGAACTTGCTTCAACTTACGTATTTTAGATTTATACTCTATAGCAGTATGACCTCGTTTCATTAAGCTTAAGATTTTATCTGAGCCAGCTTGAACTGGCAGATGGAGATGAGACACGAGCTCAGGAACCTCTGCATAAGTTTCAATCAATCTATCGCTAAACTCGACTGGGTGTGAGGTGGTAAACCGTATTCTATCAATACCCTCAATTTGTGCAATAATCGAAATTAAAAGCGCTAAATCTGCCACCTCTCCATCATCCATTAAGCCCCTGTAAGAGTTAACATTTTGTCCAAGAAGATTGACCTCTTTCACTCCCTGTTCAGCTAATATTTCAACTTCACGAAATACATCAACAAATGGTCTTGAAATCTCTTCACCTCTTGTATACGGCACTACACAAAAAGTGCAATATTTACTGCATCCCTCCATAATGGAGACAAAAGCAGATGCGCCGTCACTATGAGGCTCTGGCAAGTGATCAAATTTTTCAATTTCTGGAAATGAGATATCAACCGTTATCTCATGATCGTTTAATGCCTCATTCAGCATATTTGGAAGACGATGAAGGGTTTGAGGTCCAAAGATCATATCAACATATGGCGCTCTCTTGAGGATGAGATCACCTTCCTGAGAGGCGACACATCCACCAACACCAATCACTAGGTTAGGATTTTTTTCTTTTAGTTTTCTCCAGCGACCCAGTTGATGAAATAACTTATCCTCAGCCTTCTCTCTAATTGAACAAGTATTAATTAACAATACATCAGCTTCATTAATATCTTCGGTTAGATCTAGACCATGAGATGCCTTAAGGACATCACTCATCTTATTTGAATCATACTCATTCATTTGACACCCAAAGGTGCGGATGTGAAGCTTAGAGATACTCATTTAGGATTTTTGAATATGTAAAGTCTGGGTTGGGTATGCAATCTCAGCACCATGATCTGCTATGATTTGGGCTATATCGAGAAGTAATTTGCCTTTGAACTTCTTAAACTCTCCTGCATCTGTAAGTGAACTAAATGCCCAAATAACAAAATCTAGTGATGAGGCATTAAACAAGTCAAAATTAACCCTGCAAGGCTGGTCATTGTCTATATGCTCGCTTTTAGCTAGGAGTTCTTCGACTTTTTCTAAAATGCTTTCCATTTGCGCAATGTCATCATAGCGTATACCGATCACTTCATGGATTTGCCTATTTGTCATTCTTGATGGAGTTTCTATTGGGATGGTTGCAAAGATAGAATTTGGAACATAAACCGGATTCTTATTAAAAGTTCTAAGTCGAGTCATCCTCCAGCCAATTTTTTCTACAACGCCTTCAATACTTTTATCAGTTGTTCTAATCCAGTCTCCAGTCGAAAATGGTTTATCCATTTGAATCATAAGGCCGCCGAATACATTAGCAAGCATGTCCTTTGCAGCAAAACCAACGACGATACCACCCACACCTCCGAGGGTTAAGATGGACGAAACAGCATAACCATAAAATTGAGCTACTCCAAGAATGATAGCAAACACAAAGAGAATTTTTACGAGACGTGTAAAAAGCCTTATTGAGTCTTTGTCAACACTTCCCTCGCCTTCTAACAAGAAACTCTCAACACTTGAAATTAACCTCAAGATTCCCCAAGTTAAAATAAATACTGGAGCAATTGCAATATAGCCAACAATATCATTTAAGGATTGAATTTCAGATGTCAACTCTTTCAGAGAAAAATAGAGCCATCCATACCAAATTAAAAGTTTAAGAGGTGCAGATATGGCTCCAATTAAATAATCATCTATTTGAGTTTTAGTGCTTCCAGAGTGCTTAGTAATCTGCTTTAAAATTTTACCCAGAACGAAATGAGTAATAATTGTGATGACCAGAAGTACAGCAATCGTTTGAAGAGGGCTTATGTTGTGGATAAAATCATTCATTAGAGGTATTTTAATGGATTAATGGGTTCCTCATATTTTTTCATTTCGAAATAAAAAGGTTTGTCACCAGTTAGTGCAATTAACTGACCCTTTTCAATGGAGTCACCTTCGCTGACCAGTAACTCCTGGTTTTGATTGTAAATACTATAGAAACCATAGGCATGCTTAATGATGATCATTTTTCCATAGCTAGCCATTCTGTCCCCGCTATAAACGACTTCACCTTTTCTTACAGATCTAACTTCTTGGCCTGGTGCATTATCAAAAGTTAATCCGTAATGACCCTCATTTTCAGAATAATTTTTTTGAATTGGAGAGTCTACAGGGAGTGCCCAATTCTTTTTGACATTTGTTTTTTTGGATTGAGTTTTGCTGACTTGGCTGGAAGATTCAACCATATTGAAAGACTTTTCTTCAACAATTACCTGTCCAGGCTGGTTAGTTAGACAGCCTGAAAGGCAAATAAAAACAACCAGTGTTATTAATTTAGTGTCCATACCATAAAAATAAAGCAATCGCTATAATTAGAAGATATCCAAGCCAATCAATGTATTTATTTAACCATGCGTCAGCCATTTTTCCAAACTTTCTGACAATAAAAGATATTAAAAAATATCTAGAGCCCCTAGCAATTAATGAAAAAACAATAAATGGGAACAAAGACATTGACATCATTCCGGCAGAAATTGTAAAAAGTTTGTATGGAATCGGGCTAAATCCAGCAATTAAGATAATATAGATGCCATAAGTTTGAAAGTAGATTTGTGCGGTTTCAAATTTTGCTTCATAGCCTAAGTTAATCAGTAATGGCATTATAAAGTTTTCTGCTTGGACTCCAATGTAGTAGCCTAGGATTGCTCCGAGAACTGAGGCGACAGTACAAATTGCAGCAAAATAGAAGGCTTTTGATCTATTTCTTAAGGACATTGATGCCAATAACAAGTCCTGAAGAGGAAGAGGAATAATGACTGATTCAAAAAAACTTATGACTGAAAGCCAAAGAATGGCAAATCGGCTTGAAGACCAATCTAAAATCTTGTTATAAATTGAGTGAAAAGGCCTCATTGCGAACTTATTGGGCTATTTTTTCAACATGGGGAAGCCTAGTCGCTCCCTAGACTCATAGTAGGCTTGTGCTACTTTTTGACTCATTGACCTAACCCTTCGAATAAATCTCGCTCTATCAGTTACGCTGATTGCTTTCCTAGCATCAAGGAGATTAAAAATATGAGAAGCTTTCATAGTTTGTTCGTAAGCAGGAAAGGGGAGGTTTTCTTCAATAAGTTTTGAGTTCATTGACTCAGCTTCATCAAATTGCCTGAACAGAACAGCTGTATCTGCAATTTCAAAGTTATATTTGGATTGCTCAACTTCATTTTGGTGATACACATCCCCATAAGTTAGGCCATCGGTCCAAACAAGATCATAAACGCTATCAACCCCTTGAAGGTACATTGCCAGCCTTTCAAGGCCGTAGGTCAGCTCACCAGAGACTGGTTTACATGTTAGCCCGCCAACTTGCTGGAAATAAGTGAATTGACTAACTTCCATTCCATTTAACCAGACTTCCCATCCAAGACCCCAGGCTCCCAAAGTGGGTGATTCCCAGTTATCTTCAACAAATCTCACATCATGCATTTTTAAATCAATGCCAATAGCAGCTAATGAGTCAAGATAAAGATCTTGAATATTGCTTGGTGAAGGTTTCAATAAAACTTGAAATTGATAATAGTGCTGAAGACGGTTAGGATTTTCGCCGTAACGACCATCTCCTGGTCTTCTAGAGGGCTGAACATAGGCTGCTTTCCATGGCTCTGGTCCAATTGACCTAATAAACGTAGCCGGATGAAAGGTGCCGGCACCGACCTCCATATCGAATGGCTGAACAATAGCACACCCTTTCTCTGCCCAGAAACTTTGTAATTTAAGGATTAAGTTTTGAAATGATTTGGTTGTATCGAGCTCTAAATTAGACATTTAATTCGAACTAAAAAATAATAAAAATTTTACCCCACCAACTTGCTCTGGGGCTGACATTTAAAATTTACCGGGAAAGAGATAAAAAAAATGCGGGAAAAGTTCCCGCATTTTAGAAACACTTTAAGAAACCTAGTATTTATAAGCCTCTGGCTTGAATGGACCCTCTTTTGGAGTATTAATATATTTAGCTTGCTCGTCAGTCATTACAGTTAAAACACCGCCGAAACCTCCAACCATACCTGCTGCTACCTCTTCATCGAGTTTCTTAGGAAGAAGTTCGACAGTGACATTGGCTGCCTTTTGATCTTTTGGCAAGTCTGCAAATTTCTTTTCAAAAAGGTGCATCTGAGCGAGCACTTGATTAGCAAAAGACCCATCCATGATTCTAGATGGATGTCCAGTTGCATTGCCTAAGTTTACTAATCTTCCTTCTGAGAGAAGAATTAAGTAATCATTATTATCATTTGAGCGATATATACGATGGACTTGAGGTTTTACCTCGTCCCATTTCCAATTATCACGCATATATAGTGTGTCAATCTCATTATCAAAGTGACCAATATTGCATACCACAGAGCCTGCTTTGAGGCATTGAAGCATAGCTGCATCACAAACATTGGTGTTGCCAGTTGTTGTGACAATTAAATCAGTAGTAGCTAGCAGCTCTTTATTAATGCAATCCAGAGTACCCGTATTGATACCATTAATATAAGGTGAAACTACTTCAAAGCCATCCATACAGGCTTGAAAAGCACAAATTGGGTCTACTTCAGAAATCTTCACAATCATGCCTTCTTGGCGAAGTGACATTGCTGAACCTTTGCCAACATCTCCGTAACCAATAAGCAGTGCTTTCTTACCAGACATCAGCATATCAGTTCCACGTTTAATGGCATCATTTAGAGAGTGACGACACCCATATTTATTATCATTCTTTGCTTTAGTGACCGCATCATTGACATTGATTGCAGGAACTTTAAGCTCCCCACTTTCGATCATTTCTAACAGACGGTGAACGCCAGTTGTTGTCTCTTCACTTATTCCATGAATCTTATCAAGCATTTCAGGATACTTGTCATGAACCATGCCAGTTAAATCACCGCCATCATCAAGAATCATATTGGCATCCCATGGCTTACCATCGTGAAGAATAGTTTGTTCAATACACCACAAAAACTCCTCTTCAGTTTCACCTTTCCAGGCAAAAACAGGGATATTTCTAGCGGCCATAGCAGAAGCTGCATGATCCTGAGTTGAAAAAATATTGCACGATGACCAGCGTATCTCTGCGCCGAGATCAATCAATGTTTCCATAAGGACAGCCGTTTGAATTGTCATATGAATACAGCCCATAATCTTTGCACCTTTTAATGGCTGCTCTTTGCTGTACTTTTCTCTGAGTGCCATTAGGGCTGGCATTTCAGATTCGGCTAGCTCAATTTCCTTGCGCCCAAAGTCAGCAAGGTTTATATCAGCCACCTTAAAATCATTGCTTAAGCTGTCTAAGTCAAGATCTGAAACTTTAAAATCTGTACTATTAACTGTTGAATTGCTCATTTAATTTCCTTGTTAGTTGAAAAAAAATGAGCGTCGTTTTGATTACCAAGCCTGATTGAGAATTTTTCTCATTGCAACGCTCCTTGGCAGGATACTGATTATACCAAAAACAAAAATAAAAGAAACTATTTTAGAAGTTCAGCTCTATTTGTCTTTTCCCAGCTTATTGACTCCTCAGTCCGCCCAAAGTGACCATAGCTAGCTGTTTGCTGATAAATAGGTCGCTTCAGATCCAACATTGCAATTAGACCTTTTGGACGAAGATCAAAATGTTCTCTGATTAAAGCTACAATTTCATGGTTAGGTATCTCGCCTGTGCCAAAAGTGTCAACACTGATACTAGTAGGTTCTGCAACACCAATCGCATAAGAAACTTGAATTTCACAACGCTTAGCAATGCCAGCAGCAACAATATTTTTTGCAACATATCGAGTTGCATATGCAGCACTTCGATCCACTTTTGAAGGGTCTTTTCCTGAGAATGCCCCGCCACCGTGTCTTGCCATACCTCCATATGTGTCAACTATAATTTTTCTACCAGTAAGTCCAGCATCACCTACAGGACCACCAATTTCAAAATTACCAGTTGGATTGATATGATATTGAGTGTCTTTTGTAAGCCACTTTTCTGGAAGAATGGGTTTAATAATATTTTCTAAAACACTTTCTCGAAGATCGTTTAATGAAATATCACCATCATGCTGAGTTGATAAAACAACAGCATCAATTCCAACAATTTGATTTCCTTCGTAAATGCAGGAGACTTGAGATTTTGCATCTGGACGAAGCCATGGTATTGAGCCATTTAACATCAAATCAGCTTGTTGTCTCACCAGTTGATGAGATAGCATTATTGGAGCTGGCATAAGCTCTTCAGTTGAATTTTCAGCATAGCCAAACATAAGGCCCTGATCTCCAGCACCTTGTTCATGATTTTCACTTTCTGTGACTCCCATTGAAATATCTTGTGATTGTCTTCCAAGGAGGTTGGTTATTGAGCAGGTTGCACCGTTAAAACCATACTCTTCTTTGTCATATCCAATTCCAAGAATAGTTTTCCTGACAATAGCTTCATAATCAATTTGAGCCGCGGTAGTTATTTCTCCTGCTAGGACAACTTGATTATCTTTAACTAGGGTCTCAACTGCAACCCTCGAATTTGGGTCTTGTTCAAGCGCAGCATCAAGAATGGCATCAGAAATTTGGTCACAAACTTTATCGGGGTGTCCTGCAGAGACAGATTCAGAGGTAAAAATCATAAAAATCCTTTTTAATTAAAATGAAAGCTAAAGGAAAATTTTTAATAAATGATCAGCTTTAGCTTGTTTTAGCCTTAAATTAGGCAACGCTAGCAATCGGAACAAATCAGCGTTAATTTATTATATCCTTATGGAGTTTAAAGTAAAGTCTATTCGAGGCTAATTTTTAAAGATAATGCACTAAGAAACGGAGTAATGATAAGACTAGCGACTAGAAAAAAACCTAAAAAATATAATTGACCATCAATTGCTAGATTTGATTGGGCATTTGAGATTGCACTGGTTGCAAAAATCAAAATGGGGATATAAAGAGGTAGTATCAATAGCGACAAAAGCATTCCAGAATTTTTAATTCCAACTACCAGAGAGGCGCCTATTGACCCAATAAGGCTCAGACATGGGGTTGCTATAATCAAAGTCAGTATCAAAATAATGATGCTCTCAGAGTTTAGAAAAAGCGCCATACCAAGAAAAGGAGACAGGATAATAATTGGAAGTCCTGAAAGGATCCAATGTGCTATCGTTTTCGCCAATAGAATGAGTGAAAGTGAGTGGTGAGAAATAATCATTTGTTCAAGAACGCCATTATCAAAGTCATAATGAAATAATGTGTTTAGGGATAGAAGAACCGATAGCATGGTGATCACCCAAATAATGCCTGGAGCCATTCTAGATAAAGTTTCTGCTTCTGGGCTTATTGCTATTGGGAATAAAGAAATAGAAATAACAAAAAACATCAAAGGATTAAGAAAGCTAGAAGGGTTTCTAATTGCCATTTTTAAGTCTCTGGATATGGTGTTAAGGAAGATACTCACAGCGTAATCTCCTTAAGATTTTTAATATTGCATTCCTGATGAGTAGTCAAAATACATAGGCCACCGTTGATGCAATGCTCCTCAATTTTACTTTCAATTATCGTTATTGCCTTTGAGTCAAGTGCCGAAAAGGGCTCATCGAGAAGCCAAACTTTTGACTGAGTAATAAAGAGTAGTGATAAGGCAATTCTTTTTTTCTGACCAGCAGAAAGGGTTCCAACAAGGTCATTCTCATACTTCTCAAGACCTACTTGTTTGAGCGCCTTAGAATAGTCATTTTTTAAGCTATTTGTTCCAAGGAGCGAGCTATATTTTAAGTTCTCAAGGCAGCTTAATTCTGGACTTAACGAGGCTAAATGACCCAAGTAAAGTAGATCAAGTTTATATTGCTCACTCTTTAAATTAAAAGAATCATAGTCTATTTCTCCTGACTCGAAAGAGCTGAGTCCAGCAATAATTCTTAGTAGTGAGGTTTTTCCAGAGCCATTTGCTCCAGAAACTTTTAATACCTCGCCAGAATTTATCTCAAATGACAGATTCTCAAATAGAAGGTTGTAACCTTTTTGACAGCTTAAGTTGTTGACTATAAGTTTCGACATCTGCCTATTTTAGTTGATACCCTAAATCTACAAAGAATAATCTAGTGAGCTGGGCCTATGAAAAGAGGATTTAGTCAGAAGACAATAAGCCCTCAAGACCAGTTTTGTCAATTTCATCTAGGATGTTCCCATCAAATATTAATCTTAAACGATATTGAATCTTGGTTTCACCTTCGATAGATGAGTGATTTATATAATCCCACTGATATTGATGAAACGGATCAATGATGCTTGGTGAGCCAATTAGGTTCATTACCATATCCTTAGTCATGCCGACTTGAAGCAGATTAACATCACTCATTTCAAGGACAGAGCCTTGAAGAATTGTAGGTTTATAGACGTCAATTGATGGTAATTTAGGTTTTGCCCAGCTCGGTAAAGAGAGTTTAGGCATCTTTGGTAACTCAGGCATCGAAAACTCTGGCATTTTTGGGAGTTCAGGAACCTTTGGAAGACTATTCGAACAACCAGCAAGGGCCATTGTAGCTATCAAAATAAAAGTTAATCTATTCATCTATAGTTAAACATATAAAATATAAATAGGATTTTACCTTAAGGATTTTTTAATGGATGCAGAAGATTTAAAAAGTGCTGGTCTGAAAGTCACCCTACCAAGACTTAAAATTTTAGAGGTGCTCGAGAGCTCTCCAAGCCACCATCTTAGTGCTGAAGATATTTATAGGGTTCTCATTGAGCAAAATGAAGAGGTTGGAGTTGCAACAATTTATCGAGTACTGTCTCAGTTTGAGGAATCAGGTATTGTTCAAAAGTTAAACTTTGAAAATAATCAAGCAGTTTATGAGTTATGCGGTGCTGATCATCATGATCACTTGGTTTGTGTTAAATGCAATAAGATTATCGAATTCCAAGATGATGTGATTGAAAAGCATCAGATTCAAATTGCAAACAAGCATGGATTTGAGTTAACGGATCATTCTTTGTATCTTTATGGACTCTGCAACGACTGTCATTAATCTTACTTTTAATCCTATAGTTTATGGATGATTTTATATATCGAGCAATCATTGCTTCGGTCGGTGTTTCATTAATTGCGGGTTCGCTTGGGTGTTTTGTGATCTGGAAGCGACTGTCATATTTCTCTGACTCAATTTCGCATAGTGCTCTTTTAGGAGTTGCGCTTGGTCTTGCCACTGGACTTGGCATTAATTTAGGTTTAGTCATCGTTGGCGGTTTGTTTGCAGCGCTAATTGTGGTGCTTCAACAAAAAGATTTTTGGTCAAGTGATGCTGTGCTTGGCATTTTCTCGCACATATCGCTCTCATTAGGCATAGTGGTTCTTGGAATTATTGGAAATCAGAACACAGATTACTTTGCTTACCTGTTTGGCGATATTCTCTCGATTACTACAAAAGATCTTTATTGGGTTTTCTCGGTCGTAGCCATCGTTATCTTAATTCTAGTATTTAATTGGAAAAAGTTATTACTACTGACTCTTAACGAAGAGCTTGCTAAAGCAGAAGGCATTAATAAATTATATTACGATCTTCTTTTTATGTTTCTGATTGCCTTGGCAGTTTCGGTATCAGTTCAAATTGTAGGAGTTCTCCTCATAACCTCTCTTCTGATTATTCCTCCAGCTATTGCGCGAGTCATTTCAAATTCTCCAGTTGTGATGATATTTAGCTCTATGGTGGTGTCTATATCATCTGTACTCGCAGGACTTTACTTCTCAATTGATTTTGATCTGGCAACCGGGCCAACAATTGTAATTACTTTGGGGGCTTTATTTTTTATTGCGCAATTTTTGCCAAAAAAAGTTTAAAGGCTTGCGTTGAGCTCTGTCAACTGATTGGTTTGCTGCTCAATAATGAGAGGGTCAATGATTGATTCTAATTCACCTTCCATGACCTCATTGAGTTTGTAAAGAGTCAGGTTGATTCGGTGATCAGTTACTCTTCCTTGAGGGTAATTGTAGGTTCGGATTCTTTGAGATCTGTCACCGCTCCCTACCAATTCTTTTCTTTGGGAGGCTTGCTCCTTTTGTTGCTCCTGCTGCTGAGCATCTAATATTCTTGAAGCGAGAACTGATAGAGCTTGTGCTTTATTTTTATGCTGTGATCTTCCATCCTGGCATTCAACAACTGTTCCAGTTGGAATGTGGGTTACTCTAACCGCTGAATCTGTTTTATTAACATGCTGACCACCTGCTCCTGAAGCCCTAAACGTATCAACTCTGACATCGTTCATATTAATATTAACTTCTTCAATATCAGAAACTTCTGGCATGACTGCAACTGTGCATGCAGAGGTGTGGACTCTTCCTTGAGACTCCGTTTCAGGAACTCTTTGGACGCGATGAGCACCAGATTCGAACTTTAGTTTTGAGTAAACATTTGTCCCACTTATTCTAGCAATTATTTCTTTAAAGCCGCCATGCTCGCCCATACTTGAACTTAAGATTTCTAGCTGCCATTTAGATTTTTCAACATATCGGGTATACATCCTGTAAAGATCACCTGAGAAAATACTTGCTTCATCGCCACCAGTTCCAGCTCTAATTTCGATGATTATATTTCTGGAGTCGTTTGGATCTTTTGGAAGCAAAGCTTTTTTTAGGTCTAGCTCTAACTGCTGCAATACCTCTTGGCCAGATGAAATCTCTTCCTGCGCCATTTCTTTGATCTCTTCGTCTGGCTCATTTAATAAATTTTCCGCAGCTTCAATGTTCTCTGCCGTTGATAAGTACTCTTTGTATTTATCATTGACAGGTGATAACTGAGAATGCTCAATTGAAAGCTCCCTAAACTTATTTTGATCAGAAGCAATGGCTTGATCTGATAAAAGAGCATTGATTTCTTCAAGGCGCATTGATAACTGCTCTAACTTAGAAAGAATAGATTGATTCATTAACTTTCTATCTTCGAATGTTTAGGATCTTTATCGGATAAAACCTCAGAATTGAAACGAGACTTGGAAGGTTTCTTTATTTTTTCTAAAGATTGATGCAACAACTTATTGGTGAGTTTGTCAGCAAGTTCCTCAACAACTAGGTCTGGATTAGATCCAGATTTAAGTTTTCTAATTGCGATTTGAAGAAGTTCATCTTTTAGTAAATTGGCCTGCCTTCTATAATTTTTAATAACCTCTTCGTTAGGAATATTATTAATCCACTCCATGAATTCAATACTACTTAGTTTGATTATTTTTTCAGCATCAACTTTTTCTTTAAGTCTCTCTTCCAGATTACTATTTGCAATCTGCTGCAAATCATCAACTGTATAGAGAAAAACATCTTCAAGTTGATTCACTTCAGGCTCTATATCTCTTGGGATTGCTAAATCTATAAGAAGCATTGGCTGGTGTTTTCTTTGAAGAAGAACTGTTTCTATTAATCCTTTTCCTATTATTGGGATTGGCGCAGCAGTTGATGAAATGACGATATCAGCTCGATGAAGATTTTCTGATAAGCTTTTCAAAGCGATTGCTTCGGCGTTGTGTTTAATTGCAATAGGCTGAGCATTCTCAAGCGTTCTGTTGGCAAAAATAATATCCTTAACGCCTCTTTTGCTAAGATGTTGAGCACTTAATTCCACCATTTCACCTGCACCAATGAGCATGACCGTTTGATTCTCTAGGTTGGTAAAAATTTTTTCACTTAGCTTGACAGCACAATAGGCTACAGAGATTGGAGAAGAACCAATATTGGTATCTGTTCTTACTTTCTTAGCCGTTTTAAAGACATGTTGAAAAAGTTTTTCAAGAATTTTATCCAGCGCACCTTGAGTTTTTGAAACTTGATAAGCATCTTTGAGCTGACCTAATATTTGTGGCTCACCAAGAACCAATGACTCAAGACCACAAGCCACTTTAGATATATGATCTAAAGCGTCATTAGACTCAAAAAAAGAAACATATTCGACGAGAGATAAATGGTCAATAGCATGAGTAGAAGCCAAAAACTTCAATAGAACATCGCTAATATTTTTGGAATTATGAGAAACATAAATCTCTGATCTATTACAAGTTGAAAATATCACGCATGCTCTGATATCTTCAATTGATAACAAATTCGAAATGGCAGATGGTAATTCACTTGAAGCGAATGCCACTTTCTCCCTGATTTCTACTGGAGCCAATTGGTGACTAATACTGAGTACCGCAATATTTGACATTGAACAGGTCTTAAAAAATTAATCGATTAATTATACCTTCCATTTCAATTTCATTCCAATTTATACATCTTCACTTCACTTGTAGTTATGCATAAACAATCAACCTTGTTATCGATTGGTCTAAAATACTTATCATAATCTAACAAACTAAATACTTTGCATGATAGAAGAGGATAGATTGATTGGTGGTGAGAATCAGTCAAATGAAGATCTCAAGGCTACCTCAGTTAGACCTAATTCTTTCGCAGATTACATTGGACAAGAAGACGTCAAATCACAAATGACTCTGTTCATTGAGGCTGCTAGATCTCGTGAAGATGTCCTTGATCATTGTCTCATTTATGGTCCTCCAGGATTAGGTAAGACGACCCTTGCAAATGTAATTGCTAATCAGATGAATGCTGGAATTAAACAGACCTCTGGTCCTGTTTTGGAGCGTTCTGGAGACTTGGCTGCCATTCTAACTAAGCTTGAGCCTTATGACATACTCTTTATCGATGAAATCCACAGACTTAATCCTGTAGTGGAGGAAATTTTATATCCTGCACTTGAAGATTTTAAGCTAGACATACTGGTTGGTGAAGGAGTTGCAGCACATTCGGTTCAACTTGAATTACCACCATTCACTTTGATTGGAGCTACCACAAGAGCTGGAATGCTTACATCTCCACTAAGAGATAGATTTGGAATTGTCCATAGACTAACTTTTTATAACCTTAAAGAGCTACAGGAAATTATCGAAAGATCAGCATCTATCTTAAATATTAAGATTGAAAAGCAAGGATCTGAAGAGATTGCAAAACGTTCAAGAGGGACTCCAAGAATTGCAAATCGTCTTTTGAGACGCGTTCGTGATTTTGCGGATGTCAAGACGAAAGGAATTATAAATGTTGAGATCGCACAAGAGGCTCTTGAGGCGCTAAAGGTCGACGAAGCTGGACTTGAGCAACTTGATAGAGATTATTTGGGCTTAATTATTCAAAAGTTTTCTGCCGGTCCCGTGGGTCTAGATACTCTAGCTACAGCCCTAGGTGAAGAAAGAACCACTCTAGAAGATATGATCGAGCCCTATCTTCTTCAGCAAGGTTTTATTATGAGAACTCCAAGAGGGCGAATTGCAACGGACCTTGCTTTTTCGCATTTAGGAGAGGTAAGACAATCAAAGGACCAAGATTTATTCAGTAAATGAGTAAGCATAGATTTAGAGTTTATTATGAGGATACTGATGCTGGTGGTGTTGTTTTTTATGCCAATTATCTAAAATTTATAGAAAGAGGAAGGACTGAGTATCTTAGAGATCTTGGGTTTGATCAAGGCTCTCTAGCCAAAGAAAAAAATATAGTTTTTGTAGTTAAATCTTTGAGCGCAGATTACTTATCGCCTGCTTATTTAGATGACATGATTGAAGTTCAAACAATCATCAAATCAAATAAAAATGCGAGTCTAGTTTTTACTCAGAAAATTCTGAGTTTAGAGAAAAATACGGTATTATTTAATGCGGAAGTCAAGGTTGTTTCAGTGTTAAAAAATAATTTAAAACCTTGCGCTGTTCCGCAAGAAATCATGGAGAAACTTAATGGAAGAAAATAGTTTATCAATCGTCGGTTTAATCTTTAATGCAGGACTGGTTGTTCAACTGGTAATGATTATTTTGGTTTTGATGTCGATCTACTCTTGGACAGTTATTATGTCTAAGAAAAAGATTCTGATTGATGCAGCTAGTGACATCGACAACTTCCATGAAGAGTTTGAAAGAAATGATAAGTTAGCTACCCTTTATAAAAATCTACCTCCGCTCGCCTCAGATTGGAGTGCAATGGAGGATATTTTTGGTTCAGGTTATAAAGAATTCACCCATACTAAGTCAACCTCTAACCAGTCTCTCATTATGAACTCGGAAAGAGCATATAGAGCGATGAATACCTCTGCAAGTAATGAAATCGATCGATTAGACTCAAGTCTATCTATTCTTGCTATGATTGCCTCATCAAGCCCTTACATTGGACTTTTTGGTACTGTCTGGGGAATCATGCACTCATTTATTGGCCTTGCATCCGTTAAGCAGGCTACGATTGCTGTTGTTGCCCCTGGTATTGCAGAGGCATTAATTGCGACAGCTTTTGGTTTATTTGCGGCTATACCAGCTACAATTGCCTACAACAGGCTTGTCTCACAAGTCGAAGACATTGGAAATAGATACACCGCTTTTGTTGAAGAAATATTTGTAATTCTTCAGAGACAAAAATGATAGAACTACCAAAGCGTTCTAGGCCAGATATACATGCAGATATCAATATTGTTCCATATATTGATGTAATGCTTGTTCTTCTGGTTATCTTTATGATGACCACGCCAATTATTGAGCAGGGCGTCGAAGTAGACCTTCCTAGTGCTCCTGCAAACGTCGTAGATTACCAAGATCAGCAACCTTCTATAATTTCGGTTGATGTTGATGGTAATTACTTCATTAATCCTATGACAAGTCCAGGCGTAGACGAAATAGAAGATTTAGAGCCAGTTTCGTTAAACGTGGCCATTAATCAAATTCTTGCTCGTAAAGAAATTTTCCCAGATATGCAAGTATTTGTTAGAGGTGATAAAAAAGTTGAGTATGAAAAAGTCATTGAAATCATTGCAATACTTAAGCAATATAGCAAGATAGATAAGGTTGGCTTTATGACTGAAAACCCAAATTAACTAATTTATATTTATGAATTTTGTTAAAAAGATTGCTGATTTTTTTAGAGGGCTTTTTTCTAAAAAAACTGACTTAACTCATGAAAGTGATGATCAGACAATCTCTAAAGAAAAGAAAATTTCTGGCGACTCAAAGTTTCTTGTTTTTTTAAGGAAAGCTT
>ERZ802819.110-NODE-110-length-49668-cov-36.3359_pt1 | contig 49668 bp, 47 predicted proteins | sample MGYA00345647_ERZ802819 | MGnify/ENA primary metagenome ERZ802819 (study PRJEB30503, sample SAMEA104212355) | marine metagenome | biome: Westerlies Biome; feature: [SRF] surface water layer (ENVO:00010504) within the epipelagic zone...; material: water...
ATTACAAAATCACCGGCTGGTGTCTCTTGCAAAAATGATCTTTCGTGTACGCCTGTATCTTCTCTTGATGCTGCAAAGTTTGGATCATTGGTTACTTGATCCATCATTGCTTGCCACTTTTCTTTTTTACCAGCCAATATGGGCATGCACATTGCAATAATTGCCATTTGAATTTCCTCTCATCTTGAACCTCGATTGCCGTTTGAGCTTGCTGTGCAATTTAGCAGTTGCCAAGACTGACCTTGCGTAAAACTCATTCTACTTAACGCTGCTAGGTGGCCGTTGGTGATCGAAAATAAGTATTGCCACCGTAAATCCGATCAAACTATAACATCTGGCGTTTAGCTGCCTTTGTGAGCCGCTTTAAAACCCAATTCGTTCATGTTAACCTCATTATAGGCACTTAATCACCAACTTGTGCGCCTTGGCATCCTGCCTCAAGCACTAAAGCGGAGGCTTTATCATGTACGTCATTACTACAATAATCATAATTTCAATGCGCCCGTTCTAGACTTAGGTTCTGCGATTTGGCTTGCTGAGCGAAACGATGTTTTTAAATTTTTTGAAAACATGTCGGTGCGGTTTCTAGAGTTTTTAAAGCGGAACGATCACTGGAAATCTCGCTATAATCACAACCATCTCAGGGTCAGCCGCGCAATTGATAGCTTACGGCCTTTGCATAGTTGGGAGCTGGCGGACTGGTTTTATGGTCAGGTCAAGGCGTTCGCAGGCTCTTCGTACGACTTAATGTCGGATGCAAGGACCCACTGGGACCGTAAAGCGTCAGTTGAGCATGACCGTAACGCGGGCGCCTTCGTTGGTCTCTCCATGGGAGATGCGCTGGGCGCCCCTGTGGAGTTTTGTCGAAGGGGGGCTTTCCGGAAGTTACGGATTATCGCGCTGGCGGTAAATTTGATCTGCCCGCAGGCGCGTGGACCGATGATACTGCCATGGCGCTGTGTCTAGCCCAAACCATCATGTTTGAGAAACTGTAATTCTATTAGATGTGTTGGCCACCAATACAGTTGTCCAATGCCAATGTTGATTTATTTTAGGCAAGCGTGTTGGGTTTTCTTTCAAGAAGTGCTGGACCTAAAGCGAGATTGCCGAACCAATCACACACTCATCATTTACTATAGTATTGATATTATAAAGCTTTTGTCAGCGCAATTTGTTATCTGTGATTAGACTAGTACGCTTATGAGATTGAGGAACTAAACATGAGAATATTATTTACTGGTGGATCAGGTAAAGCTGGAAAGCACAGCGTAAACTACTTATTCGAACAAGGTCATTCAATTCTTAACCTCGATCAGGTCACTCTTGACCATCCAAAGGTTTTGACCCGTTTTGCTGATATCACGGATGCGGGGCAAGTGTTTGATGTAATGGGTAGCTACGCAAATTACGATGAACTTGCCCATGGCACAGGTGTTCCTAAGTTCGATGCAGTTGTCCACTTTGCCGCAATCCCGCGCTTGCTCATGACGAGTGATAACGAATGTTACAGAGTTAATACTCTTGGAACCTACAATGTCATAGATGCCGCTGTCAAAATGGGTGTGCGCAAGGTGATATTCGCATCTTCTGAGACAACTTACGGAATTTGCTTTGCCGATGGTGAGGTGAAACCGGATTACTTGCCCATTGATGAGGCGCATCCGACTATTCCAGAAGACAGTTATGCAATGTCAAAAGTCGTGAACGAAGCGACTGCTCAAAGCTTTCAACGCAGAACTGGCATCGATATTTACGGTTTGCGAATAAACAATGTCATTGAACCGCATGAATATATTGAGAACTTTCCCGCTTTTATGAAAAATCCGGATTTAAGACGGCGAAATATCTTTTCTTACATCGATGCTCGTGATCTTGGGCAAATGGTTCAAAAGTGCTTACAAACGGATGGTTTAGGGTATCAAGTTTTCAATGTATCTAATGATGATCACTCAGTCGGTTTAACATCAGAAGAACTGATCAATATCTACTATCAACAGGTTCCTGTTAAACCTGATGAGGTTCCCAAGAGCTTTTATTCAAATGAAAAGGCAAAACGTTTGTTAGGATTTAAGCCTGAACATAGTTGGCGAGATTATATTTAACTTTAATTATCTTTAAGGAACCTCTGCGAGCCGGATGTGACGAAAGTACATGATACTTTCAAACGAAACGTCTAGCTCTGCGTTTGTATTAGACTTACCCGATGACGAAAAGTGTAAACTTAGATGAGCTAGACCAGTTCTTGTCTTCTGACGAAAGCCCAGAGAACTGTATGATGCTATCGGATTTAGACGGCCTTTTACACGGTGTGATTTGCTCTCCCATTCCTATCTCATCTGATGTGTGGATGGCAGCAGGGCTTGGGGCAGAGCTGAAAGAACTACCTGAGTGGGTCGTTAATACTCTGACTGATCGCTATATGGAGATTGCTCAAGGGCTTGCTCATGATCCGATGGTTGTAGAACCAATATTCTGGCAAGCCAAAGAAGGGCATGTGATTGCGATGGATTGGTGCGAAGGCTTTATGAAAGCTGTCGGCCTAAACCCAAAAGAGTGGCTTAGACTAAGTGAGAGCGGTAAGGACGGCCATTTAATGACCCCTATCTTGCTTCACATGATTGATGAACAGGGCAACTCAATGATGGGGATAACACAAGACCAGTTGGACAAGGCTTTGTTTCAGGCTTCTGAGGTCATCCCAGATAGCGTGGCTAGAATCTATTTATACTAGCAATGAACAGCCTTTTCCAAGGTGAACAAACGTACTTTAAATTTGGGATAGATCTTATCTTTTGGCTTTGGTAGCGATTTCATCTTGTTTAGCGATTGGATAAACGATGCTTAAGTTGCGTCACAGTTATATTCTTAAATACAGACTACTCTGTTTGATACTCTCAGTAGGGTATTTCCTATATCAGTTCACTCAAGCTAACTATGATAACTTTGGTATTCAGTTTCGGTATCTGACTATTTGGGGTCTGACTTGCGCTATGGTGGCAACATTGCTTTTGTATAAACGTAACCGCCAAGATCTTCCCGAAAGTTACTTGCCGTTTGTTTCTGCAAAGGCTGTATTGAACGCTATGGTTGTTTTTCTTTATTGGAAGCTATACTTCATTGATCCCAGCTTGGTAAATTATTCAGGATCAATAGTTTGGTTTCAGGAGTACTACCCGCATATACTTGGCCCTGCTTTAATAATTCTGGACGCATTGCTGTTTAACAATTCTTTTATGCAAGTTAAGGAGGGTACCGTGACGATCTTGGGTATATGTTTGCTTTATATCTTTTGGTCAGAAGTTGTAACAGGACCGCAAAATATTACGCCAAAGGGTACTGTGACCAACGGTTTACCGTATCCTTTTCTAAACAACATGACGTTTAGCGAGCGAGTGAACTTTTACGCGACAACTATAATCACGGGCCTTGGATTTTATGCGGCTGGCTGGGGTTTGGCGAAGTTAAAGTTAAAGTTTGTGGAATGACTGGCTCACTGCATGTGTAGTGGCCCAAAAAGGCTCCACATATAGAATGAGGGGTCCTGATTATGAGGAAGTAAAATTATTATTCATATGAGCTTAAGTACTACCCCTTAAGTTTGTTACTTTTTAGCTCTATAGCTTAAGACGTGCAGAAGCCTCTAAGTTAAAGAAGTCTAACTTTTAATATTTAAACATAAACAATTAATAACACTTATGAAAACAAACACAAAATCGTCTCAGCTTCCCTTCAATAAGGATAGTATAGTTGAGTAAGCCTCGGTAAGCCTCATAAGTCGACATCTGATCTGACTTCGAAAAGAAAATAATATCATGCTAGCAAACAGGCTCATTGGAGTTGACGTCGAAACCACGTCGTTGAACGCAGTAATTTTGGATGCACATGGTCAAGTGCTCAAGCGTTTTTTCGAGGGCTAAGACAAAGCAGAGGGTCGTGTTAAACATACCGCCATAAATAAAAATCAATTTTTAATTCAGTATATTTAATCGTTACATTAAATGGAAAATGACGCGCCCAAGGGGTAATTTCACTTCTTAAGATAGCACCGAATTACTGCTAACATCTTTATATCATTTTTGTAGTTAGATTGATGATCTTTCAAATAAAAAACTTGCTATCGATGTAATAACTCCATTTATTGAAGTCTAAGTCAAATTCTGGGAGATAGGATGAATGGCTGTATCGACGATACAAAGCGATCTTGAAATTTATGGAAATATTCAAAGCCAAGGAGAGGTTGTGATTTCTGGGTCCATTAAAGGCAATGTTGCCGCAAAAGCCGTTGATGTGAAAGACAGCGGAATGATCGCGGGTAATATCACATCAGAAGAAGTGCTGACCGAAGGTAAAATTAAAGGTAAAATCAAAGCCACATCCGTAAACCTAAAACTGACCTCATCCACCGATACGCAAATGGTAAGCAATACGCTTGTGGTAGAAACAGGGGCCGCGCTTTTGGGGAAATTCAAAATCGGGGCGTAAGCAACTGTGCTTTGGGGTATGCTTTATTTTCTGATAAAGACAGTCTTTTAATTTTTACGCAGTTCAGATCCAAGCCGCCAGGCCATCCAATCTTCTGGCGTATCAAGATCGTTTGTTGCATGCGAGCCGGGCAGCGCAATATGTTTTATCGCGTTTCTGTCTTGTGCGATCAAGGCACGGGCGCCTTGATCGCCCTTTAAGGTAGTTAAGGATTTAAAGCAGCGATTGGGAAACACCACCGGATGGCCCAGCCTCCCATCGGTAGAAATTGCTTGAGCAATTACCTCGGGGTTTTTCTGATGCGCAGCCACTAAGAGCTCAATATCCTCGCGCGTTAAGTCTGGCATATCTGCTGGAATGATCATCACACCAGAATGAAGGCTCTTTTTCAACATGCTTGCGGCGCTGGCCAGCGAATAGCCCATGCCGCTTTGTGAATTTAAAATGAAACGTCGCTCAATTGGCAGGCCAAGCAAACAAATTGATCTGGGATGGGCCGCATCTGGCAAGGCTACGATCACCTTTGCTGAGACTTGGCAAGCAAGCAGGGTTATGCGCTGAATTTGGGGCAGGCCAGAGATTTTCTGGGTCAGTTTGTCTAATCCTCGCATCCGCTTGGATTGCCCAGCTGCCAAAATGATAATCGCCATTTCCATTTAGGTTTTATACGGCATTTAACGCAAAATGTAGACCCTAGAATTCTGAGCGCGGGCTATTTGGCTGCAAAGTGATCGCTTAACCCTTACATTTACCCTTCCAAACAGGCGCCAAAATATTGGCTCGGGCAAGGTTTAGAGTGGCCTGATTTTCAATTCTGTGATGCGGTTTGCAATACGATCCGAAACTTCAAAGCGAAACCCGTGAAAGCTAAAAACCTGACCTATAATGGGTATCGTTTGCGCCTCGTGAATGACCAACCCGGCGATTGTGTTGGCTTCGGTATCGGGCAAGGCCCAATCATTAGCGCGATTTAGGTCTCGAATGGTCATCGTTCCGTCAATTACAAATTGCCCATCCTCGGTCTGTGCAATCGAGCTGGTGACATTTTCGTCAAATTCATCTGTGATCTCGCCAACGATTTCCTCAAGTATATCTTCTAACGTCAAGAGGCCTTGCAAACTGCCATATTCATCAACGATCAACGCAAAATGCGCATGTCGGAGCAAAAACTGCCGCATTTGATCATCCAATGGCGTTGTGTTGGGCACAAAATACGGCTCCATCGCCACATCTCTAATATCAAACGAGTCAAAGTTACGCGTCGCCGTTTCTGGATTGCTCATAATTCGGTACACTGTACGCGCAAGATCTTTGGCATGGATCACACCAATTATGTTTTCGGGGTCATCCTTATAAACAGGAAGCCGCGTATAGCTGCTATCAAGGCATTGATTTAAGATATCCATCGGCGGTTGGTCTGCATTGATCATTTCAATTTTTGAACGATGCAGCATAATTTCTTCAACCGCCCGCTCAGACAGGTCAAGCGCCCCAAGAATACGATCTCGGTCTTCCTTTTCAACGATCCCCTCAGAATGCCCAAGGCTCAAGGCCCCGGCGATTTCTTCGCGCATCGCCTGATCAAGCATATGTGTATCGCTGCGCACGCCAAACAATCTGAGCACACCCCCAACCAGCCAGCGCACGGCGCTGGCGAAAGGCGAGAATAAAACAATACATATTTGGATGGGGCGGCTGACGCGGGCTGCTGCGGCCTCCGCATTTGTAATGGCGTAGGTTTTTGGCAAAACTTCAGCGAAGACCAAAATGAGAACCGTCATCACCAAAGTTGCCATTGCCACGCCGCTTTCGCCAAAAGATCGCGTGAAAACAGCCGTTGCCAAAGATGTTGCCAGAATATTAACCAAATTATTGCCCAATAGGACCGAGCCGATCAGGCGCTCATTATCTTCGGTGATGTTAAGGGCGCGTTTCGCAGCGCGGGAACCCTTATCCGCCTGCGCCCGCAATTTTCCGCGCGAGGCAGCGGTTAAAGCCGTTTCGCTGCCCGAAAAAAAGGCAGAAAGAATTATCAAGCCCATGATGGTGCTGATCGTGATCCAGAACGCGGTATCCATATCGGTTTCCGATGTGCCTTTATTTGCTAGGTTAAACTTTTATAATCTATGCAGCTTATGCTCTTGGCGTTCAAGTCGGTTTGCTGGGCAGCCGGTCTATTTGGCTTTTTTTGATGTGCTGGAAAGCGGGTGGTGGTCTAATACCAATTGTTGAAGCTGATCTTCCAGAACATGGGTATAAATCTCAGTAGTGGCAATATCTGCATGCCCCAAAAGCGTTTGTATAACTCGCAAATCTGCCCCATTCGCCAGTAAATGGCTGGCAAATGCATGCCGGATCGTATGGGGGGTGACTTTGGAAACATCTAAACCCGCGATAAGCGCCCAAGATTTAATTTTTTGATAAAACCAAATCCGTGACATCGGCGTATTGGCATCGCGGGAGGGAAATAAGAAGCGCGACAGCGGCTTGCCATCTTTGCGCGCTTGTTTGTCTTCCATGTCGCGCAGCGCAATCCAAGCCGCTAAATGGCGTTGGGCTGCCGAGGTTAGGGGCACCAGCCGCTCTTTACCGCCTTTGCCGCGCACCAGCAGCATCTGAGGCGTCCCTCGAACCTCTGTCAATTGCAAAAAGAGCAGCTCGCTCACCCGCATTCCAGTTGCATAAAGCAGGTGCATCAAACACGCGCTGCGGCTCTGTTCCCGCAGATCTTTGCCAGCGCTTTCGGCGGTTGCAAGTAATCTATCAACATCGCTTATGCTCAGCGTTTTGGGAAGCTTTTGGCTTCGCCCTAGGCCGGTGATTTGAGCAGCGGGATTGTCGTTTCGCCATTCTTCGGTAAAGGACAGAAGAAAAAACTGTTTTATTACCGATAAACGGCGTGCTCGGGTTGCGGGGGCAAACCCCTTTTGTTCTTGGTCAACCAGATAAGACTCAATGTGCTTTTGGGTGACCTTAAGCAGTTTGTTCCGGTTTCCCTGAAGCCAAGTTGCGAAATCTCTTAAGTCACGTTCATAAGCCGCGATTGTATTTTTTGAGGCGCCCGTTTCGGCAATTTTTATTTCTAAAAAACTGTGAATAAGCCCCTGATCTGTTGTCATTAATAGCCCAACTTAATTAATGAGAGCGTTGCGCGTCGTGCGGTGTCCTCAAGCCCAATGTGACGTAAGATGGACAGCGCTTCGATTAAATCTTGGAGGTCACCGTCGCTGCCCTTTTCGAATTGTAAAGTTGCGTTTAGAATAACTTCGCCCAGCTTACCTTGCGCCAATAAATTGCTCACCGAATATGGAATACGCGGCGTTTTATAGGCCTTTAAAATGGCCTGTTCAAATTCATTCCGAGGGGAGAAAAAGGTAAATCGGTTTAACGCAACCGCGACCTCTAAGCGATGTTTGCGCGATCGGGTGATAAGAGCTTTTGCCGCATCTTGGTAATGATCGGTCAACAACCCCATTTCATGCACCAAAACAAGATCTTGTTTTAATAGGTTGGCCGCGACGAGGCGTTTGTAAAAAAGCCGCGCGATCGGCGTTGCAAGCGCCGAAGTGCCCATAGCGCTCCAGACAGTGCGTAGCGCAACCGATATCCGCGCTGGCGCGTTGGCCTCTAGAGCCTGTTCTAGGTCCTGAATCATGGTGACTCGGTCCCATATTCCACCTGAGGCAGGAGCTGGTTTTTTTGTTAATAAACCCAATAATTGATTATCGCTGAAAACGCCGCTTTTGCTTAAGCGTTCTGCAGCCTCTAATTGTGCTTTCCAGCCCTTATCGCCAGAGAGTTCGGCGACCGAAAAGGCCAGGGGTAAGTTATTGGCGGGCACAGGCTCACCAAAGGCTTCATATAGACGATATTCAAGCGGTGTTGGGACGCTATCGGCTGAAAAATAAAGATCGCTTATTTTTTCTGAGCCCGTTTCCAGAAAAAAATGCAACATGGCGGTTTCGCGCGGTGTTAGGCTTTGCAACGCCTCTGCGGTGGTCAACATAATATTCGCGCTTTGCCATTCCCCACGGCGCGCAAGGCAATAAATGCGGGCGCTGTCGTTTTCAAATGCGGCCCCTAATTGGAGGACCTGTTCGCAGGCGGGTTCCAGAGCTTCACTATACATAGAAAGATCGAATAGAATGGGCACCAAAGGTGCGGGCAGGGGGGCGGCGCGTTCTAACATTGCAAGTGCAGGGTCGATGGCACCATATTGTATCAATTTCTCAAGCTTCGCCCGAAGGAAGTTAAATTTTCCGTTGCTGTCATAAGGCGCATCGCCCTCTGCCAGCATGACCCGCATAGTAAGACTTTGAATCGAAGGGTTTTGACTTACTTGGCTGGCTTCTAAAAGGCTGAGCAAATCCTGCGTTGTGCTGTTGCGCCATAGCGTCACGGGCAAACCCGTGACTTCCGGGGGCAGTAAGCCCACAGCGTCGCGTTGGATGTCTCTTAAAACCGTTACTTCAATATCGGTTGAAACGGTTGCGCTGAGGGCGGGGTTTTCGCGTAGGTTCGGCGTTGAAGATAGTTTAGGGCTGCCTTTTATGCTGTGCTCTGCCAGCCAATCAATTGCCGATAACGGCGTTTCTGCATGTACGCCCAAGGGCAGCATCAAACAGAAAAGCCAAATCCTACCCTTCATTCAGAATCACCGGCACCGTTGTTAAACTTCGCGTAGGCGCGAAGGACACGCCAAAAAAAGGACCTAAATAAGCAAATAAAATCAAAGCGATAAAGCTTAATATTGCCATTAGGAAAAGCCATTTTATAAAACGGAACATGCACGAGACCTTGGTGAAAACGCATTTAACTTAATTTATACCTAGCCTTTCTTCCAATATCACGCCATTTCCTAGTCACAATTGACGTTTTTGATTTGTTTGCCAATAAGGAACAGCATGGCGCTGATATTAAAAAAACCTCTGGTCTTTGTTGGCATGATGGGGGCGGGTAAAACTGCGGTTGGTAAAGCCGTTTCTCAGGTGCTGAATGTGCCCTTTCTCGATTCAGACTCAGAGCTTGAAAAAGCTGCCAACCTTACCATTCCAGAAATTTTTGACCGCCATGGAGAGGCTTTTTTCCGCAAGAAAGAAACGCAAGTCATAACGCGGTTACTTGGCAGCCAATTATGCGTTCTTTCAACCGGGGGTGGGGCGTTTATATCTGAGCAAAACCGAGCAGTGATCTCTGCGCAGGCCGTTTCGGTTTGGTTAAACGTGGATTTGGATGTTTTGTGGAATCGCGTCCGTCACAAAGGCAACCGTCCGCTTTTGAAAACATCTGATCCTTTTGCCACGTTGAAGTCCTATTATGACAAGCGCCAGAGTTTTTATGCTTTGGCCGATATCGAGCTTCGATCAAACGCTTTTAATTCAATTGATGAAATGGCGTTGAAAGTGATCGCGGCGTTGCGTACGAAACCAGAGCTTATTGAGGAAAAAAACGATGCGTAAAGTGCATGTGGATCTGGGCGCGCGCTCTTATGATATTGTCATCGGCACCGCCATTATAGACGATTGTGCAACGCTGCTGCGCCCTTTATTGCATCGGATGAAAGTGGCAATTGTCACGGATGATCAGGTCGGTGCATTGCATCTTGATTCTTTGGTAGGAACGTTAACAGGCGCCGGCATCGACTGCGTGAGCCTGAACCTGCCCGCAGGCGAGGCGACCAAATCATGGGCTAAACTGGGCGACACTGTAGATTGGCTGCTTGCGCAAAAAATTGAGCGTCAAGACGTGGTTATCGCGTTGGGCGGGGGCGTTATCGGCGATCTTGTTGGTTTTGCGGCCGCAATTTTACGAAGAGGTGTCCGCTTCGTTCAAATTCCAACGTCCTTATTGGCCCAAGTTGACAGCTCGGTGGGTGGTAAAACCGGCGTGAATAGCCGCCATGGCAAAAATCTAATCGGGGCATTTCATCAGCCCAGCTTGGTTCTGGCAGATATCGGCATTCTCGACAGCCTGCCGCAGCGCGATCTTATCGCCGGATATGGCGAGGTTGTAAAATACGGGCTGCTTGGAAATGCTGATTTTTTCGAATGGCTCGAGGTGAACGGCCCTTTGATTGCTGCGGGCGATAAGGTTGCGCGCGAGGAAGCCGTTAGAACATCGTGTCAAATGAAAGCCGATATCGTGATGCGAGATGAAATCGAGCAGGGTGATCGCGCTTTGCTCAATCTTGGGCACACGTTCTGTCATGCTTTGGAAAATGCAACCGGCTATTCACAGCGTCTGCTGCATGGTGAGGGAGTTGCCATTGGCACGGCGCTGGCATTTGAACTGTCAAGCCGATTGCAGCTTTGCTCTCAGGAAGATCCCAGCCGCGTTCGGGCGCATCTCCGCCAGATGGGGATGAAATGTGACCTTAAAGATATTCCTGGCGATTTGCCCACAGCAGAGGCGCTTTTGGATCTTATGTTGCAAGATAAAAAGGTGCTCGATGGCACATTACGCTTGATACTTGCCAAAGGTATTGGTCAGGCTTTCCTTACGTCTGACGTACCACAATCGGCGCTGCTTGGGCTTTTGAAAGATGCGCTGGCTGATCGTGCAGCCTAATTTAAGGCTGCGCATATATCTATCTTAAAAGGGAATTTCATCATCCAGATCGCGTGACGGGCTGGGTTGACCTTGCGGCGAAGCATAGCCGCCGCTCGCGGGCGTGCCACTGTCGTAACTTCCCATATCTTCATTGCCGATGCTGCCATAATCAGCGGAGGCGCCAGCATTATCGCTGCGACCGTCAAGCATGGTAAGCTCTGAGCGGTAAGGGCGCAGCACAACCTCGGTGGAATAACGATCGGCGCCGGATTGATCCTGCCATTTACGGGTTTCCAATTGACCTTCAATGTAAATTTTTGAGCCTTTGCGTAGATATTGCTCAGCCACGCGAACCAGTGGTTCTGAGAAGATCGCAACGCTGTGCCATTCCGTTTTCTCGCGGCGCTCGCCGGTGTTTCGATCTTTCCAATTTTCAGATGTGGCGATGCGAAGGTTGCAAACTTTGCCTCCATTTGGGAAATTTCGCACCTCGGGGTCGCGGCCTAAATTTCCGATTAAAATAACCTTATTTACCGAGCCCGCCATGATGTTTCTCCTGTCGAATCTAAAACCAACCTTATTCAAGTTAGAACATTCAAAACCAGTGAAGGAAAGATTAATTGCGCGTCGCGTTTCGTGAATGGCTGTTTTAGAAGCCCATAAACGGGTTTCTGCGATGAAAGCGACGCTTTACCGAAGGCGTTACGGCTCAAAGCCGTCTTGGGTCGCATCTGCTCCAGTGATCCATTTTGCTGCGAAACCACGTGCGTTGCCGTTTGGCATATTGACGGGTTGCGATTGTGGCCTCTTCGATCGCTTTGCTTAACGACATTTCTCCGCGCAGATGCGCGATTAATTGGCGTGCTCCAATGGCGCGCGAGGCAGGCAAATCAGCGCTCCAGCTGGAAAGATTTGCCACTGCTTCCTCCAAGGCGCCTTCCTCGATCATTTTGTGAAAACGGTTTTGAATGCGCTGGTTCAACCAATCTCTATCAACATCGCATAGAAGCGTGATACATCGCGTTTCTGGCAAGAGCGGCTTGGGGGTAGAGGCTTGCCAGACGGCAATCGATCGTCCGGTGGCTTTCTGCACTTCCCAAGCCCTTTGAACGCGCATTGGGTTTTTGCAGTCAATTTGGTTTTTGGTTGCGGTATCCAGCCCGCTGAGAAGCGAGCCAACGCCATTCTTACTTATTTCTTCTTCCGCAGCTTCGCGAATTTCTGGGGGAATGGCCGGAATATTTGCCAAACCTTTTGTCAAAGCTTGAAAATAAAGCCCTGTGCCGCCGGTTATGATTGGGCGCCGCGGCGCGTTTAGCAAGGGTGTGATTTCTGCCAGCCAATGACCCACGGAATAGGCTGCGTCGGGTGCAATATGGCCGTATAAAAAATGTGGCGCTTTATCTTCATCGACGTTGGAAGGCCGAGCGGTTAATACTCGCCAGTTGCTGTAGATTTGAAATGCATCGGCGTTGAGGATCGCGCCACCAAACCGCTCGGCTATTTCCATCGCGAGGGCAGATTTGCCGCTCGCCGTGGGGCCGGCAATCAAGATCGGGCATGTGTCCGCTTGCTGGGCAATATCTGACAGAGTAAACTTATTCATCCGGATCGCTTCACTTTTACGTCTGGGCACAGGTTTACCGGCTATTGTTCCTCGAGTGAATGTGTGATTGAAGAAAAAAATACACTTAACACAATTTGATGTTCATCTGTGCTTGTCAAAGGAGCCGTTACATGACCGAGGCCACACCATCCCAAACAACCTATTCACGTGTCATGTTAAAAATTTCAGGTGAAGCATTGATGGGAGAAACCGGGTTTGGTTTGCATCCGCCCACCGTTGAACGCATCGCGCAAGAAGTCAAATCAGTGCATGATATGGGTGTTGAAATTTGCATGGTGATTGGTGGTGGAAATATCTTTCGCGGCCTTCAGGGCAGCGCGCAGGGTATGGAGCGGACGACCGCCGATTATATGGGCATGCTTGCCACCGTGATGAACGCCTTGGCGATGCAAAGCGCGCTCGAGGGGCTGGGGGTGTTTACGCGCGTGGTCAGTGCAATACCGATGGACCAAGTGTGTGAGCCCTATATTCGCCGCCGCGCGGTTCGCCACCTTGAGAAATCGCGCGTTTGTATATTTGCCGCCGGAACGGGCAACCCCTATTTCACCACGGATACAGCTGCGACCTTACGCGCAACCGAAATGGCCTGTGAGGTTATTTTAAAAGGCACAAAAGTGGACGGTGTGTATGATAAAGACCCTGTTAAATTTTCCGATGCAAAACGCTACACAGATATCACATATGACGATGTTTTGGCGAAGCATTTGGCGGTGATGGATGCAAGTGCAATCGCGCTTGCACGGGATAATAATCTGCCGATTATTGTGTTTTCCTTAGATGAACCCGGTGGTTTCAAGGGAATACTCGCCGGAGAAGGTCTCTATACAAAAGTGTCTGATTAGGGTTACAAGACTTTAAAGGTACAGAACCGCCAAATTGCGGTGTAACATAAATAACGAGTTTAGGGCATGGCAGACGATTTTATTTTAGATACAGATGATTTACAGCGTCGTATGGATGGGGCACTGGGGGCTCTGCGCACGGAATTCGCATCGCTGCGTACGGGCCGGGCCTCGGCTTCGATGCTTGAGCCAATTACAGTTGAAGCCTACGGGCAAAGAACGCCGATCAATCAGGTTGGCACCGTGAATGTGCCCGAACCGCGCATGGTAACGATCAACGTATGGGATAAATCGATGGTGAATGCCGTTGAAAAATCTATCCGTGAAAGTGGTCTTGGTATAAATCCGCAGTTAAACGGCACGATTATCATGTTGCCAATCCCGGAATTGAATGAAGAGCGGCGTAAAGAATTGACCCGTGTCGCGGCGCAATACGCCGAGCATGCACGGGTTGCGGTGCGCAATATCCGCAGAGATGGTATGGATCAGGTGAAAAAAGCCAAATCCGATGGTCTGTCTGAGGATGATCAAAAGTTTTGGGAAGATGAGGTTCAAAGCCTAACAGACACGATGATTAGAGCCGTCGATACGTCCCTTGAAAAAAAGCAAACCGAAATAATGCAGGTGTGATTGAGCAAAGATGTCTAAGGATTTCGTGCAAAACCAAGGCCCTGCCCATGTCGCGATCATCATGGATGGGAATGGCCGCTGGGCCGAGCTGCGTAAAAGACCGCGTTTACTTGGGCACTACGCCGGCGCACGCCGGGTTCGTGAAGTCGTAGAAAGCTGTCCTGATGTTGGCGTTAAGTATTTAACGATCTTTGCATTTTCAACAGAAAATTGGAAACGTACGCAATCCGAAGTGTCAGGTTTGATGAGTTTGTTTCGGCGCTACATCCAACGCGAAGCACAGAATTTGAAAAAAGAGATGGTGCGGGTTCGTTTTATAGGTGACAGGCGCCGCCTCGACAACAAACTCGTCGATCTCATGGATGAGTTAGAGCTGTTGACAAGTGAAAATGATCTTGTTCATTTGACCATCGCGCTCAATTACGGCGGCCGTGATGAGGTGGCTCGTGCCACTAAGCGATTAGCATATGATGTGCAAAAGGGCAGCCTTGATCCAAAAACCATTGATGAGGAAACGCTGCCAAAATATTTGGATACCTATGTTTTGCCTGATCCAGATTTGGTCATCAGAACGTCGGGCGAAGCGCGTATTTCTAACTTTTTACTGTGGCAATCGGCCTATGCCGAATATGAGTTTATTGATACTCTTTGGCCAGATTTCAACAAAGAAACGTTTAAGCAAACGTTGGATAACTACGTGGGCCGCTCTCGGCGATATGGGGGCGTTTCAACATGACTTCCAGCACTGCTTGGGCTGATTTGCCTCTGCGGCTGGCCTCTGCGGTTATTTTACTCCTTGTTTGTGGCTTTGCGCTGTGGAGCGGAGACTTTGTGTTCACGCTGCTTCTGACTGCGATCTTATTCGTTATGCATTGGGAATTGGCGCATATGTTGACGCCCATGTCAAAGCAGGTAGGAGCCGTCAGCGGAACCATCGCGGTGCTGACGCTGATATTGGTTTTGCGCAATCCCGATAGCGTGAAAGGAATAATTTATTTGGGCTTAGGGGCAGCCTGTCAGGCTGGCTTATATTTTCGCCTAAAATGGCAGGGCGCGGTGGCGTCTGTTTGCATATTCATGACCGTCTTTTATCTGGTTGCGCTGCGCGCATCATCGGGCTTGGAGATGATATTATGGTTGATCTCGATCGTGGTTTTGACGGATGTTTTGGGTTATTTTGCTGGGCGTGTCATTAAGGGCCCCAAATTTTGGCCGAGCGTTAGCCCCAAAAAAACATGGTCTGGTATTTTGGCGGGCTGGCTTGCTTCTGGCATTTGTGGATGGTTTTGGGTGTCTTACGGATTTTTGCCGCTATCCGCAGGGTTTGCAATTTTTTTCTCGGTGACTTTGGCTTTTGCATCGCAAATCGGTGATATTGGAGAAAGCGCCTTAAAGCGCGGCGCAGATCAAAAAGACAGCTCAAGCCTCTTGCCCGGGCATGGCGGCTTTTTGGACCGTTTTGACGGTTTGGTAGGCGCCACAATCGTATTTGCTGCGGCCAATATGTTCATGAGTTTCGGATGAAACGAATTAGCGTATTTGGCGCAACGGGTTCAATTGGGCAAAGCACGCTTGATCTCGTGAAACGTGACCGTGAAAATTTTGACGTTCTTGCGTTATCTGGCGGGCGGAATATTGCGCAACTCTCGCAAGATGCAATTTCCACCGGAGCTCAGGTTGCGGTAACAGCCTTTGATGAGGAATATCTTGCTCTGAAAGAGGCTCTGGCCGGAACAAAAGTGCAAGCAGCGGCTGGACATAATGCCTTATTGGAGGCCGCCGATCAGAGCGCAGATTGGGTGATGTCGGCAATTGTTGGCGCGGCGGGCCTTGAACCGGGGTTGCGGGCTATGCAGGCGGGGGCGGATCTGGCTTTGGCAAATAAAGAAAGTATGGTGGCAGCTGGTGCCTTAATGCGCAAAACATCGGCTCAAAATAACGTGGCTTTGTTGCCTGTAGACAGCGAGCATTCTGCAGTGTTTCAGGCTTTGATGGGGGAAGGCCGCGATACTGTTGAGCGGGTGATATTGACCGCATCTGGCGGAGCATTTCGAGATTGGAGCTATGACGATTTGGCGCGGGCGACACCAGAGCAAGCCGCAACCCATCCGAATTGGAATATGGGGCAAAGGATTACGATTGACAGCGCCTCTATGTTCAATAAGTCCCTGGAAATAATTGAAGCAAAAGAACTTTTTGATTTGAACTCGGGCCAAATTGAAGTGCTGATCCATCCGCAGTCATTGGTGCATGCTTTGGTTGGCTTTCATGATGGCGGGTTGATGGCGCATGTCGGGCCGGCTGATATGCGGCACGCGATTGGCTATGCACTCTATCACCCGCATCGCAAAGCCCTGCCGATTGAGCGTTTGAACCTTGCGGAAATTGGCAGCTTGGAATTTTCAGCGCCTGATTTTAAGAAATACCCTGCTTTGGCACTGGCCTATAAGGTGCTGGATATTGGGGGGTTGTCGGGGGCGGTGTATAACGCGGCTAAAGAGGTTGCATTGGATGCGTTCATTGATCGAAAAATTGGATTTCTGGTGATGGCTGATGTGGTTCGAAGCGTGTTGGATGCGGTCTTTGGCGGACCCAATACACCGCCTTCAGAGCCGTCGCTGGAAAATATTCTTCAGATGGATCAAATCGGGCGCATGGAAGCTAACACAAAAATTCAACATTTAATATAAATCTGACAGGATAGAAGTTTGGACGTATTTTCATTGGTTCCCGCCTTTGGTGGTTTAATTGTAACTTTGTCGGCGTTTTTTGTCGCGTTGTCAGTCATTGTGGCAGTGCATGAATATGGTCATTACATTGTCGGCCGCTGGAGTGGGATCGAGGCCGATGTCTTTTCGCTTGGGTTTGGTCCGGTTATTGTGTCTCGGGTCGACAGACGCGGCACGCGTTGGCAATTTGCGCTGATTCCGTTTGGCGGTTATGTCAAATTTAAAGGCGATAAAGACGCTGCCAGCGGGGCAGACAGCGATCGTTTGAGCCGTTTGGATGAAAAGCAACGTCGCCAAACGATGCATGGAGCGCCGCTCTGGGCGCGTACCGCAACGGTCGCAGCGGGCCCTGTGTTCAATTTTGCATTATCGCTTATTTTGTTTTCTGCAATTGCGCTTTGGCAGGGGCAAGTTCGATCACCGCTGAGCATCGGGTCGCTGTATGAGATCCCGTATGCGCATCAAATGCAAGTTGGGGATATCGTGTTGTCAATCGATGGACAAACCGTTCCCGATTTTGCAGATGTAACGGCTCTGTCTAGTTTTTGGTCAAACCTATCAGATGCGGAAACCTATGAATTTATCATTCGGCGAAATGAACAAGAGCTGGCTTTGCCAGGCCCAAACATAAATATTGCGCGCGTGTCTGCGGTGGTGCCACGCTCGGCGGCAGCGCAGGCCGACTTGCGATCGGGCGATGTCATCACTCGCATTGATGGCGCCTCAATTTTAACGTTTGATAGTTTAAAGCAAGCGGTGGAAGGATCTGCTGGTGAAACTTTGGCCGTTGAAGTGTGGCGCGCAGGCGCGACGCGCCAGCTATCTCTAACCCCACGGCGGGTAGATGAACAAACTGATGAAGGCTTTAGCGCGCAATGGCGCATCGGCGTGATGGGAGGAGGGTTCTTTTTTGAACCAAAAACCAGCACGCTTCCTTTCGCATCCGCCGTAACATCTGGGGCAGACGCAACTTGGCGCGTAATGAAAGGCTCGCTTTCTGGTTTTTATCATGTTGTGACAGGGGCAATAAGCAGCTGTAACCTTTCAGGACCGATCGGGATCGCTGAAACCTCGGGTCAGATGGCGCGGCAGGGAGGCGATAGTTTCATATGGTTTATCGCTGTACTCTCTGCTGCGGTGGGATTGATCAACTTGTTTCCTGTTCCAGTTTTGGATGGTGGGCATCTGGTGTTTTTTGCTTTTGAGGCGGTTATTGGCCGCCCTCCAAGTGCCTATGCCTTAAATGTATTGATGACGATTGGCTTGGCTTTGGTGTTGGGCTTTATGGTGTTTGCACTCGGAAATGATCTGCTTTGCCCCTAAAACATCCGCGAAAAAAGGGAGCAGAAATGTGGTGTTTTTTAAAAATACACGTTACACAAATTCAAGATGAAGTTGTTGTGAATGTTTGGTACCACTAAGACAACCCGCTGGTTTAACTTTGAGGTCACAGTTAGGAATGAAGATGAAGCGATTTTTTGGAATTTTTATTGCGGCAATCATTAGCATCGGATCGACTGTCTGGGCTCAAGAGTTTAACTTTTCTTCAATCGAAGTGGATGGTAATCGCAGGATAGAAACGTCAACGATTATCAGCTATGCCAATCTTTCGATTGGGAAAACTGTTTCGGCCTCTGAAATAAGCGCGGCTTATCAAGAGGTGGCGGACTCTGGTTTGTTTGAAGATATCGAATTCATTCCGCAGGGGCGTCGATTGGTCATTAAGGTGCAGGAATATCCGACGATCAGCAAGGTGGCTTTTGAGGGCAATGATACGCTGAAAGACGACGTGCTTGCGCAGATTGTCAGCGCAAAATCACGGCGGGTGTTCAACCCGATGAAGGTTGAAGAAGACAAAGAGCGCATCGCTCAAGCTTACGCGGATATGGGGCGCTTGGCGTCGCGGGTAACGCCCAAAATCATTCGCCTGCCAGACAATCGTGTGAACCTGGTCTTTGAGATTTTTGAAGGTGGCGTTGTTGAGATAGAACGCATCGGCTTTGTTGGCAATAAATCCTATAGCGATCGCAAGCTGCGCAATGTTTTGAATACAAAACAGGCTGGATTGCTTCGATTGTTGGTGCAAAGAGATACGTTTATCGAAGATCGGATTGAATTTGATAAGCAGGTATTGACCGATTTTTATCAATCGCGGGGGTTTGTCGACTTTGTGATCAATGGGGTGAATGCAGAGTTCTCTGAAGAGCGCGACGGATATTTCATCACCTTCAACATACAAGAAGGCCAACAGTTTAACGTTGGCGCGGTGGCTCTTGTCTCCGAGCGCTCGGATGTTGATGAAACGGTTTTTTCAGAGGCGTTAACGCTTAAACCGTCTGTGATCTATTCGCCATTGGCTGTTGAGGATGATATTGCGCGTTTGGAGCGTTTGGCGGTGATGGAGGGCGTAGATTTTTTACGCGTGACGCCGCGCTTGAAGCGTAATGATACAACGCGCACACTGGATGTGACCTTTGTTTTGGACCGTGGCAAGCGGATCTTTATCGAACGCATCAATGTGTCTGGAAATACGTCTACTTTGGATAACGTCATCCGTCGACAATTTCGCGCTGTGGAAGGAGATCCTTTTAATCCGCGCGCGCTCAGGGCAGCTGTAGATCGCATTCGCCGTTTGGGGTTTTTTGATCCCGTGAACGTGTCAACACGCGCAGGGAATAAGCCTGAAAAGGTGATCATTGACCTTGCGGTGGGTGAGAAACCAACAGGCAGTCTGTCTCTCGGGGCAGGGTATTCTACAGCTTTGGGCCTGGGCGGTATTATCGAATATCGTGAACGTAACTTTATCGGCCGTGGTCAAGGGCTTAATTTTAAAATTCAAGGTGGCTCTGACAATACAACGTATTCTTTTGGTTTTATCGAGCCCGCCTTTTTGGGCAATGAGCTGCAATTCTCGCTGAATTTGGCCTATGAAGAAACCAATCAGCAAAATTCAACCTATGATACAAAATCTGTAAATTTCCAACCTGGCATAAGCTATCCGATAAGTGATTTCTCTCGCTTTGGACTTCGCTATACGTACACCAGTGATGAAGTGTCAGGCGATACCGTGACTTCAATCATCGGAGATGAATTTGAGCAGGGCAGGGTCAATACCTCAGGCGTGGGATATACATTCGGTTACGATACGCGGCGCGTTGGTCTCAACCCTACAGCGGGAGTGTTGCTTCAGCTTAGCCAGGATTTCACGGGGCTTGGAGGGGATACAACAAGCGTTAAATCAAGTTTGAAATTGCAGGGCGAACAAAAAACATTCGGTGAAGAGGTTACGTTATCGGCCACGTTTGAAGCGGGGGACTTACGTTATTCAAAGGGTCAAAGCCGCGTGAGCGATCGTTTTGCGCTTGGCAGCCGGGTTATGCGTGGGTTTAACCCAGGTGGGGTCGGTCCGCGCGAACGTAGCAGAGATGGTTCTGGGACTATCAATGATGCTTTAGGCGGTGAACAATTTGCCGTTGCGCGGTTTGAAGCAGAGTTTCCCATAGGAATTCCAGAAGAATACGGGATTACGGGCGGGGTGTTTTACGATGCTGGCAGTCTTTGGGGCTTACCAGTTGAGACAAGCCCGGACAGCGCAAACACAGTCTATTACAATGCTGCAATACTGCGCCAAGTTGCCGGCGCGACTGTGTTTTGGGCCACGCCGATCGGACCTTTGCGGTTTAATTGGACGCGCGCGATCCAAAAAGAAGAATTTGATGAAGCGAATAATTTTGAGTTCACATTATCAACGCGGTTCTGATGAACAGGTTTAGAATAGGCTTTTTCAAGAAGTTTTTTCTTTTGCTGCTGCTCGCAGGCCCCGTATTGGGTCAGGCTGGCGTACCTGCTGCCCAACAGGTGGTGGTGGTTGATTTCGACGAAGTGTTTCGAACCACGCTATATGGCCGCCGTATTATCGCAGAATTTCAGCAAGCAAACCAAGCTCTGAGCAATGAATTTGAACGCATCGCAGAAGAATTGGTCGCCGAAGAAAAGAATCTAAGTGACCTGCGCGGGAGCACTGAGCCTTCTGCTTTTAAAGAAATGGCGCTGGCCTTTGATCAAAAATCGACTAGGTTGCGCCAAGAGCAGGAAGACAAACGGGTTGAGCTGAAACTTGCGGGCGATGCGGCGCAATCCGATGTGCTACAACAATTTGGGCCGATTTTTGTACAAATCATGCAAGAGCGCAACGCGACTATCTTGTTGGAAAAGAAGCAAGTGGTGTTGGTTATTGCCTCTGCAGATATCACCAAAGAAGCCATCCGCCGGATAGATCAAGAGCTTGGAGATGGCCGATAAGCCACGTTACGCTAAGTCCACAAATCCTTTTAAGTCGTTCGTGTTTTTTTTTAAGCGCTCGCGTGTTGGGAAGGAAAATCGCAAGGTGCTTGTGTTGGGCTTGAAGGGTTGCTAGCTAGATTTTGATAAAAAGAACAAGATAGGGGCGAAACATGGCAGATTCTGGAACTGAGGCGGATATCCAATTAATCCAACGTATTTTGCCGCATCGCTATCCGTTTTTACTGGTGGATCGCGTCACTGATATTGTTGGAACCGCCTCCGCACTTGGGCATAAAAACGTCACGATGAATGAACCGCAGTTTCAAGGCCATTTTCCAGGTACGCCGATTATGCCCGGGGTTCTGATGGTTGAGGCGATGGCACAAACGGCGGCGGTTATGGTGGGCAGCACGCTGGGATTGGCAGATAAGAATATGCTGATTTATTTTATGTCGATCGATAATTGTAAATTCCGCCGTAAGGTTGGGCCTGGGGATCATCTGGAGATGCAAATCACAACATTGCGCGGAAAAGCAGGCGCAAAAGTTTGGAGGTTTTCAGGCAGCGCTAGCGTGAATGGTGAAATGGCCGCGGAGGCAGAGTTTACAGCCATGATGGACCTTTCTAATGCGGTGCCGTCGTGAGCGATACATTTATTCACCCCAGCGCCGTTGTTGAGGATGGGGTTGAGCTGGGCTTAGGCTGCCATATCGGGCCGTTCTGTCATGTTGGAAAGGATGTTTCTTTGGGTGATCGCGTGGTTTTGAAAAGCCATGTGGTTGTGACAGGGCGCACAGATATAGGCGATGACACTACCGTTTTTCCTTTCACAGTGTTGGGAGAAATTCCGCAGGATAAAAAATTCAAGGGCGAGCAAACGCGGCTGCTTATCGGAGCTCGCAATTGTATCCGCGAGCATGTAACGATGAATACGGGCACCGAAGGCGGCGGTGGGATCACTCAGGTTGGCAATGATGGATTATTTTTGGCGGGCTGTCATGTTGCGCATGATGCACTGCTTGCGGATCGGGTTATCGTTGTAAACAATGCAGCGATCGGTGGGCATTGCATAATAGAAGATGATGTTTTGGTGGGGGGCTTGGCGGGTATCCATCAATTTGTGCGTATTGGTCGAGGGGCAATTATTGGCGCCCTAACCATGGTGACCAATGATGTTATTCCCTATGGTCTGGTGCAAGCGCCGCGTGGGCAGTTAGACGGGCTGAACCTTGTTGGCCTTAAGCGCCGCGGCGTCTCGCGCGGGGATATAACCGCGTTACGGGCCGCGTTTCAAATGTTGGCGCAGGGCGATGGAACCTTTCAAGACCGTGCGAAACGGTTGGGCGATGAAACCGATAGCGATTACGTCCAGCATATTGTTGATTTCGTAACGGCCTCTTCGGATCGTTCTTTTCTCACCCCGGGTGAGTGATATGTCGGGGCGCTTGGCGATTCTAGCAGGTTCGGGCGTTTTGCCAACGCTGGTGGCTCAGGCGCACCCGCAGGCTATGTTTTGTGGTTTTCAACACCTTAGCTATGATCGGCCCGCACATGCGATTGAACTCTTTTCCTTGGAACGTTTGGGGGCGCTGTTTGACAGCCTGCACGCCGCTGGCGTTACTAGGGTTGTTTTGGCCGGAGCAATGCAACGACCCGCGTTTGATCCTGAGCTGTTTGATGTGTTCACGCGCACCATAATTCCTGATCTGTCAAAAGCCATGCGGCAAGGGGATGATTTTTTATTACGCTTTGTGATTGGTTTGTTTGAAAACCAAGGTTTTGTTGTTGTTGGGGTGGATCAACTTATACCAGAAATAACCGCAGAGCCGGGCCTGATATTGGGGGAAATGAACAGGGATTATACGGATGAGGTCCAAAAAGCAGATCATGTATTGAAATCACTCTCCGCTGTAGATGTGGGCCAAGGGGTCGTGGTGGAAGCAGGGCAGTTATTGGCAATCGAGACGCTGCAAGGGACAGACTTTATGTTGAACACGGTCGCAAAGACAGCGGCTGCGTTGCGTAATCCGGAACGTGGGATTTTTGTTAAGCGGCCAAAAGCCGGCCAAGATTTACGCGCGGATATGCCCGCGATCGGCGTGGATACCCTGTCACATGTTGCTGCTGCAGGGCTTGCTGGTATTGTCATCACGCCGGGAAAAGTTCTTCTGCTTGAACGTGAGAAATTGGCCCAGCGCTGTTCTGAGTTGACTATTTTTCTTCATGCCCGTGAGAACACGCAATGAAGGTCTTTTTGCTCGCGGGCGAGGCCTCTGGCGATAAACTTGGGGCTGCGTTGATGGCTGGTCTTCTCAAACACATGCCGAATAGGCCCGAGTTCTACGGGGTCGGCGGACCGTTGATGGAACAGGCGGGCCTAAAAGCTTTATTTCCAATGTCTGATATCTCTTTGATGGGAATTTCAGAGATCTTGTCAAAATACAGGTTTTTGAAAAGGCGCATTGCAGAAGCGGCGGATGCGGTGATCGCAGGCGAGGCGGATGTGTTGATTACGATTGACTTGCCTGAGTTTTCGCTGCGTCTTGCCAAAGCTGTTCGACGCAGGAAGCAGGTTCCGAGTGTACATTATGTTGCGCCAACGGTTTGGGCCTGGCGGCCAGGGCGTGCGCAGAAAATGTCGCCTTTCGTGGATCATGTTTTGGCGCTTTTTCCATTTGAGCCACCCTATATGCAGGCCGCGGGTATGAGTTGTGACTTTGTGGGGCATCCCGTGGTAAACGATCCGTGTGCCACGCGCGGTGAAGCCCAACGGTTTCGCGCAGAAACGGGTATTGATGACGCGCCAATGATCCTTTGTTTGCCCGGATCACGCGGTTCAGAGATAAAACGTCTAGCGCCTGTGTTCGGAAAGGTGGTCGAAAAACTGCACGCAGCACGCCCTGATTTGAAGTTTGTATTGCCCATGGCGGCGTCGGTTGTAACTTTGGTAAAAGATCAGATTGCAACTTGGCCGGTTAAGCCGTTTCTAATTGAACCACGCTCAGATGTGCACGCCTACAGTCAAAAACGCGCCGCGTTTCAGGCGGCAGATGTCGCCCTTGCGGCCTCAGGGACCGTAGCTTTAGAGCTCGCCGCTACGCAAACGCCCATGGTGGTTGCCTATGATATGGGGTTTTTGTCGCGGCAAATCATAGGACGCATGTTAAAAGTTGAAACGGTGAGTTTGGTCAATTTGATTACAGATAGCAAATCTATCCCCGAATTCATCGCCGAAAATTGTCGGGAAGAGTTGATCACGCCAAGCGTTTTAAAGGTGCTTGACGATCCAATGGGCCAGATCCAAGCTATGCAAAGCACAATGCAGGCACTTGGACAAAACGGTCACCCACCTGGCGAACGGGCGGCGCAATCGGTAATTAAATTTCTAGCGGCCCAATAATTTTATTGATTTAAAATTTTATTGAATCCGGCTGTAAATCCGCTGAGCGATAAGTTTAAATTTAAGGCTTTGTTCGGCGCATCCATATGGCGGATCGTAATAACAGATTGGTCGCCCGCTTTCATCAATGCGATATCGTCTTCGGTTAAACCGATGCGTGCGATGCATCCTATTTCTGTACAGAATGAATAGGGGTAGCTTTTGGTTATGTCGGCATCAAAGCCAATCGTCATGCGTGCTGTTAAAAGCGTTTTAAGCGGCACGATAATCGTAGCGCCGGCAATTGCGGCTTGGCCTTGTGGAAGCGGAAAGACCATAATCTCGCTTAAGGGATTACCTTCATTATTGACTAATAATTGAAACAATTCGCAGGGATCTTGTCCGTTCTCGCTGCGTATGCAGCGCATGCTCCAATCGCCTATGCGTTCAGCAATATAGGGTTGGCCGATAGTTGGAACTTCAATATTCAAACCAAGTGACAATGAGTCTGCCGCATTCTGCTCAGATTGTTGAGCATTCACGAACGACGCCGTACAAAGACTTATGGCACTGAGAGCGCTGCGGATCGAAAAGCGAAAATTCATATTTTGTTTCCAATGTTTACTAGGCCATTGTTCGACCCGTTTCTGACCCTCTTATATGTTCATGAGAGGCGTATGACGCAAGCTTTATTCTAAATTTAAGTATCATGCTGCGAGATAAAAAGCATCGTAGGGCCGGTTATTGAAAAGTTTTCGATTGACGTGCTCGCAAACAGGAGCTTGATGTGCACCGATCCGTCACGTCAAAAAGGTTTTGAATTTTGCGCTGTTTTATGCGCAACTGACTGTCCATATTACGAAATTTTTTACTTGTCATGCGCCCTTAGTTTCAATTCCACCTCGTCGTTTTAAAGTCTTTAGCAGCGTTTACGCTGTTCAAAACGTGGCAGCATCGCGGAAAAATCTTTTCCAAGGCCCTCTTCCTCTTCCACGAAGGTTTGATATAGCTGCGTCGCTGCTTGCCCGAGCGGCGTGTCAGCGGCCACGGTTTGCGCGGCTTGTTGGCTGAGACGCAGATCCTTTAACATCAATTCTGCTGAAAATCCGGGCCGATAGCCATTATCTGCGGGAGAATTCGGCCCAATACCCGGCGCAGGGCAATAGGCATTCATCGACCAGCTATATCCCGAGGAGGTGCTAACCACATCAAACATTGATTGACGGTCTAGGCCCAATTTATCGGCAAGCGCGAAGGCTTCGCAGGTGACAATCATGGTTGCGCCAAGGATCATATTATTGCAGATTTTAGCCGCTTGCCCATTGCCACTTTCACCACAGTGAACAGATTTTTGACCCATAATGTCAAATAGTGGTTTTGCGGTAAGAAACGCCTTTTCAGGCCCGCCGACCATGAAGGTAAGCGTACCTGCTGACGCGCCGCCTATACCGCCAGAGACTGGTGCATCCAAGGTCGCGACATTGGCGGCATTGGCCATTTCGCTTATTTCACGTGCGCTTTGAACATCGACTGTCGAGCAATCCAGAAAAATGCTATCTGCGCGCATATCCGGTATAATCTGGGCCGCAACAGATTTTAGAATTGCGCCGTTCGGTAGCATGGTAATCAAGATATCGGTGTCGGCGGCGGTGGCGGCGGCCGAATCCATGATCTCAACCCCCTCGGCATGCACGGTCATTGTATCAAAACCGCGCACCATATGGCCCGCACGTACAAGGTTTTCCGCCATTGGGCGCCCCATATTTCCAAGGCCAATAAATCCAATTTGCATTTAACTCTCCTTCACGTTCAATTCCAAAGCGCCCAACGGGGTCAACATGCTTCGGCTGGCCTTTTGAGGCACCTCTGTCAGATTAAATTGCCAGTTCGGGTTTCTGTCTTTGTCGATAATCGCCGCGCGAACGCCTTCTAAAAAATCACCAAACTCCATAGCGCGCGCGGTAAACCTGTATTCATACCTCAAAGCGCGATAGATATCGGGGCCTTCATCGCGCAATTGGCGCAGCAGCAAAATCGTACTGGCCATCGATAAAGGCGCGTTTCTGCTTATCATTTTTAGGCTTTTTTGGCTAAGGGCATCATCGCTCGCGGTAAGGGACGAGATCAGCCCCGCCAACGTTTCATTCGAGAAATGCCGATCTATTTGCGTTTGAAGGGCTTTCAAATCGCTGCTCGGTGCAGGCTGGGCTGCGTTGACGATATGCGCGGTATTTCCTGTTTTTTCTAAAGTTTCGATCAAGGTTTTCCAGTGGCTTTGTGGAATGAAGTGATCCGCAAAACCGGCATATATCGCATCTGCAGCGGCCATCCTTGCCGCCGTCAAACCCAAATATTCACCCAAATAGCCTGGAGCGCAGGCCAAAATATAGGATCCGCCCACATCGGGGATCAACCCGATGCCACATTCTGGCATAGCAATTTGGCTGGTTTCTCCCACAATACGGTGGCTGCCATGGCAAGAAATTCCAACGCCCCCGCCCATCGTAAACCCCTGCATGAAAGCAATATAGGGTTTGGGGTAATGATAGATTAATGCGTTCAGGCGATATTCAGCCGCCCAAAACGCCTGCCCATAAGCATAATCCCCTTGGCTGCCGGTCTTGTATAATTCAGAAATATCTCCCCCAGAACAAAACGCCCGATCGCCCTCTGCATCAATAATTACCAGCTGGATATCGCTTTTATCGCGCCAGGTCAGCAGCGCCTGCTGAATCGCGCTGCACATCTCAGCAGTCATGGCATTTAGCGCCTCAGGCCGTTGTAAGGTGATACGCCCGGCGTGACCAATCTGGCGAATAGAGATATCGCTCATCTATCTGCCAGCATTTGGCGCGAGATAATCATCCGCATGATTTCGTTGGTGCCTTCCAAAATCTGATGAACGCGCAAATCACGAACGATTTTTTCAATGCCGTAATCGGCAAGATATCCATAGCCACCGTGCAATTGCAGGCATTGATTGGCGGTCTCAAAGGCATTGTCGGTTACCAAAAGTTTTGCCATAGCGCAGAATTTTGTGGCATCTGAAGCCTGCATGTCTAATTTCCACGCGGCTTGGCGCAAGAAGCTGCGTGCGGCTTGCATCTTTACTTCCATATCCGCCAATTTGAATTGTAGGGCTTGAAATTGATCAATCGTTTTGCCGAAGGCCTTGCGCTCACCCATATAGGCCAGCGTGGCTTGTAAGGCCTGCTCTGCGCCGCCTAAGGCGCTTGCCGCAATATTCAAGCGGCCGCCATCCAGCCCAGCCATCGCATATTGAAACCCTTTGCCTTCTTCACCCAGCAGATTTTGAGCAGGAATTGGGCAGGCGTCAAACTGAACTTGCGCCGTGGGCTGCGCGCGCCAGCCCATTTTATCCTCGAGAGCGCCATAGCTTAGCCCATCGCTGCCAGCTTCCAGAATGAAAGCCGAGATGCCTTTTGGGCCCTCAGCCCCGGTTCGGGCCATTACAATATAGGCATCTGAATACCCACCACCTGAGATAAAGGCTTTGGTTCCGTTAAGCCGATACCCCTCATTGGTCCGCGTGGCTTGACTGCGCAGCGCTGCCGCGTCTGATCCCGAGCCAGGTTCGGTCAGACAATAGCTGAAAATCAAATCCATTTGGCATAAGCGCGGCAACCATCTTGCGCGGGTTTCTGGATCGCCGTAACGATCGATCATGCCGCCACACATATTGTGAATTGATAAAAAAGCTGAGACTGAGGGGCAGGCCATTGCTAAAGCTTCAAACACCAAGGTCGCATCAAGCCGACTTAATCCGGATCCCCCCATCTCGTCAGAGACATAAATACCGCCCAAACCCAGCTGCGCAACTTTGGGCCACAGCTCTTTTGGAATGGTGCCTTGCTTTTCCCAATCGCGCGCGAAGGGGGCAATATGCTCTTGGCCAAACTCATAAGCCATATCAAAGATTGCGGTTTGTTCGCTGCTTAACGAAAAATCCAAAGAAGTCCTCCTGCATGTGTGTCGTTGGGATGAGATAGAATGATTGGCGCTTTTTTGACCGCTATGCAAGCCACATGATACCGGGTGAGCTTGCGGATTAGGCCGTTTTCCAGGTTTGCTCACATGACCAATTGACCGGCTCAGATGTCGGAAAGGTAAGCCGCTGAATTGGTGCGGCTTACCTAGATATGTTAATCCATCGCTTTAAAATTAAACTCGCCGCCTTCTTTGATACCAGAGGGCCATCTAGACGTGATGGTTTTGGTTCTTGTGTAGAATTTAAACGCGTCGGGTCCGTGTTGGTTCAAATCGCCAAACACGGATTTTTTCCAACCACCAAAGGTGTGATAGGCAAGGGGCACTGGGATTGGAACGTTAATACCGACCATGCCAATATTGATCCGATTGGCAAAATCGCGCGCCGCATCTCCATCGCGCGTGAAAATTGCCGTGCCATTGCCATATTCATGATCCATAGCCAATGAGATGGCTTCTTCATAGCTTCCGGCGCGTACTGTGCTGAGAACTGGGCCAAAAATTTCCTTTTTATAGATGTCCATTTCTGGAGTGACCCTATCAAAAAGATTCGGGCCAACAAAAAACCCATCTTCATAGCCTTGAAGGCTGAAATCACGCCCATCGACAACTAGTTCCGCGCCTTGCTTTATGCCGCTTTCTACCAATCCCAGAATATTTTGTTGCGCAGCTTTGGTGACAACCGGGCCATAATCAACCTCATCGCCCGCCGTGTAAGGGCCAACTTTTAGCTTTTCAATGCGCGGCACTAATTTTTCAATCAGGCGGTCGGCGGTTTCATCGCCCACGGGCACGGCAACAGAAATCGCCATACAGCGCTCGCCCGCAGCCCCATATCCGGCGCCGATCAACGCATCGGCTGCCTGATCCATATCCGCATCTGGCATGATGATCATATGGTTTTTGGCACCACCAAAACACTGAACGCGTTTGCCATTGCTGCAACCGCGGCCGTATATATATTCGGCGATCGGCGTCGATCCGACAAATCCGATCGATTGGATCACAGGATTGTCTAAAATCGCATCAACCGCTTCTTTATCGCCATTGACCACTTGTAAAACGCCTTTTGGCAACCCTGCCTCCTCCATCAGCTCTGCAAGCATTAAAGGCACGGAAGGATCCCTTTCCGATGGTTTGAGAATGAAGGCGTTGCCGCAGACAATCGCCGGCGCGAACATCCACATCGGGATCATTGCGGGAAAGTTGAATGGGGTTATTCCAGCCGTAACCCCTAGTGCCTGACGCATCGAATACATATCAATGCCAGGGCCGGCGCTATCGGTGAATTCGCCCTTGAGCATTTGCGGTGCACCGATGCAATATTCCACCACTTCCAAACCGCGCTGCACATCGCCTTTGGCATCTGGCAGAGTTTTGCCATGTTCCCGGCTAAGCGCTTCGGCAAGCTGTTCCATATCACGGTTGAGCAAATCGACAAATTTCATCATGACACGGGCGCGGCGCTGTGGGTTCACGGCCCCCCAGGCACGCTGCGCAGTCTCGGCAATTTCTACAGCCTGAGACATTTCGGCGGCTGACGCCAGAGGCACTTTTGCTTGCACTTCCCCGGTGGCGGGATTGTACACATCCGCAAAGCGCCCGGAGGTTCCCTTTACATGGGCCCCGCCAATATAATGCGTTAATTCAGTCATGTTTTTTCTCCTGTCATTTTGACATAAGCATAGTCTTGCAAAAATGCTATGAACAGGGGCAATATCACAAAAAGGTAATGCATAAATGCAGGGTGTGATGGTATGCAGCAAAATTGGGATGATATCAGAGTGTTTTTGGCGGTGGCGCGTCATGAAACCTTATCTGCGGCTGCACGTTCGCTGCGGATCGATCCGGCCACGGTTGGGCGCCGCGTGACACGGCTAGAAGAGCGTGCAGGGGTTGTATTATTTGCGCGGTCTTCGGTTGGTTATGTGTTAACGGGATCGGGAGATCAGTTTTTGCGGCACGCTTTGTCGATGGAGGGCGCGATGGCAGATTTATCGCGCGACTTGCAAGGCCGTGACGGAACGTTGAGCGGCCAAATTCGAATAGGCGCGCCGGATGGCTGCGCAAATTTTGTGCTGCCAAAAGTCTGCGCTGATATCTCGCGCGTCAATCCTGATTTAGATATTCAGATTGTTTCCATGCCACGGGTTGTCAATTTGACCAAACGCGAAGCCGATATGGCGATCGCGGTGAGCCCGCCAAATTCAGCCCGTTTAAGTGTACAAAAAATAACCGATTACAAGTTGCACTTGGCCGCTTCTGAAGAATACTTGGAAAAATTCGCTACGCCCGACACGTTGTTAGATTTAAAAACGCATAGGATTATAGGCTATATCGCCGATATGATTTTTGACAAGGAATTAGATTATCAAAATTATCTTGGACAAGATCGGGTGGTGCTGGGATCAAATTCAGTTTCTGTGCAGTATCATTGGCTGCGGGCAGGGGCAGGGATAGGGATTGCGCATGATTTTGCGTTGCCATCTGCAGGTAACCTGAAACGTGTGATGCCTGATCAGCTGTCTTTAACGCGAAGTTTCTATCTTTTACGCTATAAAGAAGATCAAAGGCTTGAGCGTATGAACCGCCTCGCGCAGGCGCTTGTCGCCGGGATTCGGGCTGAAATCAGCCGATTGGAAGCCTTAGCTTGACAGCTGCCTGTTAAGGCTTCAGCCTAGCAGTGTGTGATTGATTTATAAAATAAGAGGTGGTGGTATGTTTGTTCAGCACATTCTTAATACAAAAAATAACGCGAATTTGATCACGGTGCCGTTGAAGACAGATCTGTCTGGGGCCATCTCAACTCTTGCTGCGCGTAAGATCGGTGTGGTCATCGTTTCAGAAACGGGCAAAAACGCGCTCGGAATTCTATCTGAGAGGGATATTATTCGCGCATTATCCGAAGCCGGAACGAATGCTCTATCAGCGCCGGTTGAACAATTTATGTCACGCGACGTTGTGACCTGCAGCCCGCAAACAAGCGCGGATGATGTTTTGGCGCTGATGACGGAAAACCGGTTTCGTCACATGCCGGTCTTGGAAGAGGGTGCGTTGATCGGTTTGATCTCGCAGGGCGATGTGGTTTTCGCACGTCTGCAAGAGATTTCGATGGAGAAAGACGCGCTACAAGGCATGATTATGGGGCATTAGCCCCTTGCATTTGACCGTGGAATAATATTTGTGCGGCTTAAAACAGTAGCGAATGAGTGATAAGATGCGCATTGGTCTTTATCCTGGTACGTTTGACCCGATAACGCTCGGGCATATTGATATTATTCAACGCGCGGCGATGCTGGTGGATCGATTGGTGATCGGTGTGGCCATAAATCGCGATAAAGGGCCTTTGTTCACATTAGAAGAGCGCGTTGCCTTGATCGAGGCGGAATGTGCCGTTTTATCGGTGATAACCGGTACAGAGATCGTGGCGCATCCGTTTGAAAACCTTTTGATCGATTGCGCCCGTGATGTAAAAGCGCAGGTTATCGTGCGCGGGTTGCGGGCGGTTGCCGATTTTGAATATGAATTTCAAATGGTGGGTATGAATCGGGCGATGGACTCATCGATCGAAACCGTGTTTCTGATGGCCGAAGCCAAGCATCAAGCGATTGCGTCAAAATTGGTGAAGGAAATCGCCCGATTGGGCGGAGATGCGTCCAAATTTGTTACGCCAACCGTTTTGGAAAGCCTGCAGGCCAAACTTCCCAAGTGATCACCGCGCGTCTGTTTACAGAAACTTAGCCATTTGCGTAGCTGTGTCCAGCATACGGTTGGAAAAGCCCCATTCATTGTCATACCAAGACAGGATGCGGCACATCGTGCCTTCCATAACCTTTGTTTGATCCAACGCCACGATGCTTGAGCGGCTGTCGTGATTGAAATCCATTGAGACAAGAGGTTCATTGGTAGTGCCCAAAACGCCTTTTAACGTCCCTTCAGCCGCGGCCGCTTCAAACGCGGCATTGATTTCGTTAATAGTGGTGTCACGGTTGGCTTCAAATGTCAGATCGACGCAAGATACGTTCGGCGTTGGCACCCGGATGGAAACCCCGTCTAATTTGCCCAACAAATCTGGCATCACCAATCCAACCGCGCGGGCCGCGCCAGTGGTGGTTGGGATCATGTTCAGCGCAGCAGAGCGGGCACGATAGAGATCTTTATGCATCGTGTCTAAGGTAGGCTGGTCGCCAGTATAGCTATGGATCGTTGTCATAAAGCCCCGTTTTAAGCCGATACTGTCATTCAGCACTTGTGCCACCGGAGCGAGGCAATTTGTTGTGCAAGACGCGTTCGAGATTACGATGTCTTGGTCGCTTAACGCGCCGTGATTGACGCCATAGACGATGGTTTTATCAGCGTCCTTACAGGGGGCCGAGACAATAACCCTGGCGGCTCCATTTTCAAGATGCTGGGCGGCCGTTGCGCGCTCTGTAAAAAACCCCGTGCATTCTAATACAATATCGACATCCTTCCAAGGCAGCTCGGCAGGGTTGCGGATCGCTGTCACCGCGATTGGTCCATGACCAATATCAATAGAATTATCTGCGATTTCAATTTCAGTGTCGAACCGACCATGGACGCTGTCATATTTCAAAAGATGCGCATTTGTTTGAACAGGACCAAGATCATTGATCGCTATAATTTCCAGATCATTGCGCGGATTTTCTGAAAAAGCCCGCAAAATATTGCGACCAATGCGGCCAAAGCCATTAATAGCGATTTTTGTAGTCATCTCGGCCTCTATTGATTTTAATAAGTTAGCGCTAACATTGACAATCTACTCAGAAAGTCAACTGCAAATAGCCCGAATGCAGCGCATGGCGGTCAGTTTTATAGAAGTTTTACGAGCTTAGAGAGCAAGGCACGCCAATTACCCACCCACCGGTACTGTCCTTTATGCCAAATGCAGTGAAAGCTGCCAAAGCTATGCGGCGTGCACAGGCGGTTTGGGCGCTAACATAGCCAGTCCAGAAATGTCAGTGCAGCAATTGCCCCATCGTCGCGGCAACATCTGCCATACGGCATGAAAACCCCCATTCATTATCATACCATGCCAAGACGCGAACGGTGCGCCCTCCGATGACTTTGGTTTGATCCGGCGCAAAAATGGTCGAATAGGGCGTGTGGTTGAAATCGATCGAAACTTTTGGTTCTGGATCGTAGGAAAGTACATGTCCCATATGCCCCGCAGCGGCCTCTTCAATAACGGCATTCACCTCTTCAACCGTTACATTTTTTGCAGCCTCAAATGTTAGGTCAACGGCCGATACATTTGGTGTTGGCACGCGCATTGCGGTGCCGTCCAACTTACCAGAAAGCTCAGGCAGAACCTCTCCTAGGGCTTTGGCTGCGCCGGTCGAAGTGGGGATCATCGCCATCGCGGCTGCGCGGGCGCGGTAAAGATCATTATGCCGGCGGTCCAGCATTGGTTGATCGCCCGTGTAAGAGTGGATCGTGGTCATAATTCCGCGTTCAATACCGATTGCATCATTTAACGTTTTCGCGAGCGGTGCGAGGCAATTGGTTGTGCAAGAGCCATTTGAAACCAGTCGATGTTCGGTGCAAAGCTCGCGATGGTTCACCCCATAAACGATCGTTTTATCCACGTTTTTGGCGGGGGCCGAAATCAAAACTGATTTGGCCCCTCGCTCCAAATGGATCGAGGATTTTAAGCCATCATTGAACTGACCAGTGCATTCTAATACAACATCACAGCCCGACCAGTCTAGCGCGGCCGGGTCATAAGACGACATCACATCCATCGGTCCGCGGCCCAGATCAATCGTGTTCCCGGCGACCGTTACCGTGCCTTGAAAGCGGCCATGAACGCTGTCATAGCGCAACAAATGTGCATTGGTTTCCACGGGGCCGGTGGCGTTGATCTTAACGACCTGCACATCATTTCTTGCGCTTTCCGCAATATGAGCCAATGTTGAGCGGCCGATCCGCCCGAAGCCGTTTATTCCCACTGTGACTGTCATCGCTTACCTCATTTTCATGAAGCATCTATAGAATATTTAAATGGTGTTGAACACTATTTATCGTCTATTTTCCAATATGTTAGCGATAACTTGTGCGGTTTGAAAAATGCTTGCGCTAACAATATGTTTCAAAAATAGGTTGGATGGGCCAACGAGCTTTGCGTGCCTAAATTTGCGACTCACCCGATGGCCTATCTTGGAGATATTTGGTTACCGAAGGTCTTCGGCGCAAGACGCAACAGCCTTTGCCGTGATTCCAAAATGTTCGAATAATATGCCAGCTGGCGCAGAGGCTCCGAAACCTGACATGCCGATAAACGCAGATCGGTTTGCCCGTGCGCGCTCGCCCAACAGCCACTGATCCCATCCTTGGCGAATCCCTGCTTCAATACCAACACGCACTGCGCTGCCCGCGGGCAAAACCGATCTACGATAGCGCTCATCTTGCGCCGCGAATAATTCCATGCAGGGCATTGATACAACGCGCGTGCCAATGCCTTTTTCTTGCAACATATCGCGTGCTTCAATGGCAAGGCTAACCTCCGAACCGGTCGCGATCAAAATCACCTCGCGCTTGCCCGTGGCTTCTGCCAAAACATAGGCGCCGCGTGCCGAGAGATTGGCCGATTTATGGATCAAACGGACGGTTGGCAGATTTTGCCGCGACAGCGCCAAGACAGAGGGTGTTTTGGGGCTGGTGAAGGCCAATTCCCAGGCTTCAGCCGTTTCAACAGCATCCGCAGGGCGGAAGACATGCGTATTGGGCGTGGCGCGACTGATCGCCAAATGTTCGACGGGCTGATGAGTTGGGCCGTCTTCGCCCAAACCAATACTGTCATGCGTCATAACAAATACGGTTGGAACCTTCATCAGGGCCGCCAACCGCATCGCGGGGCGTGCGTAATCGGTAAAGCACATAAAAGTACCACCGTAGGGGCGCATGCCCCCATGCAACGCCATTCCGTTCATCGCCGAGGCCATACCATGTTCGCGAATGCCCCAATACACATAGCGGCCCGCGCGATTATCGATATCAAAGGCGCTCATATCTTTGGAGCGCGTGTTGTTTGATCCAGATAAATCGGCCGATCCGCCAACTGTTTCTTGCAGGATCGGGTTGATCACGTTTAGGGCCAATTCGCTCGATTTACGGGTGGCTTGCTTTGGAGCTGTTTCTGAGATTTCTTTTTTGAACTTGCGGATCGCGGATGCAAGTTTGTTGGGCGCTTCACTCGCGTAGGCACGCGTAAACTCGGTTTGCTTGTTGGCGGATAAAGCCTTGAAACGCGCCTCCCATAGCGCATGCTCGGATTGGCCACGGGCGCCAAAGCCTTCCCATGCAGATTTGATATTTTTGGGAATTTCGAACGCGTCGGATGTCCAGCCATATGCCTCTTTAGTGTCTGCGATCAATTGTGGGTCGGTAAGGGCGCCGTGGCCTTTTGAGGTGTCTTGGGCGCTTGATCCAAGGGCAATATGGGTTTTACAGGCAATCATTGAGGGCTTTTTGGATTTTTTTGCTACTGTGATCGCGCGATCAATCGCTGCGGGATCATGGCCGTCAATTTCTTGCACATGCCAGCCTGACGCCGTGAAACGCGCCAATTGATCGGTGCGGTCGGCCAAATCGACGCTCCCATCAATCGTTATATTGTTATCATCCCAGAACACCACCAGTTTGCTTAAAGCATGGCGCCCAGCGAGCCCAATCGCCTCTTGGCTTACACCTTCCATCAGACAACCATCGCCCGCGATAACATAGGTGAAATGATCCACAATTTTTTGACCATAGCGCGCGCGTTGAATTTCCTCTGCCATTGCAAATCCCACCGCGTTGGCGATGCCTTGGCCGAGTGGCCCGGTTGTGGTCTCAATAGCATCAGACAGAAAATTTTCCGGATGGCCTGCAGTTTTAGCACCCAATTGGCGGAAATTTTTAAGCTCTTCGATCGGAAAATCGCTGTATCCCGTCAAATGGAGCAAGCTGTAAAGCAGCATTGACCCATGACCGGCCGATAGAATGAATCGATCGCGATCGGGCCAAGTGGGGTTTTTCGGATCAAACTTAAGATGCTTTTCATAGAGCACGGTGGCGACATCAGCCATTCCCATTGGCATGCCGGAATGGCCCGAATTTGCAGCGGCGATTGCATCCAATGTAAGGGTACGAATGGCACAGGCGTTCTGCCAATGGTCTGAATGCAAAGAACGTAGCGTTTGTATATCCATATCGGCATCATTTCCTATAAAAAGCAGAGAACGAGCGTTGCATAACAGCCCTGCCGCGAAGTTCAAGCATAACCCGCAGCCGGAAACAGAGATTTGCCATCACTGATATATTTTGGTGATGGTTTTGAACGCGCTTTGCCGAAAGTTTCATCTGGATTTGCGCCGCATTAGAAGATATGGTTGAATTGTAAAACGCGTGAAGAAGCAAAAGGTTAGGCGATGGAGCAAATTAAAGAATTCGAAAAGCGTATGGACGCTGCTCTTGATCATATCGCGGTGCATTTGAAATCGTCACCGCAAGCCGGCGAAAAAAAAGATCACGCTGTCGGTGAACTTGACCTGTCAAAAGCTGAAAATACCGCTCTGAAATCCGAGCTTGACGCGCTGGCCGAGCCAAAAATTGCCTACGATAATCAGGAAATCGTAAACAGGCTAAGCGCTGAGAAGTCAGATTTGGCGCAGCGCCTTGAAGCGTCCGAGCAAGCGCGCAAAGAGCAGGCGTTTGAAGTTCAACAACTCTATGAAGATTTGGCAAAGCTCCTTGGCCGAACGGATATCTCAGAGAATGGAGAGGCATAAATGGCACGCGTAAATGTTGAAATCGGCAACCGCCCCTTTGACGTGGCCTGCGAGCCCGGGCAAGAGGGGTTTTTGACGGCTGCTGCAGCATTGCTTGACGCAGAAGCCACCGAGCTTTCGGCCCAAATAGGGCGCCTTCCAGAGCAACGTATGCTGTTAATGGCGGGGTTGATGTTGGCGGATAAGATGGCGTCCTTGAAACTTCAGCTTGCACAAGCGGAAGAAAAACTTGCCCAGCAGCCGGAACCTGCAGCGGTACATGACGCGGCGGGTTTAGATGCCGAAAGCCTGTCTATTCTCAACCGGCTTGTTGAGCGCTGCGAAGACTTGGCCGCACTCGGCCGTTGATGGTATGATTTCGGTTTGATGGGAACAAACACGCCCAGAATGGGGCGCTTATCCGTTGGCTTCGCGAATTTTATCTGCGGCATCCTTGTTGAAGGCGACGTTGCTCTCTGAAAACAGCGCATCCAATTCACCTGATAGGGTCATCTCGGTAATGATATCGCATCCGCCCACAAATTCACCATTCACATAAAGCTGAGGAATCGTTGGCCAATCAGCAAAGTCTTTGATGCCCTGACGGATCGCATCATCGGCCAAAACATTGATATCTTTGTAATCGACATCCATATAATTCAACACACCAGCGATACGGCTTGAAAACCCGCATTGCGGCATCTCTTTTGTGCCCTTCATGTACAGCACGACAGAATTTGATTTAATGGTCTCTTCTATTTGTACTTTTGTGTCGCTCATCTGGATCTCTCTTACTTATAGGTCAACGGTTTGTTTCTTTGCGTCGCCATTGGTGGTTTTTTGTTTTGAATTCGGGTGTGCGTGCTTTAAATCTTAGCTTCGGGTGCTTTTGTGGTTAGGGCGAGCGCGTGCAATTCGCCATGCGCGCCATCCATTTTACCTTTGAGCGCGGCGTAAACGGATCTTTGCTGTTGAACCCGATTTTTACCTTGAAAACTTGCATCAACAACCTCGGCGGCATAATGATTTCCATCGCCCCTCAAATCTTTAATGGTTATATCAGCATCGGGGAATTCAGCCCGAATAAGATCTTCTATTTCCTGCGCCGTCATTGCCATGATGCAAGCCTCACTTTCAGCTCAAATGTAGGATGCGGCCAGTGGCTGTGCAAGAGCCGATCCGAAAAGAAAACGCGCGCGGGCGCGTTCTGTCAATCTTGCCTAATCAAACAAGGTTCCAAAGCTCGAATTATAAAGCTCTGAAAGCGCGCTTAGATCTGCATGCGCAGATCCAAAGCGCAACTGATTGCCCTCAAATCGACCGATTGATGAAAGCGTCACACCGGCTTGACCGGCCGCAATCATCAGGGCTTCGGCCTGATCAAAATTGCAAGCGATGAGATAACGGGCTTGGTCTTCACCGAACAAATAGGCCATATCTTCGCTTTGAATATAAAGCCCAGTGTCGGCGGCATGCGCCATTTCAAATGCTGCCAAGGCCAAACCGCCATCTGATAAATCGCTGCAAGCTTTGATCAGCTCTCGGTTCTCTAAAATAAATTGACCATTGCGGCGCTCTTCATCGAGATCAACGCTGGGCGCATCGCCATCTGAGCGGTTGAACACGCTGCTCAACAGCGCTGAACAGCCCAAATGCGTACCAGGCGAGCCCAACAGCAATGCTTCATGGCCGGCGCGCGCAACGCCGATAATCGGCTCGTCCTGCGCGCCCACCAGACCAACCGCGCCAATCGTCGGCGTTGGTAAGATCGCAGCGCCGTCGGTTTCATTATACAAACTCACATTTCCCGAAACAATCGGCATATTCAGAGCAGAAACTGCCGCGCTGATACCTTTGATTGCGCCCACAAATTGGCCCATGATTTCTGGTTTTTCTGGATTGCCAAAATTCATATTATCGGTGGTAGCCAAAGGCGTTGCCCCCATGGAGCACAAGTTGCGATAGGCCTCCGCAACGGCCTGCTTGCCACCTTCAACCGGGTTGGCCTTTACATAGCGTGGTGTCACATCGCTGGTGAAGGCCAATTGTTTTTCGGTACCATGCACCCGAATAAGCCCTGCGCCCAAGCCTGGGCCCTGTATAGTATCGGCCATAACCTGACTGTCATATTGTTCATATACCCACCGTTTGCTGGCGTAGTTCGGATCGCAAATCAAAGCCTTAAGCGCGTCGATCGGGGCAAGTTCGGGAATATTTGCCAAGGCCCCCGCAGGGGGCGTTTCAACCCATGGTCGATCATATTCGGGCGCTGTACCAGAAAGGGCTTTGAGCGGTAAATCAGCCTTGGTTTCTCCGTTTAGACAAATATGGAACCGGTCTTCTGCAATCGTTTCCCCAACAATCGCAAAATCAAGGTCCCATTTTTCAAACACAGCCCGCGCTTCTCCCTCTTTTTCGGGCTGTAACACCATTAGCATCCGTTCTTGAGATTCCGATAGCATCATTTCATACGCAGTCATGTTCAATTCACGCGTCGGCACTTTTTCAAGGTCGAGCCGCACCCCTAAATCTCCCTTATCCCCCATTTCTACCGCCGAGCAGGTCAAACCAGCCGCGCCCATATCTTGAATAGAAATCACCGCCCCAGTCTGCATCAGTTCCAAACAGGCTTCCATCAAACGTTTTTCGGTAAACGGGTCACCAACTTGAACGGTGGGGCGTTTTTCTTCGATCGTATCGTCAAATTCAGCCGACGCCATTGTGGCGCCGCCCACACCGTCGCGGCCGGTTTTTGCGCCTAAATAAACGACAGGCATGCCAACACCGGAGGCTGCCGAGTAGAAAATTTTATCCGCATCGGCCAAACCGGCGGCAAAGGCATTGACCAAACAATTGCCATTATAAGCAGGATCAAAGCGCAATTCACCGCCGACCGTCGGCACACCAAAACAGTTTCCATAGCCACCAATTCCGGCCACAACGCCATGCACCAATTGCCGCGTTTTGGGGTGATCTACTGCGCCAAAGCTAAGTGCATTCATCGCCGCAATCGGCCGCGCGCCCATCGTAAACACATCGCGTAAAATTCCGCCAACCCCAGTCGCTGCGCCTTGATAGGGCTCGATATACGAGGGATGGTTGTGGCTTTCCATTTTAAACACAACCGCCTGTCCGTCGCCAATATCAACTACGCCAGCATTTTCCCCGGGGCCACAAATCACTTGTGGGCCGCTTGTGGGCAAGCTGCGCAGCCATTTCTTCGAAGATTTATACGAGCAATGCTCATTCCACATGGCCGAGAAGATACCCAATTCGGTGAAAGTCGGGACGCGGCCGATGATCTCTAGAATTTTCTGATATTCATCCGCGGCAAGCCCATGGGCCGAAATAAGCTCGTCTGAAATCTCTGGTTCGCGCATTCTGGCCCCTAATGTCAATTTTCTGCACCTCATACGGGAAGCTTTTCTTAAGAGCAAGCAATCGGCCATGGCAAAAGCGCCCGCGGGTTGGCCGGGCAGGGCAGGAGTAACGCTTAAATTTTGCTTATCAAAATCTCAAAGGATAAAATAATCACTTGACTGTCAACACAACTCCTTCTCTTGTGAGCGTCGGATTTTAAACTTAATGATGAGGCTTTGATGCAGCTTTTAGCAAACCCTTATGTTGGCATGAGTGATGGGTTGAATATGCCGGAAATTCCCCGTCCTAGCAATGATGCGGCAACCCCGCAGGCGCTTTTGGCGCGATGCCCCGTTGCCGCACCGACGCCGATGAAACATTTGCAAGGGTTTGGCGGTGCCGGGGAGGTTTTCGTAAAAGATGAGCGCGGGCGCATGGGGTTGGGCAGTTTCAAAGCACTGGGCGCGGCTTATGTAATAGCGCAAGCGGCTCAAAAACGTGATCTGACAGGTGAAACCTTTGTCACTGCTAGCGCGGGAAATCATGGTCTTTCTGTGGCCGCAGGAGCCAAGGTTTTTGGCGCAAAGGCGGTGGTGTTTCTTTCAGACACGGTGCCTGAAAGCTTTGCGGAAAAATTGCGCGGCCATGACGCAGAAGTTGTGCGGGCCGGCGATAATTATGAAGCCAGTATGCAGGCCGCGCTCATGGCGGCATCTGATAATGGATGGGTTTTATTATCGGATACGTCTTGGGCCGAATATTTAGAGACACCTCATCAGCTGATGGAAGGCTATTTGGTTATGGCAGCGGAGGCGGTTGAGCAAATACAAACCCCGCCAACACATATTCTTTTGCAGGCCGGCGTTGGGGGCTTGGCCTCTGCCGCAGCAGGTTATTTTAGAAAAATGTGGGGGAACACGCCGAAAATTATCGTTGTTGAACCCGACGCCGCGCCGGCTCTTTATAACAGCATCAAAGCGGGTAGATCTGAAATCACCTTGGGGCCAGTGTCCAATATGGGCCGATTGGATTGCAAAGAGCCCTCATTGATCGCGCTTCAAGGGTTGGCAGAAGATGCAGATCTGTTTTGTTTGATTTCGGATACGGAGGCAGTAGAAGTTTTGCCGCATCTCGACGAGCTTGATCTTAGAACTACGCCCTCTGGCGCGGCCGGTTTGGCGGCGTTGTTTCAAAATATCGAAGGTATTGGTGATGAGTCGCGCGTTTTATGCGTGCTTAGCGAAGCCAGTGACGCCTGAGCGCGGGTTTAAAACTGCCGAATTCGAAGGCCGCGTTTTACGCGCTCAAGCCGCGATGCGGTCGGCGGGGTTGGATGCGATGTTTTTCACAACTGAACCTGAAATACGTTATTTTACGGGCTATTTAACCCGTTTTTGGGAAAGCCCGTCGCGGCCTTGGTTTTTGGTTTTGCCTCAATCTGGCAAGCCGGTGGCGGTCATTCCATCGATTGGCGCGGCATTGATGTCAAAGACATGGATTACGGATATCAGAACCTGGTCTTCCCCAGACCTAGAGGATGACGGGTTAAGTTTGCTGGCCTCTACGATCAAAGACCGGGTTTCAAAAGCTGGCCGCATTGCGGTGCCATCGGGGCATGAAACGCATTTGCGCATGCCTTTAAGCGATTTTGAGCGCTTGAAAGCTGCTTTGCCCCTATACGAGTTTGCCTCAGACCAGGGGATCATGCGCTCCCTCCGGATGGTCAAGTCAGAGGCTGAGATTGCCAAAATCAAAACGGCCTGCGAGATTGCCGGCCGCGCCTTTGATAGGGTACCCGAGATCGCTCAGCAAGGCAGGCCGTTAGACGCAGTTTTTCGGGGTTTCCAAAGCCTTTGTTTGCAAGAGGGGGCTGATTGGGTGCCCTATCTGGCAGGGGGCCATGGCCCCTTGGGATATGAGGATGTGATCTCGCCCGCTGGACCAGAGCTATTGCAACCGGGGGATGCGTTGATGCTTGACACGGGCTTGATTCATGATGGGTATTTCTGCGATTTTGATCGGAATTTTGTGGCGGGCAAGCCGGCGCCTGAGCTCAGCGCGGCTTGGGAGAGGTTGTTAGAGGCTGTTGAGGCGGGCAAAGAAGCGGCGATGCCCGGCAAAACCACTGCAGATGTGTTTCACGCGATGGATAAAATTGTGACCGGCGGCAAGGGAACCGGCGATGCGGGGCGCTTGGGTCATGGGCTGGGAATGCAATTGACCGAATGGCCTTCATTGATTGCGGCGGATCAGACCATTTTACAAGAGGGTATGGTGCTGACATTAGAGCCGGGTATAGCCATTCCCGGGGGCGGTTTGCTTGTGCATGAGGATGATTTTGTTATCCGCGAGGCTGGCCCCGAACAATTGTCGCCCTTAGCCTCGCTTAGCCTTCCCCGGCTGGATTGATGGCTGGGCCGTTTCCCTACACGTTAGGCCAACCGGTTGGCGCGCGGGCAAATATGGGCCTAATTACGTTACAAGCTGACGAAACCATTGAATATGATATGCGGCGCTTGATGCCAGAACAGGGCGTGGGCTTATAGGTTTCGCTTATACGCAGCGCGCCAGATGTGACGTCGGAAACTTTGGCTCAAATGGAACAAGATTTGCCGGCGGCGGCAGGATTGCTGCCTGATCCGATAGATTTTGATGTTGTCGGCTATGGGTGCACGTCGGGAACATCGGTGATCGGGCCAGAGCGCATTGCTGAATTGGTCAGTCGCAATTGTCGTACAAAACAAGTCAGTGATCCATTGACGGCGTTGATTGCAGCCTGTCACGCGATGCAGATCGAACGCCTTGCTGTTTTGTCACCCTACATTGAGGATGTCTCAAAAACATTGCGTCGCCGATTGCTAGAGGCGCATATTGAAACGCCGCTTTTTGGATCGTTTGAAGAGCCGTTGGAAACCAATGTGGCGCGTATCTCTCATAATTCAGTGGTTGAAGCGGCCTGCGCGCTTTGGTCAGATCAAAGCGTGGATGCACTGTTCCTATCCTGTACCAACCTGCAAACATTTGAGGCTATTCCAGCGATTGAAGCTGTTATAAACGCGCCCGTTTTATCTTCTAATCAAGTGCTGGCATGGCACATGCAATCTTTATCTGGATTGTTGGGTTTGCATTATGGGCCAGGGCGGCTGTTCGCACGCTGAGCTTGGTGGCACCGGTAATTTTTCATCGGTCAGAATGCACAGGTAAGACGGTTCCGTTGGAATTTTCCATTTTGAAAGCTTTAAGAAAAAAAGGCCGAGACAATAAAGGCTCGGCCAGGTCCAACAGGGAGTATAAAAACAATCAAATCGCTTTCAAATGTGCACATAATCTGTGCGGTTTGGTTAATCAATAAGCATTGACTCCAATAGATTGCATGTCCGCCATGCAAAAAATGCATAGCAAGGTCGTTGATTTACTGCGTAGCGTCTCGCAGCTTTCGGCGATGCTCAATAATTTCAGAAAGAACAAAATCTCGAAAAGCATCTATACGCTTTGAATGCCGTAATTCTTCGGGATAGGCCAGATAAACCGGTACTTCTACGCTTTCCAGTTCCGGCAAAACTCTTTTAACACCCTCAAAATCTTGGGTAACATAATCGGGCAAAACGCCTATGCCCAAATTGTGTATAACGGCTTGCAAAACGCCGAAATAGTTGTTGACGGTTAACATTGAAGGCAAATCATAGGTCATCAGCTTTTGGACGAGTTGCAGCCCTGCACCCACCTGCGCTGATTTTGTATTTTGACAAATCAACCGATGATGCCGCACATCCTCAATCTGGGCTGGTTCGCCATGCGTGGCCAAATAGTCTGGCGATGCGTAAAGCCGCATACGTACGCTCATCAACCGCTTTCTGATTAAATCAGCCTGGCTTGGTTCTTTCATGCGAATGGCAACATCGGCTTCGCGCATTGGCAGATCAAGAACCCGTTCTTCGAGCATTAGATCAATTTTCAAATCCGGATAGATCTCGTAAAGTTTTGGCAGCCGTGGTGCCAACCACAAGGACCCAAAGCCGGTTGTGGTTGTAACTCTAAGTTCTCCAAAAACCTCTTCTTCGCTGTCTCTGATGCGCGCCGCAGCTGCCTCTAAGCGCTTGTTCATGGAAATTGTCGCGTCAAACAGTAATTCGCCTTGTTCGGTCAGAATTAGGCCCCGTGCGTGGCGGTGAAACAGCGTGGTATTCAGACTTTCTTCGAGCGCACGAATTTGACGACTCACAGCGCTTTGTGACAACCGCAACGTATCACCTGCATGTGTTAAACTGCCAGCATCCGCAACGGCGTGAAAAATTCTAAGTTTGTCCCAATCCATAAAAGCTACCTGCTTTGGCGCGCGACCGCGCTGTCTTCATCGCTTTAACAAAGCCGCGTGGTGTGACGTTACGGCTCAATTTATTTCTAGCTAAGTCAGTGTGCATGACCTATTATCAGTAAATAGAATTGCGGAACCAAAGGCAAGCCTGGGAGGGAACGCTATGGGAAGACTTGATGTTTCTTTGGACGATAAATTTGATATTTCCAAACATCAGGTGCTTTTGAACGGCACGCAGGCTCTGGTTCGCTTGATGATCGCGCAGCGCGCGCGTGATGAGACGAAGGGTTGGAACACTGCGGGCTATGTGACGGGGTATCGCGGCTCTCCGCTGGGCGCTGTTGATTTTCAAATGAAACGTGCTGCTCAAGCTTTGGACGCGGCCAATATTACGTTTCAGGAAGGCCTGAACGAGGATCTTGCTGCAACAGCGCTTTGGGGCGCGCAACAAGCGGAATTACGCGGCGAAGGTCTTTATGACGGTGTATTCGGGCTTTGGTATGGCAAGGGCCCCGGGGTTGACCGATCGGGGGATGTGATGCGCCACGTTAATATGGCCGGTACCAGCGCAAAAGGCGGTGTGATTATGGCGATGGGCGATGATCACACAGGGGAAAGTTCGACCACGCTGCATCAATCTGAATGGGCGATGATGGATGCCCATATGCCCATCGTCAGCCCGGCCGGCGTTCAAGAAATTTTAGATTACGGCCATTACGGCTATGAGCTTTCTCGTTTTAGCGGGCTTTGGGTCGGGTTGAAAACGATGAAAGATACGGTTGAAGTTACCTCGGTGGTGGATGGCAATCCGCATCGTTTGGCCTTCATAACACCCTCAGTTGAGATGCCCGACGAGGGGCTGAATATCCGCTTGATTGACACGCCTGCCGAACAAGAAGAACGCTTATTGACCTATAAGGTCGCCGCAGCCGAGGCGTTTTCGCGCGCGAATAAGATGGATAAGCGCCTTTTGGGGCAAACCGGCGCCAAAATTGGTTTTGTTGCCGCGGGTAAAAACTGGTTGGATTTGATCCATGCTTTTTCACTGTTGAATATCGGTGAGGCAGAGGCCGAGCGGCGCGGTATTACAGCGTATAAAGTGGGGCAAACATGGCCGCTTGATCAACGCTCGCTTCGCGAATGGGCCGATGGGCTCGATGTGATCATTGTTGTGGAAGAAAAGCGCAAACTGATCGAGCCCCAAATCAAAGAGGCTTTGTTTGATGATTTGCAAGGGCGCCGCGTTTATGGCGCGCGCCATGGGCTGACGGGGGCGCAACTTTTTACGGGAGTGGGCGCATTAGATCCGGTGGAAATTGCTGAAAAACTGGGGCAAATTTTGCGCGAAGAGGGCGCCGCCAGTTCAGAGGTTTTGGCAGGTCTGGCGCAGTTAGAGGCAGCCAAGCGCGCCGATAATGCCAGCGAGACTGCAGCGCGTATTCCTTATTTTTGTGCAGGATGCCCGCATAATAGCTCCACCAAGTTGCCCGAGGGTGCCCGCGCTTATGCTGGCATCGGCTGTCATTACATGGCGCAATGGATGGATCGGGAAACGCTTGGCTATACCCATATGGGAGGCGAAGGCGCCAATTGGATTGGCGAGTCGGCCTTTTCAACCCGCAAACACGTATTTCAGAATATTGGTGATGGCACCTATAACCATTCGGGAATTCAAGCGATCCGCGCGGCTGTGGCGGCTGGCACCAACATAACCTATAAAATCCTGTTTAATGACGCGGTCGCGATGACCGGAGGTCAGGGAAATGACGGCGGACTTTCCGCCGCTCGGATAACCCGCGAAGTTCTGGCGATGGGGATTGAAACGGTTGCCCTGGTCTATGATGATAAGGAAGAGCTTGACCTGAGTGCGTTTCCCAAAGACATCAGCAAAGACGACAGAACGCAGCTGTTATCGGTTCAAAAGAGGCTGTCTGAAACCGAGGGCGTTTCTGTTCTTATTTATGTTCAAACCTGCGCAGCAGAAAAGCGACGGCGGCGCAAGCGTGGAAAATTCCCTGATCCTAATAAGCGGATTTTTATCAATTCAGACGTCTGTGAAGGTTGCGGTGATTGCGGTGTTCAATCCAATTGCGTGGCAATCGCGCCCTTGGAAACTGCGTTTGGCCGCAAACGGATGATCGATCAATCCGCCTGCAATAAAGATTTCAGCTGTGTGAACGGCTTTTGCCCATCCTTTGTAACATTAGAGGGGGCGACACCCAGAAAAGCGGCCACAACTGCTTTGGATTTGCCCGAGATGCCGCTTCCCCCACTTGCACCGATTGAGGGAACTTGGAATGTGGTGGTGACGGGCATTGGCGGTACTGGCGTTGTGACTTTGGGTGCGGTGATTGCGCAGGCCGCCCAGCTTGACGGCAAAGGCGCCGGCATGATGGAGATGGCCGGCTTGGCGCAAAAAGGCGGCGCGGTGCATATCCATTGCCGCTTGGCAGAAAAACCTTCGGATATCAGCGCGATACGCGTGGCCACGGGCGAATGTGATGTTTTGATCGGTGGCGATTTAGTGGTCAGCGCCGGCGCTAAAACATTGGGGTTAACGCAAAGTGGGCGCACCGGAGCAGTGGTTAATTCGCATGAGGCTGTGAGCGGCGAATTTACCCGCGACACCGAATTTCAAATCCCCCATGACCGTTTGAGCCTTTCATTAGAGGCGCGCTTGCAAGAAAGATTGGATTTGTTTGATGCCTCAGCCTTAGCCAAGACACTGATGGGGGATTCTATATTCTCGAATATGATGGTGCTTGGCGGCGCCTGGCAGCGTGGATATTTACCCCTTAGTCATGATGCACTTAAAGCTGCGATCGAGCTCAACGGGGCTGCTGTGGAAAAAAACCTGCATGCATTTGAGCTGGGCAGATGGGCGGTGTTACACTTGAACGAAGCGCAGAAACTCTTGGCCCCGAGTTTGATCAAATTGCCGCAAACATTGGATGAAAAAATCGCCACCCGCGCGGATCATTTGAAAGCCTATCAAGGCCGCCGGTTGCGAAAGCGCTATTTGGCATTGGTCTCGAAAATCAAAGACCCTGAATTGAAAGAACTGGTCGCCAAAGCCTATCACAAGCTTTTGGCTTATAAGGATGAATATGAAGTTGCGCGCCTGCACCGGCTGACCCGCGCCAAGGCCGCAGAGCAATTTGAAAATATTGACCAGATTACCTATCATCTCGCGCCGCCCTTGCTCAGCAAATTAGGCCCTGATGGGCGTCCGTTGAAGCGACAATTTGGCGCTTGGATTGAAAAAGCCTTTGGCGTTTTGGCCCGCTTCAAATTTTTGCGGGGAACCCCTTTTGATGTGTTTGGCTATAGTGATGAGCGCAGGATGGAGCGAGAGTTGATAAAACAATATGAAGCTGATTTGGCCGCGTTTGTCTTTTCTAATGGGCCGGTTGATACGGCGGCCCTTCAAGAACTGGCTAAATTGCCTTTGCAAATTCGTGGCTTTGGCCCGGTAAAGTTCTCAAATTATGAAAAAGCCGAAAAGCGGCGCCTTGAATTGCTTGACGCTTTACGTAATTCTCCGCCCACGTTCACGCAGGCGGCAGAATAGGCAGGCCTGCTTCGCTTTGTTTTACCGTTGATCCATGCCTGTAAATGGAAGGTGTTTCTTTGCTAAAGCTTCCGCGCATCGCCCGCGACATCAGTTATTCGTATTCCGCGCAAACAAAAGCCGGTAAAACCGTTATTAAATTGATGGAAAATACCACCGGACGACTTCGCTTGATAAAGCGCGCGCGCGGATATGAACAGGAAGTCGCGAGTGGGCGTGATTTTTGGCAGGTGATGGTCGAACGATATGGTTTGAGTTTGGATATTGTCGCCGGAGATTTATCGAAAATCCCGACATCCGGCCCAATGATTATGATCGCAAATCATCCTTACGGGATTTTAGACGGGTTGATGATGGGGCATATTTTATCGTCGGTCCGGGGAGATTTTCGTATTTTGGCGAATACGGTATTTCGAAAGTCGGCAGATTTGCAACGCGTTGTTTTGCCGATTTCCTTTGATGAAACAAAGGATGCTGTTCGTGAAAATCTGGCCACTCGAAAAAACGCTTTAGCGTATCTTGCAGATGGGGGCGCAATTGGTGTTTTTCCCGGTGGCACGGTTTCGACAGCCGCAACGCCTTTCGCGCAGCCCATGGATCCGGGCTGGAGATCGTTTACAGCGCGCATGATCAGCAAGTCTCATGCGACTGTGCTACCTGTATATTTCGAAGGCCAAACCAGCCGGATGTTTCAGCTTGCAAGCCATTTACACAACACGCTTCGAATGGGCCTTTTGATAAAAGAGTTTAAAAAACGCATCGATACGCCGGTGCGCGTTGTGGTGGGCGATCCAATCACCCAAGAGGATTTAAAAGAATTTTCTACAGATTCGCGGGCGATGATGGATTTTTTGCGTAAAAAAACCTATGAGCTTTCTCCAACGCCGCTTCGATCTTATGACTATGGCTTTGAATTTGAAACGCGGCATAAAGCCTAAGGGGAGCGAAAAGTATGGCAATAGGCATATTTGATTCCGGTCTGGGTGGTCTGACCGTGTTGGATGCAATCCGCAAGAAACTTCCCGCGCTTCCCTTGGTCTATATGGGTGATAATGCGATGGCGCCTTACGGGGTGCGCGATGCCGAGGATGTTTACAATTTGACAACGCGCGCGGTTGAAAGGC
>ERZ802819.113-NODE-113-length-49485-cov-13.4866_pt1 | contig 49485 bp, 49 predicted proteins | sample MGYA00345647_ERZ802819 | MGnify/ENA primary metagenome ERZ802819 (study PRJEB30503, sample SAMEA104212355) | marine metagenome | biome: Westerlies Biome; feature: [SRF] surface water layer (ENVO:00010504) within the epipelagic zone...; material: water...
TTCATCTGTTCTTTTAACTAAAACTTTATCGTGTAAAGGTTTCAATTTCATTGCATCTCTCCTGCTTTAAAGTTCCTTCAGTCCCTATAACTAAAGAATATAAATTATGTAAGGTTTAAAAATCTTAATTCAATACTTAGGATATAAATCTTTTAAAAAAAATATTAAGAAGTTACCTGCTAATATTCCTAAAAAATCAGCAAAAATGTCTAAAAATTCAAAAGATCGATAAGGTAAATATATCTGTACTATTTCAATCAAAATTCCGTAGCCGAGGACTATAGCATAAACCCAGAATTCCTTGTTGATAATTCTACTCAGCCAAAAAATAACAGTCAGGTATGCAAAACAACCAAAATGTAGAAATTTGTCATTCAAATTTACTGTCGATTCAATATTAATCTCTTGAACTGAAAGTATCGAAACGAATAAAACTGAAATACCAAGAATAATTCTGGAACTAAGCCGAATTATTTGCATGGTTTCTTTGGTAAATGACAATTAACAACAAAGCAGGAATAGACATAACAGTTGTTGTATAGAAAAAGTATGTCCAGCCCATCTGGAGATTTGTTATCGATATATAATAATCAGCCAACACTCCAGAAAAACCACTGAAAAATTTTCCTGGCAGCATCATAAAAGATGTAAGTAAAGCGTATTGCACAGCTGTATATTTTTTTGAAACTAAACTTGTTAAAAAAGCTATGTTTACTGTGCCAACTAAACCTGCTGCAAAGCTATCCAAGCCAACAATTAATGATAACAGCGAAAGATTTGCATTTGAGCTAGCCACAAATGCAAAAAATAAGTTTGTAAGAAGAACGCTGATGCCCCCAATTAAAAGAGCGTTAAATAAAGAAAGTTTTTTGATCAAAAGACCGCCTACAAAAAAACCAAAAATTGAACCAAAAAGAGCAATGGTTTTAACTAATGCGCCAATTTCTGTTTTTGAAAATCCTAAGTCTAAGTAAAAAGGCATTGCCATTGGCCCCATTACAATATCGGTTAATCTATAGGTAGAAATAATCAAGAGTAATAATGCCGATGCCCAAAGGCCAAACCTAGAAAAAAAATCTTTTATTGATTCAACTAGAGCCTCATCAAATCTTAACAAAGCAATATCATTATTTACTGGTTCGTTGCAAATTAATGCGCCTGCTGCCCCTACAAACATTAAAAAACCCATTAATTGATATACATATGCCCAATCCATCAAATCAGCAAAGATTAATGCCATAGAGGTGGCCACAAGAATTGCGATTCTGTATCCAAGTTGATAGCTGGCAGCTAAATTACCCTGCTCTTTTGCATCACCGATCTCAATTCTTAGAGCATCAATAGCAACATCTTGAATGGAACCAAAAAAAGCGGCAAAAAATGCAATCAATGCCAAAGCTTTTATATTCTGCAGTGGGTCAATAAAACTCATGCCAAGTAGCGAGCAAAATATCATAAATTGAGAAAAAAGAATCCAGCCTCTTCTTTTGCCAAAAAACCCAAAACCAATTACTGAATATCTGTCAACAAATGGTGCCCACAAGAATTTTAATGAGTACGTCAAAACCAACCAAGCAAAGAATCCAATCTCGGTTAAGGAAATTCCCACATCTCTTAGCCATGCAGAAAGCGTTGAAAAAACAAGCATATAGGGAAGACCTGAGGCAAAGCCAAGCAGTAAAATTCCCAATAACTTTTTATTCATAACATTGATTTTAATAGGTTCCAGTCAAAATATGGTCCTGGATCTGTTTTTCGTTCAGGTGCTATCTCGGAATGGCCAACAATATTATTTTTATTTATTTTTAAGCTATCAGATAAAAAATGAATGAGCTCTGATAAAACATCGTATTGCTTGGAGGTAAATTCCTCATTGTCACAACCCTCTAACTCAATACCAATCGAAAAATCATTACAATTTGTTCGTCCTTGAAAACTCGATTTGCCAGCATGCCACGACCTTTTGTGTATCGGAACAAATTGGATTAAATTTCCTGATCTGGTTATCAGGAAATGAGAGGATACTTTAAGATTTTCAATAGATTTTAAAAACTCATTACTGCCAGGATCTAAATTATTTAAGAAAAGATCTTTGATGAGCTGAGTATTGTAATCGCCTGGCGGCAGACTTATAGCGTGAATAACAAATAAATCAATATCAATATTATCTGGTCTGCTATCGCAATTTGGTGATGAGTAAAATTCAGCCTTATCAATAATGCCGTTAAGGGCTTTCATATTTTTTTTCTAAACATTCAAACAGTGTAATAGATGATTTTTTGGAGATAAAATTTTTATTTAAGGCATCAACGCAGCTCTGGCGGTAATCTGAAATATATATTTTCTTTGTTTTCTCCCAATTCTTCAGTAGAAGCATTTAAAGTATTGCTTACAACTCGAACAACATTTTGAACAATTGACTCTGGTGCGGATGCACCAGCAGTTATACCAATACTTTTATATTTTGACAGAATCTCAAAATCTAACTCCTCAGCGTCGTCAATTAAAATGGAACTGACTCCACATTTCTCAGCCAATTCTTTCAGGCGATTAGAATTTGAGCTATTTCTTGAGCCTATAACAATAATGAATTCACTCTCAAGCGCTAACTGCTTTACAGCGTCCTGCCTATTTTGAGTTGCATAACAAATGTCATCACTCTTAGGTTTATGTATTTCTGGAAATCTTTTATTTAAAATTTCAACAATAGAGATTGTATCGTCAAGACTAAGAGTTGTTTGGGTAACATAAGTTAAGTTTTCAGGTTGGGAGACATTAAGTGAATTTGCTTCCTTCTCATCTTGAACAAGATAAATATTACTTTTTGAATTTACTGGATTATGTCTTCCTAGAGTGCCCTCAACTTCTGGATGCCCTTCGTGTCCAATTAAAACGATATCTCTTCCGGCTCTGACATGTCTTTTTACTTCACTGTGAACTTTAGTAACCAGTGGGCAAGTAGCATCAAATGAAACCAAATTATATATTTCAGGTTCTTTTTCAACTTTTTCTGACACTCCATGTGCGCTGAAAATAATGTATGAAGACTCAGGAACCTCACTCAGCTCATCAACAAATATCACTCCCTTAGATTTTAATTCCTCCACGACCGTCTTGTTGTGAACAACCTCATGACGGACATAAATGGGTGGACCAAATTTGTGAAGTGCTTGATTGACTATATCAATTGCTCGATCTACACCTGCGCAGAAGCCCCTGGGATTAGCCAAAAGGATTTTTGTTTTCATGACTCGGTATTATAGAGATATTTTTTAATTTCCATAATGAAAAATAAGATGGCCCCAATAGAAATAAATGCATCTGCAAAATTAAAAATAAAGAATGAGGTCTTGCCAAGATGAAAAAATAAAAAATCTGTTACTACGCCATCAAATAATCTATCTATTATATTTCCAAGCGCCCCAGCAATAATCAAAATCAAGGCAATACGATTAATTTGTGATTTTTGCTCTAGGTATAATGAATGAAGATACACCACAATTATCAATCCAAGGATTGATAGGCCCAAACTTACCATCCAATTATTAACATCGAAGATGCTAAAAGCTATTCCAGAGTTATAAACCAATAACAAGTCTATTATTGAAATTAGGGGTATTGCTTGCCCAAAGACTAAATACTGTTCAGCTAAATACTTCGATAAAAGGTCGAATGCTATAAGAAGAAATATTATAAAATAGCCGTTTTTAATATTAAGCAAATCTTCTATCCTCTCCAGGACCTTCAATATTTTGCTCGCATCTGTTGCATAATTCTGGATGTTTCTTGCTAGAGCCAACCGATTCGTGTCTATGCCAACATCTTACACATTTTTCTGAGGATGCCATGAACACAGAAACACCAAAAGAATCTTCATTAGAAATGACGCATTCAGAAACTATAAAGAAAAAATGTATTTCGCTGGCAAACTTTTCAATTAACTCAAAATCCTTCACTTCAAGTTTGAGCTCAATAGAAGCATCAAGCGAACCCTTTATTATTCCAGAACTTCTTGCATCCTCAATTGCTTGATTAACTTCATCCTTTATTTTTAGGAGCCTTGCCCAATCTTCATTTGATAAATCACTATCAAAGTCCTTAAGAGTCTTTAAGGTTGCTAAGAAAACTGAGTCAGCCTCAGCTAAAAGAAAGTCGTTTCCTTGCCAAATTTCTTCAGCAGTAAAAGATAAAACAGGGGAGACTAAAACAACTAATTGATCAATAATAATTTTCATTGCTGTTTGCGCAGATCGTCTTATTTCTGAATTTTTCTGGGTTGTGTATTGCCTATCTTTTATAATATCAAGGTAAATGCCTCCTAATTGATTTACACAAAAGTTGTGAATACGCTGCATAGCTTGATGATATGAATATGATTTATATAGCTCGAGGATCTCTTCTTGCAATAGAGCGAGCTCAGACAAAATCCATTTATCTAACTCGAGCAAATTATCTAACTCAATTGAATCACTTGTCGCATCAAAGTCACTTATATTTCCAAGTAAAAATCTAAATGTATTTCTTATTCTTCTGTACTGATCGGCTACTCTTTTAAATATTTCATCAGAAGCAACCATCTCACTCCTAAAATCTGTAGAAGCAATCCATAACCTTAAAATATCTGCACCTAATGTGTCCCAAACTTTTTGAGGTGATATAGTATTTCCTAGAGACTTAGACTGCTTTCTGCCCTCTTCATCAACTACAAATCCATGGGTCAAAACAGACCGATATGGTGCCATTCCATTGGTTGCAATACCCGTCAACAAAGATGATTGAAACCATCCTCTATGCTGATCTGAACCTTCTAAATATAAGTCAGCAATCACATCTGCACCATAGAGTTTATCCAATACGCACATATGAGTAACGCCCGAATCAAACCAAACATCCAACGTATCGTGAACCTTTGAGTAAGACTCTGCATCATCAATTAATGTATCTAGCTCCAAATTATCCCAGCCCTCAATGCCCTCCTCTTCAATGACATCTGCAATTTGATTGAAAAGAAGATTTTGTTTTGGATGAACCTCACCAGTCTCATTATGAATAATTAGTGTAATTGGAACGCCCCAGTTTCTTTGCCTTGAAATGCACCAATCTGGGCGATCCTCGAGCATAGAAAGAATTCTTTCTTCACCCCAACTTGGCTCCCAATTTACGTTGGTGACAGCATTTATTGCTCCGTCAATCAGTCCAGATTTTTTCATAGAAATAAACCACTGAGGCGTTGACATAAAAATTACTGGTGATTTATGTCTCCAACAATGAGGGTAAGAGTGATCGTATGGCTTAGATGCAAGCAATGCCTCATTTTTCTCAAGCAATTCAATAACAATAGGATCGCCCTTTTTGGTACTCAAACCGCTAAGAGGTCCATATTCTTCTCTAAAAAGACCGCGATTATCTAATGCCTTTACAGACTCTAGCCCATGCTTAATGCATATAAAATAATCATCTAATCCATGAGCTGGCGCAGTATGAACACAACCTGTACCATTCTCAGTAGTAACATGATCTCCATGGAGAAGTTTTGACTCTCTTTTGTATAATGGATGTTTCATTGAGATATTTTTAATATCTTTTCCAAGGGCGGAGCCAAGAATTTCTAATTCTAGATCCCACCTCTCAGAACATGCATCCATAAGGTCCTTTGCAATAATAAAATTTGCATTTCCTCCCGTTACAAGAACATATTCAATCTCTTCATGAATGCAAACAGCTACATTCGATGGAATAGTCCAAGGAGTTGTTGTCCATATTACAAAGTGAACTTCTTTAATTCCTTTAACTTGAAAAGATTCTAATACTGACTCAATTGATTGAGGCGAAACCTCAAACTTTACATCAATTGAATGAGACTGTTTGTCCATATATTCTACTTCAGCCTCAGCTAAAGCTGATCTGCAGTCCATGCAAAAATGAACAGGCTTTTCTCCTTTTTCAAGGTGTCCATTAGCTATAATCCTGCCCAAAGCACGAACAGTATCGGCCTCAAAAGTTTTTTGTAAAGATAAGTATGGATTTTCCCAATCTCCCAATACTCCCAGCCGAACGAAATCTTCTTTTTGTTTATTAACCTGAGATTGAGCATATTCTCTACAAGCTCTTATAAATGTGGTTTTATCTCTTACAAGATCGCTTCCCCTTCCATGTTTCTTTTCAACGTTTAATTCAATTGGGAGGCCATGACAATCCCAGCCAGGAACATAGGGAGCATCTTTGCCCATAAAACTTTGAAATTTTACTGTAATATCTTTAAGTGTTTTGTTAACAGCATGGCCTAAGTGAATATCTCCATTAGCGTATGGAGGGCCATCGTGAAGAATGAATTGTTCTTTCCCTCTATTCTGCTCTCGAATTTTTTGATAGAGATTAATTGAGTTCCAAAATGCTAAGATCTCTGGCTCTTTATTGGGCAAACCAGCTTTCATAGATAAATCAGTTTGAGGGAGATTTAAAGTATCCCGATACTCTTTGCTCATAGGGAATTATTCCAGTATTTTTTTAGCTTGATTTATGTCTTTAAGAATTTGCTTTTTTAGTAAGTCAATATTATCAAACTTCTTTTCATCACGAAGCTTATTTTTAAATTCTATAGTCAATCTTTCTCCATATATAGATTTATTGAAGTTAAATATATGAATCTCAAGTACTGGCTTCGATCCATCAACGGTTGGTCTAATGCCCATGTTTGCTATCCCATTCAGAATCTTTCCAGCAAGCTGGCACTTTACAGCATAAACACCAGAAATTGGTAATCTTTGTTTTGGGATCCACAGGTTTGCTGTTGGTACTCCTATAGTTCTTCCCAGTTGTTGACCAAAAACGACTTTTCCTGAAAAAGTATAGGGGCGTCCGAGCAATTTTGCTGCTAAATCAAAATCATTATTCAGCAAAGCCTCTCTAATTCTGGTTGAACTAATTCTAATTCCATTATTTGAAACAGTTTCATGAGCAATAACATTAGTTCCATTGATCTCGCCCCAATTTTTCAATAAATCAAAATCGCCAGCTCTTTGAGCGCCAAACCTGAAGTCATCACCAATAATTAAATGTTTTAAGTTCAAATGTGCGATCACGTCGTCCAAAAAAATCTGTGGCGTCATGGTTTTAAGAGATTTATTAAATTGGAGAAAGAATGCAAAGTCTATTCCAAAGTTTTTTAACAATTTTACTTTTTCTCTCCAGGGACAGATTCTTGGGGGTGGAATGGAGCCAGCGTCAGCAGCAGCAAAATATTCAGAGGCATGCGGTTCTGTAAAAATTACCAAAGATGCACTTGAGCTCTTACTAGCCTTATCTTTTACCTGACTAAGGATCGCTTGATGACCAAGATGAAGGCCATCAAAGTTTCCAATGGTTCCACTCATCATTTGATTAGGAAACTTTTTATTGAAAGTTTCTAAATTACCTATCCCTCTAATTAAATACATTATCTAAAGTGTTTTAAACGAATGCCTAACATTAAACTTACCCCAAAATAGATGAACAGTGAACACAAGACGGCTAATGTGAGATGAGATAATCTTTGAATTTCAGTAAGAGATTCAAAATTAATATACTGATTGAAAACTGATAAAAAGACAGTTAGAGCAGAACTGGCAATAAATACTTGAAATACAAAAGGATTAAAAATTTCTTTAAGGGCAATCAAGCCATCATTTCTTAAAAATATACTCAAAATAGCAACGCTTATAATTGCCGAAATAGAGCTTGCTATTGCAAGGCCTAAATGACCCAATTCGAAATAAAATGCTAATAAGTAATTGAGAATAATGTTCAAGATTAAACTTATCATTGCAACAATCATCGGCGTTTTAGTATTTTGTCGAGAGAAAAACGCAGGAACTAATACCTTCATAGCCATAAAAAAAGGTAAGCCAAATGCAAAACCTATTAAGCTTAGGCTCGCTTGATGAACATCAACCCATAAAAAAGCTCCTCTTTGAAAAATAGTAGCAAGCAAGGGAGATGCGAATAAGATTAATCCGATTACTGACGGAACAGCCAAATAGAAGATTAACTTAAATGCTTTCTCAAGCTGAGTAATAAAAAGCTGCGTATTTTTTTGAGCATATGCCTTTGATAAATTTGGCAACAAGACTGTTCCAATGGCAATTGCAAAAATTCCCATTGGAAATTGTATTAAGCGATCAGATACATATAGCCAAGTTGGGCTTCCTGTAATCAGCAATGAGGCAAAAATAGTATCAACCAAAAGATTTATCTGAGCTATTCCTCCAGCAATAATTGCAGGAAGTATTAATATAAAAAACTTTTTTACTCCAGAATTTTTTAGATTAATTTTGGGTACAGGTATTTTTTTTATAGCTGCCAGAGGTGCAATCTGAAAAATAAGTTGAAGAAAGCCTGCGAGTAATACTCCCCATGCAAGAGCCATAACCGGTAGTTCAATTCTGGGAGCAATCAAGAGAGCTGCAACAATTAAACTTAGATTAAAAATTAAAGGTGTGATCGCAGGAATGGAGAATTTGTTATGAGAATTTTGAATGCCTGCTGCAAATGCAACTAGTGAAATTAATGCAAGATAAGGAAACATAATTCTCAAAAGATCAATTGCTAATTCTTTCTTTTGAACATCAAAATAAAAACCTGGAGCAAATATAAAAATAAAAATTGGTGCGAACAATAAAGCTATCGTTGTAAAAATAAAAAGTGCAGTGAGCAATATTCCAAATAAAGAATTTAAGAATTCCTGACTTTTGATTTCATCATTCTTACCAAGATATTCTGAATAGATGGGAATAAAAGCCTGACTAAATGCCCCTTCTGCAAAAAACTTTCTAAATACATTAGGTATTTTTAAGACAACTACAAAAATATCATGAAAAAAGGTCGCTCCAAGAAGACTGGTGGTAAAAATATCCCTTACTAAGCCGGCTATCCTTGAAACTAAAGTCCAGCTTCCTACCTTGATCGTAGAGAAAAAAGTTGATTGCTCAAGAGTTTTGTTCGTCACTTAATTTGAGGAATTATCTTTTTCAAAATCTAAAGATGCTGAATTAACACAATATCTTAAGCCAGTTGGTTGGGGGCCATCATTAAATACGTGACCAAGATGAGCATTACAGTTTGAACATTGAATCTCAATTCTTTTCATAAACAGTGAATTATCTTCTAACTCATTAATTTTTTTACTTTGACTAGCTTCGAAAAAGCTTGGCCAGCCACAGCCTGCATCAAATTTTGCTTTTGATTGAAATAATATTTCACCGCAGCAAATGCACTTATAAGTTCCATCTTCATTATGATCCCAATATTGACCAGTAAATGGTCGTTCAGTTCCACTTTCTTGAGTAACATAGTATGACTCTGCTGAGAGTTCCCTTTTTAAATCGTCTTTTGATTTATTTGACATGGATTTTAATAAAAATTGTTTTAGCTATTATAATGTATGTCGGCAGCTTTCTTGGCTATGATTTAATTTCCCAATTTCTAACCCAATAAATAAAAATCGTATCTATCAGTGCGATAAATACTTTTATCACATATTTTGCAATGGAAATAGCAAAGGCCTGGGTAAATGTTAAGTCAGTGGCTAGCACCCAGGTAAATTGATAAATTAGAGTATCGATTAGTTGAGATGCCATAGTCGAAAGATTATTTCTAAGCCATAATTTTTTTCCATTTGTTAATTTTTTTAAATAATGAAAAAACCATACATCAAATCTCTGACTAACAAGGTATGCGGTTAATGAACCAACAATAAAGATAGGAGAGTAGTATGCAAGTACTGAAATAGCATTATGAACTTCTGCTGAAGAACCGGTCAGGTCAGATGGTAAAAATTTGGTGCTAAGGACCAATGTAAGCATGACCGCTATATTTGCCACAAAACCTAACATTACAGCCCGATTAGCTTCATCTTTTCCAAACTTTTCATTAAGAAGGTCTGTGGCAAAATAAATTCCAGAGTATAAAATTGCTCCCATACTTACATTAAATTGCATTCCTAATAAATTTAACTCACTTACTTTCCCACCCTGAAGATTGCCAAGCACTATTCCGAGAACAACGGCGCAGTACAAACCATACTTTCCAAAAAATCTATAAAGAAAGATTGCCAAGGATAAGTCATAGATAACCACTAACAACCATAAAGTTTCTTGGCTAAAATTAGATAACAGATTGTCCATTTGGAAAATATTATTACATATAAATATAAATAATAAGGTTACATTTATGTAGCGGCGAAGTTAGAATTATTAAAACATTTTGAATTAATAAGAGGAAAGAAATGAGTGAATTAGGATTCTATAGATTTGCAAATTCTCAACCAGATGAAATTGCCATTGTAGATCCATCTGAGAAAACCTGGACTAGAGGTGAGTTGCTCGCAAAGACCAATCAATTAACTCATGCTCTTCGAGATTTTGGTGTGCAAAAAGGTGATGTGGTTGCTACTGTCTTACCCAACTCAGTTGAATACTACATTGCTTACCTGGCATGTGCGCAGTCAGGATTCTATATGGTTCCAATCAATTGGCATCTTGCAGGACCAGAAATTGCATACATTTTAGAAGACTCAGGAGCTAAGGCTTTTATAGCTTCTGGAGAAATTTCAGCAATGGAAGAAGCATGCTTAAAAGCAGTATCAGCAATCAATTTTCCTGCTCAAGCCTGCATTAGTACAACTGTTATGGAAGGTTTTATTCATTTGGATGATTTTGTATCCTCTCATCCAATTTCAAATCCTGAAGATAGGACTGCTGGTCAAGTCATGAACTATACCTCTGGAACAACTGGCAAGCCAAAGGGTGTAAAGAGATCTCTAGTACCAGGAGAGCCTGATGATATTTTGAGCATGTTTGCCATGATACTCAGCTTCTTTGGAATTCAGCCTCAAGAAAATAATGTTCATATAGTTGGATCTCCTTTATATCATACTGCTGTACTAGTTCATTCAACGGCAGCCCTTCATTATGGGCATTCCGTTGTATTAATGGAGAAATTTGAAGCTGAAAAAATGCTATACCTAATAGACAAATATAAAGTTACAACAAGTCATATGGTTCCTACTCAATTTCATAGGTTATTGCAGCTTTCCGATGAAATAAAAAATAAATATGACTGCTCCTCTACACGTGCCATGATTCATGCTGCTGCACCCTGCCCAATTCATACTAAACAAGAAATGATTAAATGGTGGGGCAATTCTATCTGGGAATATTATGCTGCAACCGAGGGCGGTGGAACGGTTGTAGATGCCCAATCTTGGTCAAAATTTCCTGGCACCGTAGGTCAAGCATGGCCAGGTGCAGAGATAAAAATTATCAGTGAAGATGGTACTGAAGCTGACTTAGATACTCAAGGCACAGTTTTTATGAAGCTGGGAGAAGCAACCAAATTTGAATACAAGGGAGATGAGGCAAAAACAAAGAAAGAAAGACTGGTGATCGATGATCAACTTTATTTTACAGTTGGTGATATTGGGTATTTGAATGCTGAAGGTTACTTATTTTTATGTGATAGAAAAATAGATATGATTATTTCAGGTGGGGCTAATATATATCCCGCAGAAATAGAGAGTGCATTTCTAATGCATCCAGCTGTTGCTGATGTGGCTGTCTTTGGAATTCCAAACGAAGAATGGGGCGAAGAAGTTAAAGCTGTCATTGAGCTAAATAATGATCATCAAGAATCAGATGAATTGCTTGCCACGTTAATGCATTTTGCTCAAGAGAATCTTGCAAAAATGAAATTACCAAGGAGCATAGACTTTATTGAAAAGCTGCCCAGAGATGAAAACGGTAAACTATATAAAAGAAGGCTTAGAGATCCATACTGGAAAGATCAATCCTCAAACGTCTAATGGAGTTTAATGCTGCAGACATCTTTGAGGGAGTCGTTGATCGAATCCCAGATAGGGAAGCAGTTGTTCTTGGGTCAACAAGGCTTACTTACAAAGAATTAGATTCTCGAACAAATAAAGCCGCAAATGCCTTAAAAAAATTAGGGATAAAAAAAGGTAGTCATATAGGAATTTATGCCTTTAATTGCATAGAGTGGCTTGAAGTAATGTTGGGTGCATATAAATTATGTGCGATTCCAATAAACATTAATTATAGGTATGTCGAAGAAGAGCTCAAATATTTAATTGATAATGCTGACATGGAAGCTGTTTTTTATCACAAGCAGTTTGGTACAAAACTTAATAATATTAAAAATGATTTACCAGTTTTAAAAAACTTTATTTGCATCAATGACGATTCCAAGGGAGAAGATGTTGTCAATGAAAGTTATGATTTTGAAAAGCTTATTGTCGATGAAGATGACTCTAGGCTAATGGTAGAAAGATCTGGTAATGACAAATACATCCTCTACACAGGAGGCACAACTGGGATGCCAAAAGGCGTAGTCTGGCGAATGGAAGACGTGCTCATGACGCTTGGAGGAGGAATTGATGCAGTTACTGGAGAAAAATATCCTACACCTGAAGCATTTGCAGATAAGTGCTTGCAAGATCAAACTACAGCTCTTGCTTTGGCTCCGTTAATGCACGGTGCGGCTCAATGGCAATCATTTAATGCATTCTTTTCTGGTTGGAAATTCATCATCAATGATCAAATTTCTTTTGATGCTGACTATATTTGGGAAATTATTGCTAAAGAAAAAGTAATGAATCTTACTATTACAGGTGATGCAATGGGTCGACCGCTTTGTGACGCTCTGCCTGGTGCAATAAAAAAAGGGTTGGATCTTTCCTCATTATTTGTTCTTGCAAGTACAGCATCTGTTTTTAGTGCATCCATCAAAGATGCAATCTTAGAATATTTACCTAATCTATTTTTGATAGATGCTGTTGGTTCATCGGAGACAGGTGCCACTGGGGTAAATATTCATACTAAAGATGGGAAGCTAAAAGATTCTGGCGGTGGTCCAAAATTTACAAAGCCCAGCTTTAGTGAAATCTTAAATCTTGAAACACTAGAAATAGTTCAACCAAATGATACTGATACCATTGGATATTTGGCAAGAAAGGGACATGTACCAGTTGCGTATTATAAAGATGAAGAAAAATCTAAAAAAACTTTCATAGAAGTTAATGGTGAGAGATATTCCGTTCCTGGAGATATGGCTAAGTATGAAGAGGATGGTCAAATGACTCTTCTTGGAAGAGGAAGTGTTTCAATAAATTCAGGTGGTGAAAAAATATTTCCTGAAGAAGTCGAAATGGCGCTAAAAGCTCATCCAAATATCTTTGACTGCCTGGTTGTTGGAGTTAAAGATGAAAAATGGGGTCAAAAAGTCGTTGGAGTCATTCAAAGAAGAGAAGAAAAAGATATTTCAATAGATGAAATTAAACAGATAGCCTCAAAATACATTGCAAGTTATAAAATGCCAAAAGAAATTATTTTTTCTGACATAATTGAAAGAGCTCCATCAGGAAAGCCTAATTATCAATGGGCTCAAAAATTTGCAAATACAAAACTAAACATTAAATAAATATGAGAATTGAAACTTACATACCTGGTCTATCAAAAAATACTGTTGAAATAGTGAAGCATGCTGAGGCATTGGGATATGATGCTTTGGTATCAGGTGAGCTAAATAATGAGCCCTTCTTGCCAGTGTTACTTGGTTTAGAGCACTCTAAAAAAATGATAGTTAGAACTGGATTAGCAATAGCTTTTCCAAGAAGTCCAATGACTGTTGCAAACATGGGCTGGGACTTACAATCTTTTGGTGATGGTCGTTTTCAACTTGGCTTAGGCACTCAGGTTAAGGGACATAACGAAAGAAGGTTTAGCGTGCCTTGGTCCCCTCCAGCGCCTAGAATGCGCGAATATATTCTAGCTATTAAAGCAATTTGGAATACATGGAAAACAGGTGAAAAGCTAGATTTTCAAGGTGAGCATTATACGCATACTCTTATGACTCCAATGTTCACGCCTCCTCCAATGGATTTTAGTGCGCCACCTATATATGTTTCAGGGCTCGGCCCTGGAATGGCTAGGATTGCTGGTGAAGTAGCCGATGGCTTGTTGCTGCACCCTATGTGCTCTCCAAAATACATAAATGATATTATTTTGCCAGCAGTATCAGAAGGAGCAAAAAAATCTGGTAGAGATCCCAAGGAATGCGAATTACTTTGGGGTGGCTTCATTGCTACTGGTGAAACTGAAGAAGATCTTAAAACAGCAAAAAGAAATGTTGCTGCACGAATTAGTTTTTATGCTTCAACAAGAACTTATAGACCAGCTTTAGAATTTCATGGATGGGAAGACATAAATGCGGCATTGCATAAACTTTCTGTTGAAGGTAAATGGGAAGAAATGTTTTCTTTGGTAACTGATGAGATGGTGGAGACACTAGGATTCTGCGGAACAGGTGAAGAAGTAGCTCATGCCTTAAAAGACGATCTAGGACCGATTTGTACTGCAGCAATGTGGAACGAAGTTGAGCATTTGGGTTCAGATCATTCTAAAGACGATCATGTTGCTAATTTAATTCAAATTGCAAAAGGATAAATGAGCCTCATCAAGCCTCATGCTTATGCTGAGCTTCCTGAGGTATTTTACAATCTTCAAAACTGGGAAGGATTTAAAAATCCCTCACTTGTAATTGAGAACGCTCAATTAAAAAAAGAAATGGGGCTTCAAAATATTGAGGGATATAAGCTCCTAGAAATTTTTAATGGCTCTTCTCAAATCAAGACATTAAAACCATTGTCCATGGTTTATGCAGGCCATCAATTTGGTCAATATGTAGAGCAACTAGGTGATGGAAGAGGATTGCTACTTGGACAAATAAATTCCTCTAGTGGTTTGATCGATATTCACCTTAAGGGCGCAGGTAAAACTCCCTACTCAAGGTTTGGAGATGGTCGAGCTGTTTTAAGGTCTGTAATAAGAGAATATTTATGTGGTGAGGCTATGCATGCTTTGTCTATCCCAACCTCCAGAGCTCTAATGATTGTAGGCAGTGATGAATTAGTAATTAGAGAAAAAAGTGAAACTGCAGCAATGCTCGTTAGAACTGCTAAAAGTCACATAAGGTTTGGAAATTTTGAATACTTTCACTACAACAATAAACCGGAGCATGTGAAAGCATTGGCAGATTTTTGCATTCATCAGTATCCTTCTTACTTTCTAAAGACTAAGAATTCTTATGAAGATTTTTTTAGGTCAGTGGTTGAAAAAACAGCCTGTTTAATTGCAAAGTGGCAAGCTTGTGGCTTTAATCACGGAGTAATGAATACTGACAATATGAGTATTTTGGGAGAAACATTTGACTACGGGCCATATGGATTTATGGAAGATTACCTCCCATCATATGTCTGTAATCATTCTGATCATCAGGGCAGGTATGCATTTAAAAATCAGCCATATATAGGATTGTGGAACTGTTCTGCTCTTGGTCATGCCCTATCATCTTTAGTTTCTGAAGAAAGCCAAGGTGAGATTTTGCTAACATACGAGCCAATTTTTCAAAAAACTCTAGCTGAGCTATATCAAAAAAAACTTGGGCTTATAAAATTTAATAGAGATGATGCGCAATTAATTCAAGGTTTATTGGATATTATGGAGTCTGAAAAGTTAGATTATACAAATACATTTAGAAATATTTCTCAAGCCATAACCAATGAGGAAACTCCTGAGCTCAATACACATATTGCTAAGTCCTGGATAAAATCCTATCAAGCTCGACATAAAATTGAGCCTTCATCTATTGATGAGAAAGTATCACTTATAAATGAAAATAATCCCAAATTTATTCTTAGAAATTATATGGCTCAAGAAGCAATTGAAGCAGCAGAAAATTTAAATCTCTCTATGCTTGAGACTTTAATTCATGTAATTACTCATCCCTATGACGAGTTGGAACAATTCGAGTATTTTGCTAGTAGATCTCCAGACTGGGCAAAAGATATAGAGATCTCATGCTCCTCCTAATTCGTTGAAAAACCCTAGATCTAGTTCTTGATCTAGGACACTAATACCCTTAAATGAGAAGGAATTAAAATCATTTCTTGGAGAATGACTTTCTCTTTGCAACCTAAAACCACTTTCTAAATTTGCAATTGAAAGTTTTTTAAATGAATCTGAAATTGATTTTAGATCTAGCTCGCTATTAAAAAGTGAAATAGGGAATGAAACATTATGAATATCTCGAACTATATTATTAAGATCATAAGGCCATGCAGAAGGCTGTACAGTTTTAGTTTCGCTGGGCTTCAAGCATTTAAATATTTTTGCACACTCCTTAGCAATAATTTTAGCTCCATTCAATCTTCCCTCTATGCTGTAACCTGCAATGTGAGGCGTTGCAATATAAGATGTTTCTATCATTTTTAAAGACGGCGAAGGCTCGTTCATCCAAACATCAGCAATATAAATTAGGTCTTGAGATTGCAGCACAAGCTCTTCAGATACAACCTCCCCCCTAGATGTATTAATGAGGATCTTGTTTGAAAGTTTTTCTATATGAGACTCATTTATTATATTCAATGTTGGATATTGGCCACTAGCAGAAAGCGGAACATGAATGGTTACTAAATCACATGCAAGCACCTTATCCAAAGAAACCAATTCAGGGTTTGCTAAAAATGGGTCACATGCATAAACTTCAAAATTTAGAGCTTTGAGAAGTTTATATAGTCTTTTGCCAATATTGCCATAGCCTACAATGCCAATGCTCTGTCTTACATTCAACATTCCATCTTTTATCAATTCACCAATTGCTGCCAGCACATAATGGATTACGCTAAAAGCATTACATCCAGGAGCATAGGACCAACTGATATTTTTGCTATCTAAATAGTCTATATCTAAGTGATTAATTCCAGCTGTTGCAGATGCTACAAAGCTGATTTTGGTGTCCTGGCATAGCGCTTGATTTACAGATAAAGTAGATCGAACCAATAAAGCGTCTGTGTTTTTTAGATCACAAGCAGTGAGGGTATTTGAATCAAAATAATCTATAGAATAATCAGCCTTGAGAAACTCAGCTAAACTATTCTCGATTTCAGGTATCTGAGAATCTGCAGTTATTCTTATCAATGGGATTTATCCCTGAAGAATAAGCTTTTTATCCAGCCAAAGATAGAATTTTGACCTAGTGTATATTGATCAAGTAAATCAAAATCTTTAGCTAATTTAATTGGATCTTTGAAAAAATCTTTGCGGGTAGTAAATTCACCATCATCAAGATCTCTAATAAATACTGCTGGATTTCCTGCATATATAGTATTTTGAGGAATATCTTTTGTAACAACTGACCTTGCTCCGATAATAGAATTTTTTCCAATTTTAACCCCTTTGCAGATCATGGAATCCTCGCCAATCCAAACGTTTTCATCTAATACAACTGGTTTAGGATCTCCAACAACTTTTGTTCTATCATAAATTCCATGCCAATCTGCGTCAGTTACGCACGCTCCATGCCCAAACATGCAAGAATCACCAATCATCACACTCTCTGCAGCCATGATTCTTACACCAGGAGAAATTAATACATAATTCCCAATATCAACTTTTCCATTCCATTCACCAGTATCCCAACTAGTAATTTGAATATAATCATCTGGCGCAGAAATAAATGTCGGAAAGTTGCCAACGGATATATTAGAACCAAATAATTTAATAAATCTTGGTTTAAAAAATACGGGCCCCTTTCCTAAACTTTTAAATTGAGGCCTAAGAAATCTGTTTACATATCGCAGAGTTAGCTTTGAAGCAATTTTTTTTAACCAATATGGGCGACTGTCTTTTCTAATTTTTCATCTCCGATTTTAATCTAGTCCTTGTATGATAAAGTACCGAGAAATTTCTGGGCTTATTTTTTGAAAAATTTATTAAAAGAACTAAAACAATTACTTAAAATAGGTATTCCAATCTATGGGTCACAAATTTCATACATGGGGATGGGAGTTACCGATACTATAGTTGCAGGAAGAGCGAGCGCACTAGATTTATCCGGGTTAGCTATAGGTAACGCGCTTTCTATGCCATTTTATTTTCTTTTGGGTGGGTGTCTATTTGCTGTAACTCCAATAGTTGCTCAACTTTTTGGAGCAAGGAAATATGAAGAAATTGGGCAAAAAGTCCGAGAAATTCTTTGGGTTAGCCTCGCTTTAGGTTTTATTGGTTTTATTCTTTATAGAAATTTAAGTTTTTTTATTCCCTTCTTTGATATTGAGGAGAATATTGCACAGATTTCAGATGGCTATTTAAAAGCAATGTCATTTGGTTTTATTGCCAATATGCTTTTTACATGTCTTCGGTGCTACAGCGAAGGCATGGGTCTTACTCTTCCTGTTTTTTGGGTTGCATTTATTGGAATGGTTTTAAATATCCCTTTGGACATTATTTTTGTTTATGGTTATTTTGGCATACCTCCAATGGGAGGAGTTGGCTGTGGAATTGCAACATCTATAAATGTAGTTATTGGAGTAATCGTTTTAGTTTTAGTCATAATTAAAAAGAAAGAATATAGACCAACAAAAATATTTTCAAAATTCTCTTTACCAAATTTGGATACAACCAAGGAAGCTCTTAAATTAGGTTTGCCTATTGGTTTTGGGGTGTTTGTAGAACTAAGCATGTTTTCAGGCGCGGCTTTGATATTGGGGTCGCTTGGAGCCACAGTAATTAGTGGGCATACAGTAGCAATAAATATAGTAAGTGTTTTGTTCATCTTGCCTTTATCTTTTGGTCTTGCAGCTGCAACCAGAATAGGTAACTTAGTAGGTGAGAAAAAATTACATCAAGCTAAGTACGCTTCCAATATTGCCATCTTCATCTGTTTTGCGGGAGCAATATTGAATATGGTGATTATTTTAATTTTCAGAGACAATCTTGTTTCGCTTTACTCTTCAGATCTAGCTGTTGCAACAATTGCAATGAATCTTTTATTATTTGGCGCAATTTTTCAGATTCCAGATGGGATGCAAATGGGTGCCTTAGGAAGTCTGAGAGGTTACAAGGATACATTTGCTCCAATGCTAATGATCATTTTAACCTACTGGTTTGTTGCTTTACCTGTTGGATATTTTTTAACTTATTTTGGGATATTTGGAGACCCCATGGGCCCATCAGGTATCTGGATAGGCATGATTACTGGTTTAACAATATTTGCAGGTTTAATTATTCCAAGGTTGAATTATATTGCTAGCAAATTCATAGCAAGATCTAACCCAGAACTTCTTTAACTTTAGAGCCAATTTGAAGCAAATTTTCAGCTATGTGAACGCCGCATTCCTCTAATTTTTTAATTTTGTCTGCAGCCGTGCCCTTACCTCCAGCAATAATTGCACCTGCATGGCCCATTCTTTTACCAGCTGGAGCGGTTTGACCAGCAATATATGAAATTACAGGTTTGGAGAGATGATCTCTTATATACTCTGCAGCTTCTTCTTCAGCCGTTCCGCCAATCTCTCCAACCATGACTATTGCTTTGGTTTGGTCATCTGCCTCCATCATTTTTAAGACATCAATAAAAGAAGTTCCAGGGATTGGATCGCCACCTATACCAACGCAAGTACTTTGGCCAAGTTTTAGATCGGTTGTTTGCTTGACCGCTTCGTAAGTTAAGGTGCCAGATCTAGAGATAACGCCCACCGATCCTTGCATATGGATACTACCTGGCATTATTCCTAATTTTGCCTCACCTGGTGTTATGACCCCTGGGCAGTTTGGACCTATTAATGTTACACCTAACTCATCAATTTTCTTTTTTACAATAAGCATATCCAAAGTTGGAACTCCTTCGGTAATGCAAATAATTAATTTTATTCCAGCATCGGCTGCCTCTAAGATTGAATCTTTACAAAATTGAGCAGGAACAAAAATGATTGAAGCATTCGGTTTTACGGCCTCAACAGCCTCATGAACAGAGTTAAAAACTGGAATATCTAAATGTTTCTGCCCTCCTTTACCAGGGGTAACTCCTCCAACAATATTTGTTCCATATTCAATTGATTGTTCTGAATGCAATGTAGCTTGAGAACCGGTAAAACCTTGAACCAACAAACGAGTATCTTTATCAACCAATATACTCATTTACTTAGCTCCACTGCCTTTTTTGCCGCCTCTTCAAGATTATTTAAACTAACGATTGCAGCATTGGAATTAGCTAAAATCTTGCTGCCAATGTCTGCATTATTACCCTCCAATCTGACAACAACTGGAATAGAAACCCCGACCTCCTCAATTGCAGCCAAAATTCCTTCAGCAATCAAATCACACCTTACAATTCCACCAAAAATATTAACAAGGACTACCTTAACTTCTGGGTCAGCTAAAATTAACTTAAAAGCTTTAGAAACTCTTTCCTGAGTTGCCGTACCGCCAACATCTAGAAAATTAGCTGGGGAACCGCCAAAAAATTTGATTGTATCCATTGTCCCCATAGCCAGTCCAGCTCCATTAACCATGCATCCAATATTTCCATCCAAGGAGACATAACTAAGATCACTCTTTGCTGCCTCTGCTTCCCTTGGATCCTCTTGAGAGGGATCATGCATTTTTTGTATATCTGGTTGTCTATAAACTGCATTAGAATCAATATTAATTTTTGCATCCAAGCAATGAAGTTTTCCACCTTGAGTAATGACCAAAGGATTAATCTCAAGCAAGCTCAGATCATTTGACATAAATAAATTGGTTAGCTGTGGAAGCATTATTGAAAATTGTTTTGATTGGTCAGAATTTAATCCTAGTACTTTAGAGATTTTTCTAGATTGATATCCCATAGGCCCTGTTAAAGGGTCAATCGGTTCGTAGATGATTTTTTCAGGTGTTTTTTTTGCAACTTCCTCGATATTTACTCCACCTTCACTTGAACCAATAAAAACAACCCTTTGGGTTCCCCTATCTATTACTGCACTTAAATACAGCTCTTTACCAATATCAGTGCACTCCTCAACCAAAATAGAATTTACAAGTTGTCCATCAGAATCAGTTTGGTATGTGACAAGTCGCTTTCCTAACCAATGATTAGCAAACTCCTCAGCCTCTTCCGGAGTGCTAACCAGTTTTACTCCGCCTGCCTTTCCCCTTCCTCCAGCATGAACCTGTGCTTTTACTACCCATTTGTTACCACCAATATCCCTACATGCATTTAAAGCCTCATCTGCAGATGAAATTACTACATTCTTTGAAACTGGCAAACCAAATTTTGCAAAGAGCTGCTTGCCCTGATACTCATGAAGATTCATTTTTTTATATTTCCTATGTGTATTGCTTTTTCATTAACCGCCATTGCAGCCTCATGCAATGCCTCAGAAACAGTAGGATGACTGAAGATGGTTAATCCAAGATCTTCCGCACTTGCCTTAAATTCCATTGCCACAACTCCTTGCTGGACAATGTCTGCTGCAGAGGGACCAAAAGCATGAACGCCTAATATGGTATCTGTTTTTTTATCAGCAATTACTTTTACAAAACCTGTACTTTCTCCTGTTGCCAATGCTCTTCCACTTGCTGCAAATGGAAAAGAGCCAGTTTTGAATTCAAGACCTGCATCACTGAGATCTTTTTCATTTTGGCCCACCCATGCTACTTCAGGATGAGTATAAATTACAGACGGAACATGTGCATATTCCATTTCAACTTGATTTCCTGCAATTCTTTCAACAACCATAATTCCTTCTTCTGAGGCTTTATGCGCCAACATTGGTCCTCTTACAACATCGCCGATTGCCCAAATATTTTTTACTTTAGTCTCACAGAAATTATTTACAGGAATAAAGCCTCTTTCATCGACAGAAAGACCCGAACTTTTACTAAATAAATTTTCAGTATTTGGCTTTCTGCCAACGGCAACAATTAACTTTTCAAAATTTAATTCAAACTCACTCCCATTATTTTCATAATTTACAGTTACATTTTTCTTATTAGATTTTGCTGCATTAACTTTACAGCCCAAGTTTATATTTAATCCCTGCTTGTTAAATTCCTTAAGGACCTCTTTAGAAATTTTTGAATCAGCCATCGGTAAAAAATCATCTAAAGCCTCCAATATAGTAACTTTTGACCCAAGTCTTGCCCAAACGCTCCCAAGCTCCAATCCAATAATACCGGCCCCAATTATGCCTAATGTTTTTGGGACCGCCTGAAATTCCAAAGCTCCAGTACTGTCAACAATATTTTTGTGGTTTACCTTTGCAACGGGTATATCTATTGGCGAGGAACCTGAGGCTATAACAATATTTAGTGTTTCTAAAGTTTCTGTTTTACCTTCATAGGTTACCTCAACTGTATTAGCACCCATTATTGTTGCAGTGCCTAAAATTTGCGTTACATTATTTGCTTTAAAAAGACTTGAGATTCCCCCAGTTAACTGAGCAACAATTTTATTTTTGCGATCCATCATCTTCGGTATATCTATCGTAGGATTTTGGACCTTAATTCCATGATCAGAAAATTGATGTAATGCATCTGCATATCGATGTGATGAATCTAATAATGCTTTAGAAGGTATACAACCAATATTTAGGCAAGTCCCTCCAAGTTGAGGTGAATCATTATGAAAAGATTTTTCAACGCATGCAGTTTTCAAGCCTAACTGAGAAGCCCTAATTGCGGCAACATATCCCGCTGGCCCGCTTCCAATAACAATCACATCATACATATTAATGCCTTATAGATTTAATAAGAGTTTTTCGGGAGACTCTAATTGATCTTTGATAGCTATCAAAAATGAAACTGCATCTTTTCCATCAAGCAATCTGTGGTCGTAGCTGAGAGCCAAATACATCATCGGACGGATCACAATCTCACCATCTATTGCAACAGGTCGATCTTGAATAGAATGCATTCCCAGTATTGCAGTTTGAGGAGCATTTAAAATTGGCGTAGATAATAAGGATCCAAAGACGCCACCATTAGAAATTGTAAATGTACCTCCCTGCATTTCAGAGATTGAAAGTTTTCCACTCCTGGCTTTATCTGAATAATCTAAAATAGATCTTTCAACATCAGTTATTTTTAGATTACCTGCATCCCTAATTACAGGAACTACTAAGCCCCTTTCAGTAGAGACAGCAACACCTACATCCTGATACCCATGATAAACAATATCAGTTCCATCAATGGAAGCATTTACTAATGGAAATTTCTTTAAAGCTTGAACTGATGCTAATACAAAGAAGCCCATGAAACCCAATTTGACTCCATGCTCCTCTTCAAAATTTTTACCATACTTAGCTCTCAAGTCTTTGATTCGTTTGAGATCAACCTCATTAAAAGTTGTTAGCATTGCGGTTTCTTGTTTAACGGTAAGCAATCTATTGGCAATAGTTGAACGCAGTCTGGACATTGGTACACGCTCTTCTATTCTTTCAGAGGAATTTGCTTGGGCTTGATTTGCTGAATGCTGCTCAATTTCCTGTTGAACAATCTCTTTGCTAGGCTGATCTAAATGATTAATTACATCGGCTTTGGTAACTCTTCCTCCTTTTCCGGAGCTCGCAATATCATTGGGATTGAGATCATGTTCTTTTAATAATTTTTTAACCGCTGGCCCATTACGATCTGATGAATGTTCATTTTGATTTTCTATTTCCACTTCTTCTTTTGCTTCTTCAGTTACTGCAACCTCCTCTATTTCTTCAGTTTCCTCCAATGGTTCAACTTTAGTAGCTTCTAATTCCTCGCTAATTGATCCTTTTTCAAATTCTGCTATGAGCTCAGCACTTAAAACAGTTTCTCCTGCAGGTTTTAGAACTTTAGAGATTTTTCCATCAAATGGGGCAACAACTTCTAAAACTACTTTATCTGTTTCTATTTCAGCAATTACTTCATCTTGTTTTACCTGATCGCCCTCTTTCTTTACCCAGTTTGCAATAGTTCCATCTGCGACAGACTCTGGGAATGTTGGTGATTTGATTTCTGTAGACATAATTATTTCTCTAGAATAATAAAGCTTCTTTTACCAAAGCTTCTTGTTGTTGATTGTGTAATTTATTTAATCCTACTGCGGGTGCTGATGAGGCTTCTCGACTCACCAATGCTATTTCATTTTTTATATTCATCCTATCTAGCACTGCCTGCAACCTATGACGATGGTTATACCAAGCTCCTTGATTTGTTGGTTCTTCTTGGCACCAAACAAATTTGACAGCATTTTTATAAGTTTTAAGAATTTTTTCAAGAGTGTCATATGGAAATGGATATAGTTGCTCGATTCTTATTAGAGCAGCATTTTCAATGCCAAGTTCTTCTCTTTTTGACGATAGATCATAAAAAACTTTTCCTGAACACATAATTACTTTTTCAACCTTCTCTGGGTCTTCAAGACAGTCATCAATCACATACTGAAAAAAGCCATCGGTCAATTCATGAATTGAAGAAACTGCCTGTGGATTTCTTAATAGGCTCTTAGGTGATATGACAACAAGCGGTCTTCTCATCATGCGAATGGTTTGGAATCTTAGTAAGTGATATATCTGAGCTGGGGTGCTTGGGACACATACTTGAATATTTTCATATGCACATAATTGCAGAAATCTTTCTAATCTTGCGCTACTGTGTTCTGGTCCTTGACCCTCATACCCATGGGGAAGAAGCATAACCAGTCCAGATAACCTCTCCCATTTGTGCTCAGCAGAAACAATAAATTGATCAATAACAACCTGAGCTCCATTAACAAAATCTCCAAATTGAGCCTCCCATATAACTAATCCATATGGGCTTGTTGCAGAATAGCCATATTCAAAACCAAGAACAGCTTCCTCTGATAAAAGAGAATCATAGATATCAAGTGTTGTATTAGAGTTTTCTGCAATCTGAACCAAAGGCATATGTGCTTTGCCATCTTCTTGGTTAAAAACAGCTGCATGCCGATGAGAAAATGTTCCTCTTCTTATATCTTGGCCAGAAAATCTAATAGGATATCCTTGATCTAAAAGGGTTGCATAAGCCATGTTTTCAGCAAAACCCCAGTTTACAGGAATGCTTCCATCTGCCATTTCAAGCCTATCAGAAAAAATTTTCTGCACTTGTCTCTGTAAAACAAAATTCTCAGGTGGCGAGAATGCTTGATAGGCAAGATTTTTGAATTTTTCTCTATCGAATGAAGATTCAATTTTAACGTCCCCTTTTTGATCCATATATGGTGTCCAATCAAACCACATAGACTCATTCGGCTTAGTAGCAAGGTTGTGTACAACAGAATCTCCTTGTTCTATTGCTGATCTATATTTTTTTTCTGACTCATCGCATTCAGACTGAGTCACAACTTTTAAAGAGATGAGTTTATCTTGATAGGAACTCTTAACAGAGGCTTGATTTGCAATTTTTTGGTACATGATTGGTTGCGTTGAGGAGGGCTCATCTGCTTCATTGTGTCCTCTTCTTCTGTAGCAAAACATATCAATGACAATATCTTTTTTAAAGTTGTATCTGTATTCACAAGCCAATTTAGCAGCGAATACAACCATTTCAGGATCATCACCATTTACATGTAGAACTGGAGCTTCGATCATCTTAGCCACGTCAGTTGCATATTGAGTCGAGCGAGAATCCTCCTCATTTGATGTAGTAAAGCCTATTTGATTATTAACTATTACGTGAATTGTTCCCCCCACACCATAGCCTCTAGTTTGAGACATCTGCAGTGTTTCCATTACAACTCCTTGCCCGGAAAAAGATGCATCCCCATGAATTAAGATCGGAATTACAAGTTCTTTATTTTTGTCCTTCAGTCTATCTTGTCTTCCTCTTACGGAACCAAGGACAACTGGATCAACAATTTCGAGGTGAGATGGATTGTTGGCTAATGAAACATGCACCTCTCCATTGGGAGTTAAAATATTGGTTGATGAGCCAAGATGATACTTAACGTCTCCTGTACTAGCACCTTCTAACTCATAATCCTCTTCAAATTCAGTAAATAGTTCTTTTGGAGACTTCCCCAAAACGTTTACCAAAAGATTTAATCTTCCTCTATGTGCCATTCCAAAACAAATCTGCTCTGCACCAAAGACACCACAATTTTGAATCAGGCTGTCAACCAATGGAATTAGTGATTCAGCTCCATCAATTCCAAATCTTTTCATACCTGGATACCTTGATGCCAGGAATTTTGCAAGGCCCTCTGCTGAACTCAAACGTTTTAATATATATTTTTGCTCTGCTGGATTAAATTCTAAATTTCCTAAGTTTGGCTCAAGCCTTTTTTGAAACCACTTTCTTTCATTTAATGACGAAATATAGTTATATTCGACCCCTAAAGTGCCGCAATATATTTTTTCTAATGCTTGGATAATTTCAGACAATTTAGCTGACTTTTTACCTATGTCTAATGAATCTAGTTCAAATTCATCAGATAAATCCGTGGACTCTAAATCATGAAATCCAATATCCAAGTCCTCACAATTTCGAGAAAGCTTTAAGCCTAGCGGATCTAGGTTTGCATTTAAATGCCCTCTGCTTCTATATGCTTGAATTAATTGAGAAACCTTAGTTTGTTTATAGCTAGGTTGAATTTTTTGAGCTGCAGAATCTGAGGACGTATTAACCTCCTCCTCTCTGAATCTATTGATTATTTCTTGGTGAGAAACTTCTTTCTGCGAATCGTTTACATTGGGCAAAGAATCAAAGTAAATTTTCCAGTCTTGCGGGATGGATGAGCTATCTTTTAGGTAAGATTCGTATAAGGATTCAAGATATGCGCTTTGAGCACCAGCTGTATGAGAGGTGGCCCAAAATCTCTCCATATTATTCATTTTTTCTTAACCAACTTTATCTGAGGTAATAATATTTTTTTTATTTTTATTAGAAAGGAGCATTGATTTAATTTCACCGATCGCCTCATTCGGGTTAAGACCCTTTGGGCATACGCTGACACAATTCATAATTCCGTGGCACCTATAAACACTGAATGGGTCAGACAAACTTTGAAGTCTTTCTGCAGTTTTTGTGTCCCTAGAGTCAGCTATGAACCTGTAAGCCTGAAGAAGAGCAGCCGGGCCTACAAACTTATCAGGATTCCACCAGAATGATGGGCAACTTGTTGAACAGCATGCGCATAAAATGCACTCATATAAACCATCCAATTTATCTCTATCTTCTGGAGATTGGAGTCTTTCCCCAATGTCAACGGGAGTATCATTTTGAAGGAAAGGCTTAATCTTTTCATATTGAGCATAGAATTCAGTCATATCTACTACCAGATCCCTTACAACTGGAAGTCCAGGCAATGGCCTAAGGTCTAATTTATTTTTTTTAATCACAGAAGATAAAGGAGTAATACATGCCAAACCATTTTTTCCATTTATGTTCATACCATCAGAGCCACAAACTCCCTCCCTGCATGATCTTCTGTATGAAATAGTGGGGTCTTTTGTTTTTAACTGATTTAAAAGCTCTAAAACCATGATATCTCTTTTAGGTTTCTCAAACTCAAAGGTCTGCATGTAAGGAAACTGATCAGTTTCTGGGTTATATCTATAAATGTTAATACTTATCATTGGTTTGGATATCTAGTAAGTTCTAATTTTTGGAGGGAATGCTTCGACTTGATGAGGCTCAAAGTTTACGTGTCTTTTCCCTAAAACCTTCGTGGTTGGATCATATAATGAATGACAGAGCCAATTTTCATCATCTCTGTCAGGAAAATCTTCTCTAGCATGAGCTCCCCTGCTTTCAGTTCTTTGAAGAGATGAAATAGCTGTTGCTTCAGCGACCTCAAATAAATTCTGAAGTTCAATTGCTTCAACTCTATTGGTGTTAAAGGCAGAACTTTTATCTTCAACATATAAATTATTAATTTTTTCTCTAATATCAGAAAGTGCAGCAACACCTTTTTCCATGTAATCTCCTCTTCTAAATACTCCAAAATAATTTTGCATGACTTCTTGAAGTTCTTTCTTCACAGATGATACTTCATGTCCAGAGGTTGATTCATTTAACTTATTCAAGCCATCAAGAGCTTTATCAATATCATCTTTATTAGCATCAGCAACCCCACCACCTGATTTTAATGCTTCATTGATATGAATTCCGGCGGCTCTTCCAAAGACAACTAAATCTAAAAGTGAATTCCCACCGAGTCTGTTTGCACCATGAACAGAAACACATGCTGCTTCACCTACGGAAAATAGACCAGGAATATAATTATTATCACTACCAATGTTAAATGCTTGACCATGGATATTTGTAGGTGTGCCGCCCATCATATAGTGGCATGTAGGAACTACTGGAATAGGCTCATATATTGGGTCTACTGCAGCAAATGTTCTAGAAAGCTCACAAATACCAGGAAGTTTCGCGTTTAATACGTCTGCCCCCAAATGATCAAGTTTTAGATATACATGATCTTTATCATCACCGCATCCTCTGCCCTCTAAGATTTCTAGAACCATTGAACGTGCCACAACATCTCTTCCAGCAAGATCTTTAGCATTAGGTGCATATCTCTCCATGAATCTTTCGCCATCTTTATTTATGAGGTAACCACCTTCTCCTCGGCACCCCTCAGTAACAAGAGAGCCCGCTCCATATATTCCGGTTGGATGAAATTGCCACATCTCCATATCTTGTGCTGGAATACCTGCTCTTAAAGCCATTCCAAGACCATCTCCTGTATTTATAAGAGCATTTGTTGTGGAGGAATAAATTCTTCCTGCTCCACCTGTAGCTAATACTGTTGCTTGTGCTTTGAGATAGGCAACCTCGCCAGATTCAATGGAAAATGCAACTACTCCAGTTACTTCTTTAAATTGATTTAGAACTAAGTCCACTGCAAACCATTCATTAAGAAAATTAGAACCCTCTTTAACATTATTTTGATAAAGAGTATGAAGCAAAGCATGTCCTGTTCTATCTGCAGCAGCGCAAGTTCTTGCCGCTTGTCCGCCCTTTCCAAAATCCTTAGACTGACCGCCAAAAGGTCTTTGATAAATTCTCCCATTCTCTGTTCTAGAAAATGGAAGGCCCATATGCTCAAGCTCAAATACAGCTTTTGGGCCCTCTGAACACATATACTCAATCGCGTCTTGATCTCCAATATAATCAGAGCCTTTAACAGTGTCATACATATGCCAGCGCCAATCATCTTGAGGATCTGCGCTGGCAATAGCACAGGTAATTCCTCCTTGGGCTGAAACAGTATGAGATCTTGTTGGAAAAACTTTTGATACAACAGCTGTCTTCAATCCAGATTTTGCTAACTCTAATGAGGTTCTCATTCCTGATCCACCACCGCCAATAACCAGAACATCAAACTCTAGAGTTTTTATATTAGATGAATTTAAAGTACTCAAAATTTAGCTCCAGATAATAAATAAAATAAAAAAAACAATTAAAAAACCCCAAATAGTGAATAAGAAAGTATAAGCACCCCTGATGAGACCGGCATATTGAGACAAACGATTATTAAGAAAACCAAGTGTTCTTTGAGTAAAGTAATCAGTGCCTATCGTCCATAAACCAATGAATGCATGCAATGGAATTATTAAAGCAACTGCACTGGTAAAAATAAGAAATTTCTGTTGATTTGTAAACTGAACCCAAGTACTAAATTCGAAGGGTTGATTAAAAATGAAAAAGGTAATTAGCCAAATAACATAGGCCAATAAAAATACAGCTGAAAAACGCTGAGCAAAGAATAAAGTAGAACCTATCATAGGTAAAACATCCAAATGACAAACAATGTCAACAAAAACCATAATATAAAAACTATATAGGATGAAACTCTTGAGGCACTTAATGATTCACCAATATGTAAATCCTGAAGCAAATGACGAACACCAGTTAATATGTGATATGCAAAAACTAGAAAACTAAAAGAGACAAATGTTGAAAAAAATATTGAGTTATTAAAAGCTTGTTGGATGAACATGAAGTCATTGTAACTTTTTGTTGTAAAATAGAGAAGGAATAGAAAGAGAGGAAGAGAGATAAAAAATATATATATTCCAGCCAATCGGTGGGTTATTGAAGAAATCGCAGAAATAGGAAGCCTAATCTGAAATAAATTCATATAAACTGGCCTAACTTTGTTGTGGTTAATAGACATATGTTCCCTTCTTATATCTAACTATATTAATTGTACCAATTAAAATAAATATATTCTTAGTTAAATATGTAGTGCTATTTAAGTTTATGTAATTTTTAAAGTCAATAATTAAAAAAATGTATATAAAATAGTACATACAGACATTATTCATTGTAGTTATACTACAATATAAGAAAATTATTTAACTTTTTTTTGTATGCTTGATAAGACGCTTTTTCTTTTTTATTTGTCTTGTAGATAATTTATTTTTTTTGCCCTCGTAGGGGTTATCCCCCTTTTTAAAACTAATACTTAATTCAATACTTTTAAGGTCAAGTTCATGCCTAAATGAATTGATTAGGTAACGTTTATAATTTGCAGGTATTTTGGATGAAAAATTAGAATGAATTATTAATTTTGTAGGATGGATACCTCCAAAATGAACATATCTCATCTTGATTTGTCTACCAGCAATACTTGGAGTATTTGTCAGACTAGTAAACTTTGAAAGCAGTTTATTCAATTTACCAGTTGTAAACTTTGTTTGTGCTAATTTGTTAACTCTTGCCAAAGCATTAAAAAGTTTTTTAAATCCACGTTTGTGTAATGCGGAAATCTCTACTATAACCAAGTCATTTAATGCTGAATTTTGAAATTTCTTCGTTTCACTTAGCTGGATTATCGACTTAGCTGATAATTCGTCTACTTTGTTGAGAGCAACTACAACTGGTTTCCCGTAACCCCTTATCAAATTTAAAATTCTAAGATCTTGATCAACAACTCCATCAGTTGCATCTATCAACAGTAATACAATGTCAGATTCATCGACAGAGTGCATAGCTCTAACATAAGAAAAATATTCAACAGCATGACTCTGTTTATACCTTTTTCTTATTCCAGCAGTATCAATAAAAACAAAATTTTCTTTATCGAAAATAAATGGCACATGAATGGAATCAATGGTTGTTCCCGGAATTTCTGAAACAATTAAACGATCTTGTTTAGTAAATTGATTAATAAAGGTAGATTTACCTGCATTAGGTCTTCCAATCACAGCTATTTTTGTTCCTAAATCCTCATTGGTATTGGTTATTAAATGATCCTCATTAAACTGTTCTGATATATATGATTGCAATTCTTTAATGCCTTTTGAATGCTCTGCACTCACTTCAAGTATTTCTCCAGAACCCCGTTTTAAGAGATCATCTTTAAGGTTAGATCTTTTCTTGATATCAATTTTATTTAAAACAATAAAAAAATTTTTATTCATTTTTCGAATTATTTCGAATAAATTAATATCATCAGAAGTTAATTCTTCTGAGGCATCAAAGAGTAACAAGATTAAATTTGAATCCTCAGCAGCTAATAAAGCTTGTTGAGTGATTGCTTCGCTAAAATCTGTAATCTCAGAACCGACTCCTCCAGTATCAATAAATAGATATTGTTGATTTTTTATTGATACATATCCAAAATTTCTGTCTTTCGTAAGACCAGAGAAATCAGAGACTATTGCATTCCTACTTTTTGTAAGTTTATTAAATAAGGAAGACTTACCTACATTAGGTCGGCCAAGAATTGCGATAGAATTTAACATTTTTTAAGGACATCTTAGAGCTTAATTGCAACTATATTAGAATCCTGATCAACGACATACGCAAGATCTCTAAAAGTAACAATGCTCATTATTGGTTTTCCTGTTACTTTTTTTCTTCCAACAGTAATGCCAGTCAATGGATTTATTACATGAACATAGCCTTCTAAATCTCCAACTAACAGTAAATTTTTATAAACAGCCCCATTAGATAAATCTCTTCTAAGATATTCCTCTGAAGTCCATGATTTCGATAAATTGTTAAGTGAAAAAGAAATAATTGAGCTATCATCTTGGATCACCATAATCATGTTATTGACAGCAATTGGTGAATAAAAAGAAGAGGCATCTTCATTCCACACTGGTCTTTTTTGAGCAATATCAAACGCAGTGAGATTTCCTTGGTAGTTTGTCGCAAAAATTAATTGCTTTGCTAAAATTGGAGCAGAATCTGCATCTATAAGATTTTCAAGTTCTGAGGACCCCTCCAAAAAAGATATGGGAGCATCCCATAAAAAAAAGCCAGTATCTAATTGAAATGCTGCCAATCGACCGTTATCAAATGTAGAGAAAACAATACCATCTTCTATAATCGGCTCGCCAGTCCCCCTAACTGTTAATGCTGGTAATTGAGATCTAAATGACCAATTTTTTTCACCTGAAGAAGAGTCCAAGGCAACAAGCTCGCCTACTGAGTTCTTTGCAATCACATGAGAGGCACTGATCACTGCGTTAGAAAGGATTTCACCACCAATATTTTTTTCCCAAAGAATTTCTTGTCTCTCAGAGTCAATTGCTATTACAAAACCATCTATGTCTGATACAACTAGTTTCCCAAAACCTGAAGCTACACCTGATGACAATTCTCGATCGAGATTTATCTGCCAATTAATTTTTCCAGATACAGCATTTGCTGAATGAACATTACCCTCTGGATCTGCAATTAGCATGCTACCTGAGTAAAATGATGGTTTAAAAGAGCCTAAGCTATTTTCGCCTTTAAAAGATTTCTTCCACTCTACTGAGATTGAGTATTCATCTTTGATAGATTCTAAAGAAACAGGTTCAATTAGATCTTCCTCAGAATCATCTGACCAAAAAGCTAATGTTGAACAAGAGGATATTAGCAGTAAAAAAATGCTTAGGAATATATTTTTTTTCATGAAATTTAGTTATTAACTCTATTTATCTTCATTTTTATCAGTGACTTTTGAGACTCATTTTGAGTATTTTCAAGAGCCAGGGAATATTGATCTAATGCTAAGTCATTTTTTTGCAGTCCCAATAAAGCATCCCCTTTGATCTCATAAACAAGAGAGTGCTCAGAATTTGAATTAAATGATTCAAGGGTTTTCAAAACATCTGTGTAATTTTTTTTGCTTAATTCAATTCGTGCAATATTAATCTTTGCAATTGAGCTAAGCATCTCATTTCCAAATATGCCAGATGAGGCATCTAATAATTCCAAAAAATCTATTAAAGCTGAATCAAGATCGCCTTCTCTGGCAAGAGAAGAAGCTTTGATCATTGTTGCAAGTTGTGCATATCCAGTATTAGAGTATTTAGTTTGCAAGCTATTGTAATAATCTTGTCCATCTTTTGAATCATTGCTAAAAGTTGAAAACCAGGCATCATAAATTTCTGCTGCTTTTTCGTTTTGAGAATTATTATATGAATTTAAACTTATTGAAGTAATAAAAAATACTGATATGACAGAGAGGACAATTAGAAGTATATTTTTATTATCTTTAAAAAAATTTACCAATGCTGCAAATCTTTCTTCGTCTGAACTATATTCTGCCATTATGTCTCCTAGAGATTTATGTATTTATCTGTAATTTCCTGAAGGCTGAGGAGCTCTTGATCCCCATCCTCAGAAAGGTCTTTCCAGATTACTTGTTCATTTTTTAGCTCAGTATCACCTATTATGATTACAAAATTGCAATTATTCTTATTTGCTTTTCTGAGTTGAGATTTTAAGCTTCCATTACTGAGAAATGTTTGAAGAATAATTTTATTATTAGCTACCCTTAAATCTTGAGCTATTTTAGAGGTTTTTTGAGGAATCTGCTCTCCTGTAACAATGAACCCAACTTTTGGTGGCTGTTTTATATTTTGAGTATTGAAAAGTTCTAAGATTCTCTCAACGCCAATTGCAAAACCAATTGCATGCATTTGTTTGCCCCCAAGTTGCTGAGATAGATTGTCATATCTACCCCCACCAAGAAAAGCATCTTGAGCTCCAAGATCTTCTGAGACAGCCTCAAAAACAATTCCAGAATAATAGTCCAATCCCCTTACTAACGAGTGATCTATTTGAATATTGCATTGATCCTTAAATGCATCGATAAGATTTTGTAAAAATTTATTTGAACTTTCGGAAATAAAATCCTGAAATTTAGGACCGCCTTCAAGCAATATCTGCGTAGATTGCTCTTTAGAGTCCAAGATTCTCATAGGATTAGAATTTAATCTCGATTGATCTTTTTCATGCAGATCATCAATATGTGGCTTAAGAAAGCTTACAAGCGCTTTACTAAAACTTTCTTTAGCTTGCTCATCTCCAAGATGATTTACCTTCAATGTAAAGTCTTTGATGCCAATTGATTGATTGATATGTATAACCATTGAAATTAACTCATATTCAGAAATTCCCTCTTCAAATCCAAGATATTCAACTCCAATCTGATGAAACTGCCTCAATCTCCCTTTTTGGGGTCTTTCATATCGAAACATTGGCCCTTGGTACCAAAGTTTATGTGTTTCTTGTTCTTGTTTTTTTTGAATGATTGCTCTAATTACACCGGCTGTTCCCTCAGGTCTTAGACAAATACTTTCTTCATTGCGATCTAAGAATGAATATAGTTCTTTATTCACAATATCAGATGCGCCACCCACTGATCTTAAAAATAGCTCGGTGGACTCCAGGAATGGCACTCGAATTTGATGGGTATTAAAAGAATTGAAGACCTTTGCAAGCTTGGATTCAAATAAATGCCATCTTTCTAAATCTTCAGGAAAAAGATCAGGCATGCCTCTTAATGATTGAATCTTCACTTTCTAACCTTTTGCAATAATATTGGATGTATTTCTTTTTTCCAGCTGCTCTTTTACCTGCTCCTCTATTGTATCAATAAGTTTCTCATTAGAAACTTTTTTTGAAGGCAAGCCATCTACATAGAGCAAGTTGCTTGGACCACCTGTCAAGCCAACATCTGCTGCCTTAGATTCTCCAGGACCATTTACATAACAGCCAATTATAGCCACTTCTAAATCTTCCGATATTCCCTCAAATCTTGTTTCAAGTTCGTTCACTACCTCTATAACATTAAAGTTTTGCCTAGAACAACTAGGGCATGCGACTATTCTAATACCTCTACTTCTTAAATTAAGACTTTTTAAAATATCCCATCCAATTTTAATTTCATCAACCGGATCAGAAGCTAGAGAAACTCTGATAGTATCTCCAATACCCTCAGAAAGCAGCATACCCAACCCAATAGATGATTTTACGGAACCTGCTCTGAAGCTTCCTGATTCAGTGATTCCTAGATGCAAGGGTTGATCAAGCAATTTAGAAAACTTTCTATAACTTTCAACTGTCATTTGAATGTTTGAAGCTTTAAGACTTAATTTGAAATTGGTAAAGTTGTGCCTATCTAATATCTCCACATGTCGCAATGCCGATTCAACTAAAGCGTCAGCATTAGGTTCTGTATATTTCTTTTGTAAGTCTTTTTCTAAAGAGCCAGCATTAACGCCAATTCTTATGGGAATATTATTATCATTTGCAGCATGAATAATTTCCTTTACTTTATTTGCCTTGCCTATATTTCCAGGATTAATTCTAAGACAATCAGCAGAATCAGCTACAAGTAAAGCAATTTTATAGTCAAAATGAATGTCTGCAACAAGGGGCAAAGAAACTGAATTCTTAATTTTCTTAAATGCCTTTGCACAATCTTTATCAGGAACTGACACCCTTACAATGTCAGCGCCAGCTGCCTGTAAATCCTCTATTTGGCCAATAGTTGCCTGAACATCAGCAGTATTGGTATTAGTCATAGATTGAATTGAGATAGGAAAATCCCCGCCAACACCAACATCACCAACAAAAATAGGATTTGTTTTTTTTCTTTCTATCCAAGAATTATTCATGATGTAGGATCAGTTCTATCAACATTAGCACTAACCTCTGCGGAATCAAGCTTATCTTGATTTAAAAAGCTATCAATCTCAGTATGCAGCCCATCAATTTCAGGATGGGTTATCATGCTAGCGTCTATATTATCATCAGATAAGATATTAACTTCTATCTCTTGAATTTTCATTGGATTGCTCTCTGAAACATTATCCTTAGAAGTAAATAAAAAAATAACTGCTATAAAAGTTAGTACAAATAGAATTGAGCTAAATATCTTGTTTTTTTCTAAGAATGGTTCGAAGATTTCCTCGGGTAGATCCTCTCTATTAGCCTGGGCTACAACTTCAGAACTATAGATATCAAAAAATTTTACTTCTAGACCAAGAAACTTTGCATATTTTTCAAAATATTGAAGCGCATAAGTTCTTGCAGGAAAAATTGAGTAGTCACCAGATTCTATAGCTTTGATATACTCGATATTAATCAGCGCTCTTTCTGCAACCTCAATTTCACTAAGGGACCTTTGGATTCGCTGATCTCTAAAAATCTTTCCAATCTTTCCTGTGTGTGCAGACTTAAGATTCATAAGGTATTTATTAAATTAATTGAATTTTTATTATTTTTGCCTTTCACACTTTTTTTAAGGTTTCCTACGAGCTGTCCACATGCGCCATCAATTGCGTCTCCTCTTGTGATTCTAAGAGTAGTAATGAAGCCTTTTTTCACTAGAAAATTTTTAAAATCTTTTATAGTGTCTTCTTTAGAACGCATGTAATCACAACCCTCAAAAGGATTAAATGGAATGAGATTAATCTTGCAAGGCAATCCTTTTAAAATTTTCACTAAATCTTTAGCATGCTCTATAGAATCATTTATCCCATCTATTAATATGTATTCAATGGTAATTGTTTTGCGTTTGCTTTGATTGTTTAAATACTGCTTACAAGCATCCAGTAAATCATTTAATGGATATTTTTTATTTATCGGAACAATCTCATCTCTAAGAATATTATTGGCTGCATGCAAAGATATTGCCAATGAAACGTCTGTTCTTTCAGCAAGTTTATTAATCTCTGGAACAATTCCTGAGGTGCTTAAGGTAATTCTCCTTTTGGACAAGCCATAAGCATTTTGATGCAGCATGAGGCTAATAGATGAAAGCACATTTTCAACATTTAAAAGTGGCTCGCCCATGCCCATAAATACAACATTGGAGATCAAAGGACTTGAAGAATCATAGAAATTAGCCAGCCATAACTGACCAATAATTTCAGCATCTGATAAATTTTTTTCAAAGCCCTGTGCCCCAGTAGCACAAAAAGTACATTGCAGTGCACATCCTGCTTGAGAAGATATACACAAAGTCATCCTCTTTTTCTCTGGTATCTTTACCATCTCGATCATTGAGCCCGACTCTAGCTTAATTAAATACTTTTTTGTTCCCTCGGGTGACACATGACACTCTTCAACAGAAGGTGGCTTAACTTCAGCAATGACAGATAGGTTATTTCTTAATTCAAGACTAAAATCAGTCATCAACATGAAATCAATGACTCCCCTTTGGTGGATCCATTTTAGAAGTTGAGAGGCTCTAAAGCGAGGTTGATCTATCGAATCAAAAAATTCAACCAGTCGCTCGTGGGTAAATCCAAGCAGGTTAATTTTTTCTTTTTGCACTCAGTTAAAAGATTTCATTATCATCAAAAAAATAAGCAATTTCTCTGGTCGCGCTTTCAGCTGAATCTGATCCATGAACCGCATTAGCATCAATTGTTTCGGCAAAGTCTGCTCTGATGGTTCCTGGATCTGCATCATTTGGATTAGTGGCTCCCATTAGCTCTCTATTTTTTGAGACAGCATTATCTCCCTCAAGAACTTGGACAAAAACTGGAGCAGAGGTCATGTATTCCACAAGATTAGGGAAGAAAGGTTTCCCATCATGCTCAGCGTAAAAGCCAGCGGCTTTTTCTTTATCCATGTGTATTAATTTTCCTGCAATAATCTTAAGGCCACTTTCCTCAAATCTATCTATTATTTTTCCAATAATATTTTTTGAAGTAGCATCAGGCTTAATGATTGAAAGTGTTCTTTGTATTGTCATATGATTACTCCAGAATTTGCGACATTATAGGGGAGTTATCCTAATTCATCCATCCATGACATCTGAATTGCTTCTAGTATTTTTTCGTTTGATCCATTTGGATCATCATCAAAATTTTCTAAACTGCATATCTTTTGATGCAAATCAGGAAAACTAATCCATTTAGGATCTACTTCAGGAAAAGTCTCAGCAAGATCTATTGCTATTTCAAGTATGTCAGACCATGTATTTTTCATTAGTGGTCCTCAGAAACTTGATTGATAGTATATTTTGGTAACTCAACAGTAAAATCTCCCTCATCTGGAACTGTTTGACAGCTTAATCGGGAGTTTGATTCTAGACCCCAAGCTTTATCAAGCATATCTTCCTCTGTCTCTGAAGCATCCTCTAAGCTATCGAATCCTTCCCTTACAATAACATGACATGTAGTACACGCACATGACATTTCACATGCATGCTCTATCTTGATACCATTTCTTAAGGCAGCTTCACAAATTGATTCATCTTTTTTTGTTTCGAACTCAGCCCCATCAGGACATAACTCAAAATGAGGTAACATTTTGATTTTTGCCATGCTAAATAGTGAAGCTTTCGCCACAACCACAAACTGCTTTAGCATTTGGATTATGAAACTTGATGCCTTGATTAAAGCCATCTTCAGAATAATCTACCAGACTACCTCTCAAATAATCTAGGCTATCTTGGTCAACATAGATTTTAATGTTGCCTTCATCAAAAATGAAATCAGTTGCATTAGTTAATTTGGCATCAACAAACTCAAAAAAATATTCGAAACCGGAGCATCCAGCTTTTCTAACTCCTATTCTAATGCCATCACCTTCACCATTATTGCTCAGGCTGGTACTAAAATGTGAAATGGCTCTATCAGAAAATCTTAGCTCTTTTGAGGAAAACTTTTCCATTTGTTTTACTGTTTCTGCTCGTAATCCTCAATCGCTTGTCGGATAGAATCTTCTGCAAGAACAGAGCAATGAATTTTGATAGGAGGCAGTTCCAGTGCCTCGACAATGTCTATATTTTTAATTTCCTTGGCTTCCTCAAGAGTTTTACCAATCAACATCTCAACTAATTCGCTAGATGAGGCTATTGCAGACCCACAACCATAGGTCTTAAATTTAACATCTTTGATCACATGAGTGTTTCCCTGGCTTTCACATTTAATTTGAAGCTTCATAACATCACCACACGCTGGTGCACCGACCATTCCTGTTCCAACATTTATTTCTTTGGGATCAAATCTCCCAACATTAAACTTTGCTGGTTCGTTGATAGTATTTTCAAATTTATCAACTACTTTTTTACTATATGCCATAAATACCTCCCAATATTTAGTGCGTTTGCCAATCTACAGTATCCAAATCAATTCCATCCAGATACATTTCCCAGAGAGGTGATAACTCTCTGAGCCTTTCAACTGCGTGGTTTATTAACGAAACGGTATAATCAACCTCTTGATCGGTTGTGAATCTTCCAAAAGAAAAACGAATGGAACTTGAGGCTAGTTCATCCTTCCTTCCAAGAGCTCTGAGAACATAAGATGGCTCTAAGCTTGCAGATGTACAGGCAGATCCTGACGATACTGCTATATCTTTTAAAGCCATAATCAAAGATTCGCCTTCCACATATGCAAAGCTAATGTTCAAAATATTGCTCACTTTGTTATCAGGATCTCCATTAACGTAGACTTCTTCAATATTTGATACCGATTCAAAAAACCTTTTATGCAAAGCTTCAACTCTTTTTGTATCGGCATCCATTTCTTCTTTAGCAATTCTAAAGGCTTCTCCCATCCCAACAATCTGATGTGTAGCTAATGTTCCAGACCGCATGCCTCGCTCGTGACCGCCTCCATGTATCTGTGCTTCAATTCTTACTCTAGGCTTTCTTCGAACAAATAATGCTCCTATTCCCTTAGGCCCGTATGTTTTATGTGCTGAAAATGACATCAAGTCGACTGGAAGAGAAGTTAAATCAATAGCAACTTTTCCGGTACTTTGGGCAGCATCTACATGAAAAAATATTCCTTTTTCACGAGCAAGTGTTCCAATGCTATCTAAATCATTAATTGTGCCCAATTCATTATTGATATGCATAATTGAAATTAAAATTGTATCTTCTCTTATTGCGTTCGAGATAGCCTCAGCGGTTATTAAACCTCCCTCATTAGGCTCAAGGTAAGTTACCTCAAAACCATCTCTTTCAAGTTGTCTGCAAGGATCCAGCACTGCCTTGTGTTCTATTTTAGATGTAATGATGTGCTTTCCATTTTTTTGATAAAAATTAGCAATACCCTTGATTGCAAGATTATCTGCCTCAGTCGCACCTGAGGTCCAAACTATTTCTCTTGGATCACAATTAACTAAGTTAGCCACATGGGACCTAGCTTCCTCGACAGCTTCCTCAGCCTGCCATCCGAATTTATGAGAACGAGAAGCAGGATTTCCAAAATTTCCATCAAGAGTCAAATGATCAGAAATTTTTTTTGCAACTCTAGGATCAACGGGAGTTGTAGATGCATAATCCATGTAAATTGGTAATTTTATATTGCTACTCATGATTGTATTTCCTTAAGAAGTATATGGGGTCTCTTAGGCTTTTCTACAAGATCTAATATAGATATATCACTTAAAAAATTATCGACAACATTATTTAAATCATCCCATAATTTATGGGAATTGCATTTTTGTCCCGCACGACATGATGAAGTTCCAGCACAATTGGTTGCATCTAAGTTCTCTTCAACAGCGTTCATGATAGTTTTAATGCTTATTTTTTGAGGATGTTCGGCATATATATACCCTCCGTTTCTTCCTCGAACACTCTTTACAATACCTGCAATCCTTAGTTTTCTAAATAATTGCTCAAGATAAGTTAGATCTATGCCTTGCCTTGCAGCTATCTCAGTTAATGCAACCGGGGTGTTGTCATCTGAAAGGAATTCTAGATCAGCTAGAGCATTAACTGCATAGCGACTCTTTGTTGTGAAGTTCATGCAGGTATTATCAATACCTGACTAAATTAGTCAAGTTTTATCTGCATTCCAAGTCTTTCCCCTACCTCGCCATAGGTTTCTATTACGTTTCCTAAATCTTGACGGAATCTATCTTTATCCATTTTTGTTAATGTATCTTTATCCCACAGACGGCATCCATCTGGGGTAAATTCATCAGCAAGAAGCATTTTTCCCTGGAATTTTCCAAACTCTAATTTGTAATCCACTAGTATCAGGTTAGCCTCCATGAAAAATCCTACTAAAATATCATTAATTTTTAGAGTTAATTCTCTCATTGCGTCAGCATCTTCTTGAGATGCCCAGCCAAATGATTCAATATGGTGATCATTTATGAGAGGATCTCCTAAATCATCATCTTTCAAAAAAAACTCGAATAACGGTGGATCAAGTATCAATCCGTCTTCAATGCCTAGACGTTTGCAAAGTGAGCCTGTTGCCCTATTTCTAACTACACATTCAATTGGAAACATTTCAAGCTTGTACACCAAAGATTCCTGATTAGAAAGAAGCTTGATAAAGTGGGTTTCTATACCTTCAGATGCTAAAAACTCCATAACAAATGCATTAAATTGATTATTTACTTTTCCTTTGTTATCTAAAGCTTCCATTTTTTTACCATCAAAAGCAGACGTATCATCCCTGAATTCCATAATTAATTGATCGGGTTCATTGGTGGTATACAAAGATTTGGCTTTTCCAGTAGTAATTTGAGATATTTTTTCCATTTTTTTAGCTTAACAGTTCATTAATTTTAGATAAAAGGTCTTCAGCTGCCTCCTCTTCTCCATCCAGTGATTCAACAAGAATATTTGTTTTGTCATTTTTTGATTCAAGTAATATTTTAAATTCTGCAGCTTCTCCAAGCAATAGTGAGTCGTTACCCTTATCATCATTATTAAAATTTAAAAAAGAGAACCAGCCACTACTTTCAGATTCTACTGAATAACTAACAAGGAATATTCCACTATCTCTGTCAATGTCATTTGAAGTTATATTTCCAGCTTTTAGTGCTCTGGTAACTGCTGACCAAGCCCTATCAAAACCCAAATTTAGTTCAATAATAGTTTGATCATTAATATTAAAAATCTTAGCTTTTTTTCTATCGTTTAAATTCTGTGCAGCCAGTGATGTTCCTGAAAATGAAGCTGCAGAGCTAGCAAAAAATTCAACTATTTTTTCAAGTTCATCTTGAATAAATTGTACATCTTGATCCATTGATACTTCCTCATCATTTGAATACTGGGAAAGAAAAATTTCTGTTGAGGCTTCTTTAATGCCATGCTCAATTGTGATTTTAAAATTTATTAAATCTGAAAACTTTATCAGCATAATTCCAGCATCAGGATCTGATTCTATAATGGACATTGAAGATGTTTCAAAATAATTTTTAGCAATTGGCCATGAAGTAGAGGGTAAAGTTTCTATATAGACCCACATTAGTTCTCCAAGTCGCCTCAGCTGAACTTCATTAGATCCCCCTGATGAGAATATTTGTCTTGGAGCAGGAATATCTTGAACACTTACAGCATTAATATCTTGATTGATTGGAGGATAATGGTCATCTTTATTAATTAACACATCAGGCGACGACAATTTTAGATCAGGGGACAGTCTTTCTTCAAAAAAGTCGTCTTTTTTCTCTGGAAATAGTCCCTCAGGTCCAGTTATGTAAGAGCACGAGGCAGAGAAAAACAGAGTAAAGAAGAATAAATAGTTTTTATAACATTTCATATTAATTTTAATTTTAACATCTCATTTCTGGTCTTCTCATGAAAATTTTCATCAAAAGGTACCAAAGGAAGTCTAATCCCAGATTGAATTTTTCCCATTTCGGATAGCATCCACTTAACAGGTATTGGATTTGATTCAATAAACAAAAATTCATAAAGATCCTTGAAAATTAAATTTAATTCTTCTGCATCTTTAAACTGCTTAGCTAAATTTAGAGAACAAATTTTTGAAATCTGGCTAGGAATGATATTTGCAGCAACTGAAATAACCCCATCTATACCATTTGCCATAAAAAAATTGAAGGTAGGGTCATCGCCTGATAGAACAGAAAAGTATTTTTTGTCAATTATGCTTTCAGCTATTTTCATAAGGTCGGTCATTCTATTTGTATCATCCAAAGCTTCCTTGATTCCAATGATATTTTGGTGCTCGGAGAGCCTCGACACAGTCTCTGGCCTTAAATCACATGCTGTTCGAGATGGTACATTGTAGAGAATTTGAGGAATGTCTACAGAATCTGCAATTTTAACAAAATGTTGATATAAACCTTCTTGATTAGGTTTATTGTAATAAGGTGTGACGATGAGTGCATAATCTGCTCCCAGCTTAGATGCAGTATGTGTTAATTCGATAGCCTCTAGGGTGGAGTTGGCTCCAGTACCCGCGATAACTGGAATTCTGCCGTTTGCAAAATTTATAGTTTTTTCAATAATTTCTAGATGTTCTTTTACATTTACTGTTGCTGATTCTCCAGTCGTTCCGACAGAAACAATTCCACTTGTTCCAGAGTCAATGTGCCATTCAACCAATTGCTCTAAAGCATGAAAATCTACACTGCCATCGATAGACATTGGGGTCACAAGAGCGACTAAACTTCCTTGTAAAGGTTGCATCATTTATGTTTTCAGTAAAAAATGAAACTATACACTTTTTTTTGGAGAAATGATGGCTAAAAATTTAGTAGGAAAGCAATGCCCAAAGTTTAATGCTGAAGCAACCAGCGAACAAACTATATCTAATGAATCTTTTAATAATAAAAATGTTGTTATATATTTTTACCCCAAAGATTCAACACCTGGATGTACCACTGAGGGCCAGGAATTCAGAGATAATTATAAAAAGTTCAAAAAGTTAAATACTGAAATTTTAGGTGTTTCAAGGGAATCAATAAAATCTCATGAAAAATTTAAATCTAATGAAAAATTTCCATTTGAGCTTTTGTCTGATCCAGATGAAAAAGTTTGCAAAGCTTTTGGGGTTATGAAGCTTAAATCTATGTATGGCAGAGAGTATATGGGTGTTGATAGAAGTACATTTTTAATCAATACAAAAGGGAAAATAGTTAAAGAATGGAGAGCAGTTAAAGTCAAGGGACACGTCCAAGAAGTTCTAGATGCTTCGAAGGAATTAGTAGGATAAATTATTAGCTTGATTGATTCTCTGGCCATGAGTTCCAGATAGCCTTGATTAATGTTGCGATTGGAATTGCAAAAAAGATACCCCAAAAACCAAACATACCGCCGAAAATAAAAACAGCTAGGATGATTATAACCGGATGAAGCTTAACAGCATCAGAAAACAGTATCGGCACTAACAAATTTCCGTCTAACATTTGCAAAATTACATAGAGTCCCATCAAAAGCCAAAAATCAAATGTTAATCCAAATTGAAGCAGGCCAACTGCTGCAACTGGAATGGTTACAACAAAAGCTCCTATGAAAGGTATCAGGACTGAAAAGCCCACAAGAACAGATAACAAAGCAACGTATTGCAAGTCAAAATACATAAAGAGAATTGCAGCTGCTAATCCTACTATTAAAATCTCAATGGCTTTACCTCTAGCATAATTGCTTAACTGGTCATCCATTTCAACCCAAACTTTCTCTAGCATTGCTCTCTTTTTAGGCAAAACACCTAAGAAATCAGAAATAATAGACTTTCGGTCAAATAAAAAAAAGAAAACAAGAATTGGTAGTAATACCAAATTAATAGCAATAGTCACTGTATTCTGTATTCCGGTTATTGAAGCTTTTAGGAAATCTTCAGATATTGTCGTTATTTGACCAGAAAGAGTTTGCAAAAATTTTGTAATTTGATCTGAGGAGACCAAATCTGGATATTTTTCTGGGACATTTTGAACAAATATCATAAATGAGTTTACCCATTTAGGAATTTCCAAAATTAAAGATTGAAGTTGCTGATATACCAATGGGCCTAACCAAACCATCAATGCAATACCGAGAATCAAGAAAAAACTATATGTAACAATTAATGCAAGAGTACTATTTAAACCGTATGCTTCAAGTCGATTTTGCATACCTACAAGCAAATATGCAAAAATTATACTTATAAGAAATGGAGTTAAGAGATTGCCAAAAAAAAATAGAGTTAAAAAGGCACTTGTCAGCAATAAAGCAAATACAAGGGTTTCTTCATTAGAAAAAATTTTTTTAAATAAATTATTTATGTCTTCAAGCACTTTTTATATATTATTTTGTCTCAGAAATGATATGTTAATTCAAATTAATCAATAGTGTAAGCTTCGTTGTATCTGAAAAAGTAGAAATATGTTAATCGTTCGCACCCTTATTCTTCTATTGTTAGTATCACCAACCATTTTTTCACAAGAAAAAGATCTTAATTTACCAAATTTAGGTGATCGAGTATCAGGAGTAGTCTCCTTAGAACAAGAAAGAATGATAGGTCAAGGATTCCTTGAACAAGTTTATGCACAAGCTCCACTAATCAATGATCCAATTATTCAGGAGTACACTGAACTACTTATTTATAGGCTATCAGAAACATCTCAAGTAAAGGATAGAGATTTCACTATTGTACTAATTGATGAAAAATCTTTAAACGCCTTTGCAGCTCCTGGAGGTGTAATTGGTGTCAATGGAGGCTTATTTTTAAATGCAGATAATGAAGCTCAATTAGCATCAGTTCTTGGTCATGAGCTGGCTCACTTGAGTCAACGTCATTTTGCTAGAAATGTTTTAAGAGGGAGAGATACTAATTTGGCATCATCTTTAGTTATGGTCTCTGCTATTGCATTAGCAATTATTTCAAATAATCCGTCTGCTTTTATTGCAGGTCCAGCCGCATTGGCACAACAGCAACTTCGTTACAGTCGGATTTTTGAAAGAGAAGCTGACAGATATGGCTTTAATAACTTAATTGCGGCTGGATATGATCCTGCAGGAATGGGTGAAATGTTTGAAAATATGGCAAAAATAAGAAAATTGGCAGGTGATAATCCACCAGAATTTTTATTAACTCACCCCATCACATCATCTAGAGTAAGTGATGCATTTAACGCAGCTGATCAAATAGAGTTTTCTGGTGGCAAAAAAAACACAATTAACTTTGAGTTTGTTAAGGGAAGATTAAAGGAGAGATATGCGGATTACTCGCCTCAAACTAAGGTGAGATTCTTTGAAAGCCTTTATGCAGATAACCCCACTAATGAAAATAAGTATTCATTTATATCTGCTTTGCAATCTAACGGCCAAACTGAAGAAGCGCTAAAATTAATTAGTGAGATATTAAATAAATTTCCAAAAAATCTAATTCTAAATATTACAAAATCAGAAATTTTATTATCTGGCCAGCGCCTTGATGACGCTAAACAAACAATTGATGAAGTTCTGAAAATTTCTCCTGATAATTATCCAGCCTCAATACTTAAATCGAAAATATTAAGTGCAAAAAAAGAAACAATTAAAGCTGAAGAAATTTTAAGAGATCTTCTGATCAGCAAAAATCGTAATCCAAGTTTGTGGATGCAATTATCCGAAGTGCAAAGAGCTGGAAAAAATATTGTTGGCTACCATCTTAGTCGTGGCGAATATTTTACTCTTATTGGTGATTTTGATAATGCTCTAAATCAATTTCAATTTGCTTTAGGTCTATCTGGCAATTCTTTTCAAACCTCAGAAACTATAATGACAAAAATTAAATTTGTTCAAAGTAGATTAGCTAAAAGGAGAGGTATTTAAGAGCTAATTTTTTCTTTGGGAGGGATTTTAAAACCAAGTAACGCTAAAAAACCCGCAAATGGAATAGCTAACAATGGCGCTTGTGAAAACACCAATCCTGCCGATTTAGATAAGAGAACAAACCCACTGCCAGAAAAATCTCCCATCCGAACAAAAAAAGTATCAACCATTACTGTTGACTTGTATCTATCAGTTTTTTTCAAATAACTGAAAACAACTTCTCTTGTTGGTTTGTTTATGCCGTATTCAAATAATCTTAAGACGATTGTTATAACAAAAACATATCCAATTGATGGATTGATATAATACCCAATAAATGCTGCTATAAATAAAAATCCATAAAGCATCAAAATACTCTTTGGTCCTGCAAATCTGATAATTGCAGAAGTTAAGAAAAATTGAGTAAACAAAGTCAAAATTGTGACAGTTTGCTCTATTTTACTAAAGAAAATTATTCTATTGCCCCCATCTGAGGACCATTCATTCACAATATTAATAGAGGTAACCCAATGTATGGTCATCATTGCTGTCCATAAGTACATGTACACTCCAATTGATCTGATTTGTCGGGAAGAAATTAAATTTTTAAATGCATCAAAACTTGTTCCTCCCGAAGCTTGATTAATATCTTCTAAAGAAATAAATCTTTTGAGTAAAGTAAGACCTACTAACAATGCAAAAATAAGAAATAAAATAGATATTAATGTAAAAAAGATAATCCCTGATTCATTAAAGGTTGATGCTAATTGTTTTGAGATTTCAGAGCCAAGAAAAGCGCCCAGCGAACCACCAGCGGCAATTACACCAAAAACATTTGCTGCTCCTTCCCCTCTAAATAAATTGATGATTACCACCCAAAAAATAGAAACTACAAAAAAAGAATAAACATTACACCAAACATAGAAAATTTGACTTAGCCAAACTGCAGATGAAAGCTCAAAGAATTCCCAGAGCACTATAAAAGCTAATAAATTTAAAATAAAAAATGAGTAGCAGCCCACCAATACTCCTCTTAAATTCCTTTGCGAAGCAAGCCATGAATAAATAGGATTCAAAAGAAGCATCACAAATGCTCCTACTCCTAACAGATAAGGCAATATATCGGCATTTTGAACAGCCATTTCATTCCTTACTGGCCGCAATATATACCAAGAGCATAAAACTAGGAAAAAAAATAAACCTGCAAGACTCGATTCTTTTGTGAAAGATAACGAAAGCCTGTTAAACGATTTTTTAATAGATTTAATCATCACCTAGATTTTTTAACTTTTAAGATGGTGGGTCGCACAGGATTCGAACCTGTGACCAATTCGTTAAAAGCGAACTGCTCTACCAGCTGAGCTAGCGACCCAAGATAGGATTCCATAAAAAGATGTGATTATTCCATATTTTCTAATAACTGCAAGACCAAAGATGAAGCAGAATTGTTAGGAAATGCCTGAAGAACAAATTGATATTTAGCTTTAGCAGCTTCAGTTTCGCCTGACATCATTAAAATATCACCGATTTTTTTATGAGCTAATGGTGTTCTCCAATGATCAGGAAAGTCTGAAGCCAATCTTTGAAAAAAACGATCGCTCTCGTCAAGATTGGATTCTAGTAATGAAATTTCTCCAAGCCAAAATAAACTTAACGGAATTTTTTCGTCATCATTAAAATTACTTGCCAAATAGTTAAAAGATTTTTTTGATGCCTGAAAATCTTTATCATTTAATTCACGAATAGCTTGATCATAAACCTCGTCGATGCTTTTGCTGTCATTAATGCCTTCAAATCTAAATGTATCTAACTCAGGATTAATATCAGTATCCAATGCACTATCAACATCAAATTGATCCGTCTCCTCATTTAATAGTTTTTCAATCAAATATGCCTGTGACTCAATCTCACTTCTTAAGGTAGCAATCTCACCTTCAAGCTCCTGTATCTTTAAAAATAATATGTCAGAAGCGTCAACTTCTTGTGAAAATGAATAAAGTGGTGCTAAAGCGAGGATAGCGAAAATAAATTTCATTCAAATAGTAGGCTACTTGATTTCAACTCTTCTATTTTTTGACCAAGCAGAATTATTAGATCCAAGAGATAGCGGTCTCTCTTCTCCATAACTTTTTGTTATTAACCTATTTCTCTGAATTCCATTTGCAATCAAATAATTTGCAACTGACTCGGCACGTCTTTGACCCAAAGCTAGGTTATATTCTCTAGTACCTCTTTCATCAGCATGCCCCTCAATTGAAATTGTAATTTTAGAATTTCTTTTCATAAGATCGCTAACGCCTTTTAAGGCTTGTATTGATTTAGCAGTGAGATTGAACTGATCATACTCAAAGTAAACTACTGCATTTGCTAAAACGGCTTGAGTGGCTGTAGATTTTGAAGTAATTGATACTCCAGCAACACTTTGATCAGCAACTGCTTCTTCTGTTATTTGAACAGAGCTACACGCAGAAAAAATTAGTATCGTTGATAGAGCAAGAAATTGATTGAGTGAATTTTTCATAATTATTATTCCATTTCAAGTAAATTATCTTAAGAAGTTTGACCAGGCAGGCTCTCTCACTTCGCCACTTGATGCAGGTAACTTAAATTTGGCACCGCTAAGACTAAATCCGGCGAGCATGCTTAGATTTTCTTCTTTAATACCATAGATTACCATATTACCATTAGGAGCAACACTGGGTGATTCATCCATCTTAGCTTCAGTTAAAACTCTTATAAAATTTTCTCTTTTGTATTTAAGAGCGATATGAAACAAACCATCGCTGGATCGATGAACAAAAATAATTCCCTCTTCATTTGGAAGATAAGAAGCTTTTGCATTATAAGTTCCTTCGAAAGAAACACGTTTGGCTTTAGGGTTTAATTTTCTTAGATCTAACTCATAAATTTGAGGTGAGCCAGAGCGACCGCTTGTGAATA